>Ga0065711_1028977_pt1 | contig 38195 bp, 40 predicted proteins | sample Hoacrofraction12_FD_59098 | JGI IMG/M metagenome (GOLD analysis project Ga0065711, IMG submission 59098) | Hoatzin crop microbial communities from Cojedes, Venezuela - Epithelial fraction 12 v2 (version 2) | ecosystem: Host-associated > Birds > Digestive system > Esophagus > Crop | place...
CGAGAGCCCTGGCCCACGGGATTCCTCCCAGTAGCTCCTTGAAGAGGGCAAAGTCAGCCCTCCTGAGGTCCAGGGTTTTGATCCTGCTTATCGCCCTGCTTCCTCCACGCAGGATCCTGAACTCGACCATGTGCCAAACTCCCAGTTTGGCACATGGAGAATGAAGGGAAGGTTGTACAGCCAAATGGAGATTTTTGGGCTTGGTATGCCTTGTAGTTTCAGAAATAAAAGTAGAATTCCTCCCAGTAGCTCCTTGAAGAGGGCAAAGTCAGCCCTCCTGAGCTCCAGGGTTTTGATCCTGCTTATCGCCCTGCTTCCTCCACGCAGGATCCTGAACTCGACCATTTCATGGTCAAGTTCAAGATCATAGTTCATAAGCTAAACATAGGCACTGGTGGGTAATCCCATCCCATCCCTGTACAGGCTGCTGTGAAATCTGCTGGACTCCTGACTTAGCGCTAGTTTTCTCTATAGTGTATATCACCTGCTTTTCTAGGACTGGATGAGCCAAGAGAAATCTCAGGAAAAATCCGCAGTGTAAATTGCGAGACGAGCACTAGAGAACTGTGAGGAGCATAGAAAATCATTAAAATCTCTAGGATCTACCTCAGTTTTCAAGGGCTAAGAATTTTATACAGTGTATAAAAAGTTGCATCTGTAAAATATTGCCAAGCAGTGGAAGAATTACCAGGAGTCACAAAGGATCAGACGTCAGTATGGTTAATGAGATTAAGTGAAGACTTATTTGGGTCTTCCAAACAGATTAAGCATTGCAACATACAACTGCCAAAAGTGGCACCTTTATAGCATTGGCATCTTCAGAATAGACTTAATGTCACCCCTGGGAAGTTTCTTGGGCTTCTTAAATTTCAGCATATGTCACTGAGACTGAAAGTCTGTTCTGAAGAGCTCTTTGACTGTTTGCATATATGCTGTCCTTCTTGTTGAACCTTGGTCTTATATTCAGAGTATAATAGTTGTCTTTGCTAACCAGGCATAAAAACGCTTGCCACATGTTTGCAGCATGTGACTTTTAGTGCTCCAAGACCTTGGGTAATAAATACAGAATAGAATTGATGTAAAATGTGGTATGGAGACATGGCAAGTCCTAATACACTTCATTTATTTGTCTGTGCCTAACCTATTGTTAACAGTTGAATGTGGATTGTTTGCAAACCAGACTTCAGCTCTGGATTACATCTATGTGTTAGAAGAAAGATCCCACTAATGTGATTGTGGTTCCTACCCAGGCAGTTTCTGGTACAGTCAAATGCTGTGAATCTAATTTGCATATGGAAAACCTCGAAAAGGATCAGTGCATTGCACGCTGGTGGTCTTGTTTCTACAGGGAGATTAAGCAAGCTGTTCAGGGAGAGGAGTTCTCCATGTGGGCTCAGCAATTGCAGTGAATAAAAGTGACATATAAACAAAATCCAGAACCTGAATAAAATTACTGTTTTGAATAAGCAGAGAGATACAAATAACTGCCTAGTGTAGAAGACAGGGAGCAGCATGCTGTGGCTGTGCAGTAAGTTGAGCCATATCAGCCTCCCCTTCGCACAGAACTGCACTTAGGCTTGTGTCCTTAACTGTAACAGTAAAGCTCAGATTGTAAACATACAAAAATCAAGACATTGGTGTATGGATCCCCAAGGATGGGTCACGGTTATTTTGTGCTGCATAATGTGTTAGCTTGTACACCTTAATATGAACAGGCGCAGTTGGGTAATGATTGCTGCTGTCAACCAATACATTTGGATCGCCTTCCTTTAACCTATTAGAAAGCTGAGCTGTACCATTCCATTAACATTGTTTGTCCCCCATCCAACCTTTTCATTAGAAGAATGAAGGACAAAACTATATGCCCTTAAAAAGGTATTCTTGTGTATTTGAAATGTGCTCAGTTGTGATCATTTATACATCACTAACACCCAGAGGCTCGGAATTTGGAGTCGGTTGGATAAAGTGTTAGAAAACACAGGGCCTGGAGAGAGCCCAGTTTGGCACATGGAGAATGAAGGGAAGGTTGTACAGCCAAATGGAGATTTTTGGGCTTGGTATGCCTTGTAGTTTCAGAAATAAAAGTAGAATTCTCTCACTGCTCCTGGCCATTCACCCTGTGCATGAAATAGCATCAGATTCCTCATCTCCATGGGAGTTTGGGAGAGAGGGCAGTTGCTTCTCAGGCTGTGTGGAAAGATGCAAGTAATATATAAGATTGTAAGTGGGTGGACCAGACAGGGACATGCATGGAACTATCTGCAATTTCAGCCGTTCCTTACAGTTGCATAGGGAAACCTAGAAGGTGCAAGTCATCCATACTGCACAGTACAAATTCTTGAAACACTAGCAGTGAAGTACCTTGGCTCAGGTCGTGCTCAGAACTAATTTTCTCTAGTCTGTATTTATTCATATAAATTTTATTCATAGAGGCTAGTCCAGGACAAGAGAGCCACCTCAAAGAGGAGCCAGTTTTGAGTTACAGGAAAGTGAAGAGTTGTGTCTGACTAAAAGCGCCATTTGCTCTTGTAGAATTCCAAGCTGGAAAGACTGTTTTGAAAAAGTACAGTGTCTCAGCAGAAATAGCTCTGGAGTGTCTATTTGATGGATATTGGGGTTTCCTTCAGCACCTGCTGTGAGCTTTGTGCCCATCCTCCTGAACCCACACAGGTACATGCTAGTACAGGCACAGCAACCGGAGAACACACCTTTGCTAGGTGGATATGTGTCCAGCTGATCCTTGTCATGGCAGGGCCCAGCTCCTCTGCATGGTGGGAAACCTGCTTTAGCATGATTTAATGCATCATAGCTTGAGGAATAATAAACCTTTACAATCTACACAAAAGTGTTTAATTCCTAAAGGACAGGCCTCGTTGAGTCACTTTTGGCCAGGGGCAATTGGGGGCTTAATGCTGTGTATGTAGCAATCTGGGCAATCTGAGAGAGAGGAGTTTAAGGGTAATTGCTCAATTTTCTGTCCATGTCAACAGGGGAAATGGGCAGCAGTGACTGAGCTCTGTATGGCAGGGGAACTGCATGAAATGGGAGATGGGAGACTATCAGCGGAATTTAAAAAGTGCTGTTTGCAGAGCACCGCTTCCTTTTCTGTAGCAGCCAAGAGCTTTTCTGAAGTGCAAACTGTTCTTTGTCAGGAGGTAGGAGAGAAGACAGAACAACCAAGTTCATGTTGAAGGCCTTTCCCCTCCCTTTGCTCCTTTCTGCAGCAGGGCAGTAGGGTCTCTGCTTCGACCTTGCCTTGGTATTTCATTTGGCTTTACTCTGCTTGTGTGTCTCTTTCTGGCATGCAGCTACAAAGGGCTGCTTCCTGCTGGGGTGAGAAATGCTGGCATTCCCCCCCTACCCCCCACCCCCCGTTAGCAAGCTGCTTTGTCCTTTTGGGTAAAAGTTTCTTTTTTGTCGCTTTCTTGTCCACGACTTCTGCACTGCTGAGTTGCACTCCTACAGATGCCCGTCTCCTCACTGCATTGCCCTTGGATTTTTCTCCTCAGCGTTCTATGAGGGCTTGTTAGCTAAGGCTGTCATCTCTCCCCCAGCTATCCTTCCCCCACAGACTATTGCCCCATCTTCAGAGGTCCCTTCCCCCTTTCTCTCTGTACTCTTAGGATGCATAGCTCCTAGAACAGGGCTTTTCTTGGAGGACTGGGATGTGATGTGTGATTCTCTGTCTGCAGGAACAACGGCTTGTTATTTTAAAGCAGATAGTGTGTGTGAATGAGACAGCTGATTGAAATGAAAGCCTGACTATGCTACACAGACAACCCAAACCTGACCTGCAGGTGAGGAAAGCTGCCAGGAGACAGTCACTAGATCTGTGCCCTCAAGGCAAAACCCCTTCCTGCCTGCTGGGAAGCCTTCTCAAGGAAGCAGAGCTGACGATTGGACCTCTCTGTACAATGTCAAACCTCTAGAAGGACTTCTTACCCTTCTGGCGTGTGCCAGCCGCTCCTTTGCACTTGAACAGGATAGGAGTCCAGGCTCTGTGCACAACAGAGGAAGATGTGGGCATGTGCCATGGGCCCCACATCCTTCTGGGAAGTGATGCCTGTCTGTCAGGTGGGAGACAGTCCCCGCAGCATATCCGCCACCTGGAATTCACAGCCATAAAATATCAAACACCCCTTGAGCTGTATGCGAATATACACCAGTGATGAAATTGCTCCAAACAGAGCTGAGACTAGAGCACAGTGTGGGTTATTGCTGGCTCTATCATTCCTGATAAAGTTTGCCCGTTGCTTCCCTGGTGAGCTGCTTTTTTCACAGAACACACCAAGTGCTGGTGGATTCCAGGGGCCATGAGCTGCAAGGACAGCTGCACTGGCTGAGCATGAGGGTAAGAGGGTGGGTGGAATTTGCAGGAACAGTCAGGGATATGGCCAGTGGGTACTTCACATGCGCAGGAGGCAGTTGTGGAGTGGTTTGGGGAGAGCTAAATGGAGGAAAAGTTCTGAGCATCAGTGAAATGGAGATGGAGTGAAAAACATGGCGTTTTGGAAATGGTGTGTATGGGCTGAAGAGAGGGGCCTGGGGCAGCGAGTGACAGTGACTGCTGAGTTTCTGGGATTCTGCAGTGTCACTTTGTGTGTGGTTCTGTCAGCACACCGCAGTCCTCCCCTTGGCTGCTCCCCTAACGCGCTACCCTGAGTCTCTGCACAGCGTCAGTGAAGGGCAGACTCAGGCCAACCTTGATGGTTTTCACCGAGCTGTTGGTCCAGACCAGTTTGAACTCCTCCAGTGACTCCTCCAGTGGTGTTGTGATCTAGAGCCTCTGGTATTGAAGGAGAGCTCCCTCCTGACAGCCACAATGGGCAGGGGGGAGCAGAGAATATGTCCCAAGGGATATGTCTGAAGTCCTATTTGAAGCAGCAGACCACTGGCCAAGGGGCAGTGGGCAACTTAATTGCAAGGGAGCACACACAGCTTGTTGGGGGCTGAAAATGATGGTCTGGGTAAGCATCTTCCATCACTAGATTCTGCGATGTGGTAGATATGTAGTCTATTGAATACACAGTCATATTGGGTCTGTGATTGCTGGGTCTGTGATTGCTGAGTCCATAAGTGTAGTTGATGGACTAGGTTTACCTAAAATACCCTTTAAGAAAAAGCTCTTGAAAGATGATTACAGAATTGAGACACCATCATTTAAAACTGCCTGAGGCAAACTCCTTTGAAAATTGCAGCAGTGGAGGGACAGAGAGAGAACCGCGTAGCCCTTGATTGTAGTGTTGTTCCCTCAGGACCCGTCCCCCCTCCCCCTCAGTTTCTCATCTGATATGAGAGAGAGCAACAGTAAGATTCCTCATCTGTCTTATGAAAATCCGATTCTGAGTGGCTCTGATCAAACCCGCCTGGCTGTCAGCAGCGGTGGCCTTGTGTGGAGGGAGGGAGGCTTCTGAGGAGTTGCTGGATGTGGAAGTGTCATGGGTGCTGCCGATCAAAGAGGCATTTTTTTAATAAATATATATAAGAAAAAAAAAACCTAAGGATTTAGCATAAAAGAAATGTAGTTTGTCTTGTTTTTCCAGCGTAACATGAAGAGGATGAAATAGAATCAGACACGCCTGCTCCTGAACATACTTCCACAGGAGCATCCTGAGAAGCTGCTTTCCCTGCCACAGTAATGCTCTAATGCAAAATCACTCACCTCCAGCATTGCTGAGGAGGGTTTTGTGTTTCTGAGTTCACCAGACCCTCCCTGGGCACCTCATGCCTTCTCACCTGCTGCCCCACCACTTTCTCAGTGTGTTTCAGCAGGGGAATACTGCAAAGGAACAGGGAACAGCCTTTGAAAAGAGGAAAACATGTGTTACTGAAAAGGAGGTCAGGCATAGTGCTCTGTCAGAGGGCTGTTGGTAAGGGTAGGAGCTGTGTTACCACTCTAAATGCTGATAACCTCAGAAATATGGTGGACTCCAGGTCCTGAGCCTGGCCTCCAGTCTTTTCTGTCTTCTGCTGCTGGTGAACAAACCTATGCATTAAGAGATTCCTCGTCTTTAAAGCGATCAGTGTGTGCTCTTACTTCTTGCACAAGCCATGGACTACTGCCTGTTGAAGCCCTGTGCTGAGCCGAGCGACTCATCTGACAGGGCTGTTCTGTGCCCAGTCTCTCTTCACGCTTCTCAGGGGTTGAAACTGGGCAGGGGCTTTGTGTCAGTAGCAGCCTTGGGAAGCAGCAGATATGCCTGATGCTTATCTCCAGCAAGCTCTCAGGTGAGGAAGAAGCCATGCCACATCAAGCAGTCTGTGAAAGCACAACACTGTCAAAGGAAGTAGAGTGTCTCATGGACCACCCAGCCTCCCAGCCAGTCATCCATCTAGCTGACAGTATCATCAGAGCTTGGTGGCAGAAGGAAAAAACTATTTTTGTCTGATGAAAGACAAATGCATGTCCTTTTAAGGCAAGGCTGGAGGACCAGTACTGAACCTGCTGCATGACCTCCTCTAGATCCTGTGAGTCCTCTGGCACCCGCTTGCTTCCCATCAGCTTGGCCAGGTGGTGCTGTTACCGTTCTCTTCTCCAAAGGGTGCTTTGTGACGTGGGACACTCAGGTTATCTTCTGCTTCTCTCAGCTTCTAAGGCAGTGCCCCAGTAGCTGTGGTACTGCCTGCTTTTCACTCTGCTGTTTTCGTCTCCCTGCTGGCTGATCAGGCAGGTATGCTGCTCTGTGTTGGCCTACTAGTAGGGCAGTTTCAGTCGGGGAAAGGCATCCCTATGAAATTAATGTTCAAGCATCCAAAGAAGTGTTCTTTATCCTCTCCGTTTGCCTGCTGCTCTCCTGAGAAAGCTTCCAAGAGGCTTCAAGCTTGTTTGTGTGTTCAGCAGAAGCTGTCTGTGTCCCTTGTTCCTTATGTTTTTTTGAAGATTTTTTTTTTTTGCCTGTTGCTTTCCACTTTTTTCTTTTTTTTTAATTCTCCATTTTTCCACTTAGAGAGAAAAATTATTTATTGCATTGAGATGCGCTAATTAAAGCCATTTTCTGGTATTTGGTTACTGAAGTTTTTGATGTCTCTCTGACAAGACCATGAAATGCACGGAGTGTCCACAGGGACAGAATTTGCTGAACACGGTGCTTTGTAAATGAGGGGACACAGTGTCGCAGCAGCTCATGAATATGAAACACCCATGATGCTACCTCAGTGGACTTGGGAACACAGATGAATCCTGTCATGTGCTAAATGAGACCAATTTCTTTCACTTAACTTCATCTTCAATCAGACCTTCTTCCATTTGCCTGTTTAAAATTCCCCAAACGTGATGCAGAAGGTAACAGCATTCAGTAAAACAAAGTTTTGCAGCAGCAGAGATATTATAATTATTTCAGTTTTACATTTTATGAGCAAGCAAACTAAAGTTAGTTTCTTCTGCCTGCTTAGTGGCAGGAGACAGCCAGCTCCAGAAGCCCCTACCTACCCTCTTTGTTTCCTCTGGATATGGTGGTGTGTGGGTAGGGAGGGCAGCACTGTTCCCACCGCAAGAATGTTCATTCTGAACTGGCCTTTGAAATGCTCACCCAGCTGGGGGAAGCGGATCAGACTACATAAGATGGAGTCATTTTTTTGGGTGTTGGGGTTTTGGCTCAGGAGACTCTTGAAGCAGCTCAGGGAGAAAGTGACAACCGCACTGCTGACTAACTGCAGGCCTGACCTGGGCATGGTTTCTAGATCTAGCTCTGCCACTGATTTATTGCCTGACCTTGAATAGATTCTGTCTATCCACACTTATGTGCTGCCTTGTATCTAACAGAGAACTTAGTTCTTTGGGGCTAGGACCAGATCTTACTGTGAGCTTGCAGGATTTTAAGGGACCCAGCCTACAGATGTTGCTACTAAACCAAAAATCAGCCCTGCCTGGGAGGGGAGGGGCACCTCAGCAGCTTGCAGGAGCAACTGGGTATTAATGTGGTGTAGGTTCTTCTAGCTGCTGCTTGTTGCTTTCTGTGGTTGTCTTTCTCAGCTGTCAGTTATTTGTGAAGAGGTAAAAAAGGTGATGGTTACTGCATCTACTCTAATATGAACGTATTAAACCCTCCTTTGTTTATGACTTAAAAAGCTGCTGTTCCTGGCTTGTTGTTTGGCTATCTGTGAGTAGCATGGGTTACCCTCGGTCTTTCTCCTCCATCTTTTCCTCCTACCATCTACACACTTCTGCCTTATGCACTTATTCTCTTGCTATAGCTTAGCACTGAAGCTCTTTTTTGTAAGACCTAGCTCAGTCCAGCTAGTGTAATAAAAATACTGTTCTTGCTTATATGCTGGGACAGTTTGGTGCAGTATATTTTAACTCCCCTGTTACATATCTTTTGGTACTGGTGTCTCCTACCTCATCGTAACTTCTGCATGGATACACTCATTTTGGTTTCATTCTTTCTTCGCTCATGTTCATCATCATATGGGAGATGGAGGGGAGTTTGCACTGGTCATCTAGCATTTGGTGCTTACTCCATTTTTCACATTTCTACTGTGAGAACTGTCTAACGCCAGTATCTTGCTTCTTTCTGGTCTGAGAAATCCATGGGAAAAGGCTTTGTGTTACTCTGTTCCCAGTCATTTTGAGCCATAAAGAGAAGCGGCATCCATTTCTCTTTAAGGTCACTGCGTGTACTGAGATTTTATGTTCCCCCCTCTATCTTCTGTTGCGTACACTCATTTCTTCTGCTTGTAAAACACTACCTGATGTGTGTGTCTACTTATTCTCCCCTCCCTTCATCTAAAATGAAAGCAGGATACTCGCTCAGACTATCATTTTTAGAAGCACTCGCTCTGAGAATGTTATCTGCCATATGAAATGGAGATTTGGAGGAGTTCTGTCTAGGGGAGTCTGGTTGAGGGAGGTGGCATAGGTAACAGTACCTTGCAGCATGGTGTTCAGAGGCTGGCTGGGAGACAAAGGTTGGTAAGATGTTTTGTTCCCCTTTTTAATATTTTTTACCAGCAATTCAACTTTAATGTTTCGTATCACTAGAATCATATCGGATTGTTCTGATTTCAGAGTCTGCAGGGAAGTGGGACAAGAACAGCTGAAGCTGTAAGATTTTCATGTTGCTTCTGAGATTTGTTTACAGTCTTGATTAAAATTGGTCGATATTAAAGAGTATGGAAGCTGCTTTCTCCTCCAAAATGCAGCTGAGTAATGCAGCCTTCCCCACCCTCCAAATAAGTAGAGCTAGACTGCAGAGAATCACCTTTTGTTTCCAGGTTTTGAAGCTGCCCCTTCTCAGCTACAAAACATTTTCTTTTTGTAATGCACAGGCCATTCGTTCGCCTCACTGCAGTGACCTGGTATCTGTGAAGGTGTTTCCTTTTGCACGCAGGCAGTTCTTTAGCATGTAGGTACACTGTGCCGTCATTTCTAAAGTTTAACTACCTGGGCACTGAATTCAGGCATGAGAGCCTGGACAGTAAAATATACGTCAAGAATCTGCACCAAACCCACAGGCTTATCAGTGTGGTGGAAAATGATCTCAAACCCTCACACTGAACAGGAGGGGAAAAAAGTGGGTCACAGAACAAAGTACACAGAGTGTGGGTTTGTAATGTAACGTTGGAAAAAGCTGCCTGAGTGCTGCAGCGCAGGACTGGGCGGACATAGTCCTGTGAACGTTTCTGCATGTACTAATTTTACATGTAAGTAACCTCACTGCAGCTGATGGGGATGTTAAAAGTAAAGCGTATGCCTACACTCCTGCAGCCCACGTGCTTCTTCCCCCTGTAGCTGACAGTGCCATGACTTGGCTGTGTTACTGGGAAAAAAGATGTGAGTCCCAAGAAGAGCAACAAAAAGAATTAAGGGGCTGGAGACTGAGTGAGGGGAAAGGTTGGGTCCTTGGTGATAAAGTGAGAGCTGAGACACTTTGCAAATGGTACAGAGAGAGAAGGGAGAGGGATTCTAGAGAGGTGGCACCATGGGAATTAGTGGAGGGAAGAGGAAATCAGACGTAACAAGTGAAATAAAGACCCAAATATTTCAGGGCTGATTTGCCACTGATAGCAGTTAGCTGGGGACCTGATATTTTCTTATTTGCAACATTTTTGTTCTGTTTCCTGTCAGTGTCTGACAGACCTAAAGGGCATTGCTTCTGCCTAGAAATGGACAAAATCATCCACAGTTTGCAGTAAGAAAAAGCATGTGCTGGCCTTTGTTGCAGGGGCTGGCAGGAGCCCCCCGAGTGTTTCCAGCTCTTCTGTCTGAAATATTTTCAAAGCACATATAAAATATCGGAGCCTTGAATTTCTTTCGGGAAGAATTTCTGTGTGATTGACTGGATTTTGCTAATACAGAGTAGAGGTAGCATTCTACAATGGGTTTGGAAATGTCTCCTTGGAATTCAGTGGCGATGAGATACAACCAGCACTGGCAAATCCAGGACTCTTCAGGAACCTGCAAAATGGAAGGGGCATCACTGATCAGGGCTCCAAGTTCATAGTTTTCTCTAGTGCAAAAAGAGATCAACAAAAGCAAAAGGGAATCAGGAAGGGGAGGCCCCCGAAACAGCTGCCAAAATGAGCACCAAGTGAAGAAATTCACTTTGCTGCAGACACCTTCCACGTTTCTGCTGCCAAAAGAGGAGAAGGATCTGACCTTCTCCTGCTACAGGCAGTGCTGCTCCGTGGGCAAGGGCAGCTCTGTTCCCAGGTAGTTCTTCATTTAGTTGTGTTTGCTGAGCAACATTCAGAGTCTCCTGCTGAAAAGGATAAATTAGCTCGGGAGAGATTAGACTGTTTCTCATTCCCGTGCTCATTTGCCTGGACCTAACAGCGCACCCTCTGCACAGCGCTTCGTTCCTCCCCTTGGACCGATCTCAGCAGTCTGTTCCCTCCTTCGTATTTGTTGCTTGTATACAGGGGCCTTATCCCACATTACCACTGAGCAGTTTTTACCAGCTGCCTCCACAGGTCAGTTTGTCTGTCCATGGAGATGCTCTTGTCCCAGAATTGCGTTTTGCTACAAGTTTTACCGAGAGCTGGGAGTCCCTGCAGGGAAGAGCCCGTGAGATAGCAGCTTCTTCTGTGTATTGTCCCTGCAAGCAGAGGGGGGACAGATCTGCCCCACGTGCCCAGCGATGGCACTGGGGACGCATTTCATGCATGTGCCTCTTCCATCGAAGGGACAGCCTGGGGGCCTGTTGCTGCAGTTTCCCTTTAAATGTCTTTGGGAAGTTTGCTGCTGTCGAAGGGCTGCTCTGCAGGCACCTGCTCCGTGGGGAGCTGGAAGGCACAGCCCTGCCGAGGCTGGCCAAGCTGGCGCTGCTGTCGCTGTGGGCAGGCTCTCCTGGCAGCCCCTGTCCCGCTCAGCCTTCTGCCAGGAGCCAGTTAGTGAGATATCCCGCTGTGTGGCCAGCTCTGAGCTCCACCCAGGGCCTGTGAAGCTTTGATGGGCAGCCTGACAACGGGCTCTTCTGACCCTGCCTGGAGCCCTGAGCACCACAGCTGGGAACATCTTTCCAGCTCCTGAATATCCATCTCGGTCTGGGCTGCGGAACAGGGCAAATCCAGGCCCAGCCGCCTGCTGCCGTCCAGCAGTAGCACTGCTGTGCTGCCGACAGCCGGGAGCAGCCCGCTCGCTCCAGCGTCTGCATGCTGCGACTGAAACCTCTCCCTGGAGCCAAACCACCAGCTTCTCCACGGTCTGAGGGCTCAGGGTCTCTGGAGAGCCTTTGTGGCCTTGAATCTTTAAATGAGCTCTGTGTTGGTGTACTCTGTCCTTGCTTTGCACCTCCAGTTACCTCTTCCTCTCTCCATTTTTGTGCTCTCAGTCTCCAACTGTTTACAGAACTTTGTCAAATCAAAAAGCATGCAGTGTTCTCGGAGCCTTGCTCCTTTAGCAGGACTCTGTGTGTACCCAGTTCTTCTCCTCTCCTCCATTCTTTTGTCTCTAGCATCCTTTTTAGGTGGAGTAGCCATAGTCCTTGTTCAGGGGATACCCAGTGACCCAGACATTAGCCATTCCGGGGTCACACTGGAGATCAGAAAAGGTTTATGACATTATACCTAGGTGCATCTTCCCCAGTCTTTGTATCTGCTAGACCACCAGCACTTCCTTCCTCAGCTGTGGGGAAGGCCACAGGCCTCTGCCTGGTCTGAGACCCAGCCAGCAGCTCCTTCAGCATGCAGTTTTTCGTGGCTTCTCTCAGTTTCTGCCCCACGTTTCACTTCTAGTGGAGTCTAGGTGACTGGTGGCTGAGCTGAGCAAATGATAACACATCTCATAAGAAGCAAATTCTTGCTGGCCTTTGGATGATGGCAAGTAGGCAGCAGGGTTTAGTGCAGCCAGCTTCTTTCAGCTTCAAGGTTGTGTTCAAATGCATGGTCTGTGGCTATGGAGTCCTACCCAGCCCAAATTGCTCCTCTTGCAAGATTTCTTTTGACCCCAAGCTTCAAAGCTTTATTGCCTTGTTTTAATATTAAACAATATATGTTTAATCATTGCTAAATAACTCTCTTGTGTTTTCCTCTAATAAGAAACAGGCTGCTTCATATCTCTGAAGCAAAGGAATCTTTGTCTCTAGTGAGAGGAGAGCATCACACTCCCCACTTACTGCTGCTGCTTTCTCTTGTTGCAGACATTCCCGTGATCCCTGATTTGGAGGAGGTCCAGGAGGAAGATCTGGCCATGCAAGTGGCAGCTCCCCCCAGGTAAGAGCACTGCCAGGTGTTCCTGTGGCTCTCATCAGCAGTGCGAAATGGCTGGTGAAATTAAACTCTTTCTTATCTCATGCTCTCTGGACGTCGGTGGCAGTGCCATTCCACAGGATTCGATGCTGTGTATTGTGGCAGTGGGGCTCCAGGCTGAACGGTGCAAACTTCTTGTTTCCTGTTAAACAGAGAAAGAATTACTGCATGTTCTCTCTTTATGTACAAAAACTACATTAGAGTAGCATATTTGATGTTGCAAAATCAAACTCTCTCAAGTTAGGAATTGCTTGATTTGCGGTTGTCTGTGTAACCTCAAATGCCTCCAGTACGTATGTATTATCGCACACACTTTTGATTATGTACGGTCGCAGGCTGCTTTGCCCTCCCCAGGACATCCTTCTTACTCAAGTGCAAAAGTACAATCCTGTTGTTTGAAGGTGTTATCAGAATAGTCTTGGGGTTAGTTCAAGGGAGACCAGTAAGTTCAAAAAACAATGACACTTTGGGGATTTTTTTCCTAAAAGTATCAGGAAAGTCTCTTCTCCCCTGTTGGGCCTATTGTCAATATCACAGGAGGGGATACCTTACTCCTGACCACAGATGCCTCTCTCACAAGTATGGAGTAGGTATTGTAATTAAATAGCTGTTAACAAAAAAGAATGACACTTTATGGTGAAAAATTTAAAATTGCTTTGTCTCTCACCAAAGCATATGTCTTTGTTTTCTCTCTTTTTTTTATAATCCCATCGGTTTCTCCTGTATCCACAGTCTCCCCGCAGTAGAAAAGACAAGTGATTTTCATGAGCAAACACAAACAGAAATTAAATTAATACAGGTCTTTTCTATAGTATTTTGTCACCTACAAAGGGAAGCATAGCACAACAGTGTATTACCCCCCTACTCCGTGCTTCTCTTTGGAGGCTACATTTTAAGAAATTGTATTTGATAGCTGTGACTCAGCTCAAACATGGAAATCACAAGGTCCACACTAGTCTGTAGCTTGTGTGGTGGGGCTCTTGGAGCCCGCTGGGGCTGTTCCAATGTTCACTATGTTCCTGTTTTCTTTCTGGCCCTTGCAGCTAGTCTGTCGTGCTGGCTTCTCTGAGGGAGTCTGTGGTCACTCCACATCCTGTTTTTCTGCATGTGCACAACCTGGCATGCAGATTTATCAGTGACTGTTCGTTTGCTGAATTGAGATTTGCTTCTATCTGGGGACACCCATCTTGAGAGTCCACATGGGTGATGTGGATACTCGAGACGAATTTAATCAGATTCCTGTTCACGCCACCCGTCTCAGATGTGCTTCCACGCTTACCCAGGCTTTTTCTTTGACGCTTTCTGGATGCAGTGTGCAGGTGAACAGAGTGCTGACCTACCATGACCTGGACAAAGATCTTATGAAATATGCTGCCTTTCAGACTCTGGTAAGTGGATGTTGCTATGGGGTGACCGATGTGACTCCCTCGCCTCCCGGCCTCCCATCGTTCTCCATAGTGTTACCCAGCTGCGTAAAATATACAGCCCTGTCATCCAAACAACTTCCAGTTTGCTTTCAAGTCTGTTCCTCTCTTGCAGTGTGGCTTTCATGCTTGTTTGTGTCTGTAAATAGCATGGGTATGGTATCTGCTGCTCAGAGGCTCCGGCTGTTGTCCTGGACAAAGTATGTGTCTCTTATGAGGCAAATACTTTGCCTATCTCTGGCAAGACCTACGTGGAGAAATGATGGTTTGCTCTTTCTCGCTGTCTGTAAGACTGTGACTGTGTGTGTTCATAGGATGGAGAGGTTGACCTGAAGCTTCTCACCAAAGTTTTGGCTCCAGAGCATGAACTACGAGAGGTGAGTCTTCTGTGGGAACACCAAGGCAAAAGCTGCTTGTATGGCTCAGACTATACTTGCAAAGTAAGCCTTTGTTGATGGGGTGGAGGAGAGAGATGAGGAAGAGCCCGTGTAGAGGAGCTTGTCCAAGAGGGTGGAGGTCTGATTTCCCCAGCAGATCATTTTAAAGATATATATAGAGGGCTTTCTCTGTGTGAAATTATGGCATCACTATGATTGGCCCCCTTCAGTATGAAAGAGCTAGTAAGGAAGATGATAAAGGTGTAGCACTGTCACAGGTTCCTGCAGAAACAGTGCTCTATGTATTGTCTTTTTGTAGCCACCATGAGCTCCAGGTAGTTCTGCAGGGTGGTACAGAGGGACAAAGGCAGAAAGCGTTTGGGTTTTGGGCAGAGGGATGTGTTAAAGCAGGACAGAACAATATCAATACAACTGCAGGGGCAGGAGCTCAGGACTTGCAACAAAGGATTTGCGCAGCTCAGAATTGCAGATACTTCAGCAGAAGTGCAGAAAGGTGGAAGATTTTTATGGGTCCTCTTTACACCCTGCCTGGGAGTATCCAAGATTAACAAGTATCAAAAAATCTGTCCTTTATGGAATTTTGGAACATGCATAAATCTGTCAAAATCTTTAAATTGTGACAGAGATTCACATTTCATTCTGGCTAGGATTCCTGTTCTAGCAAACTGAACCTGGGGCTTCCCTGGCAGGGGCAGTTGCTGTTTAGTTTCTCTCTCTGCTGTTCATCTTGAATATTTGGCATCGTTCAGAGACTTTTGGGTGTCACCAGTAACATTATGGCATGTTTGTCTTTTTCCTCTTGGTAGGAAGATGTCAGCTGGGATTGGGACCATCTCTTCACAGAGGTGTCCTCAGAACTAGTGACTGAGTGGGACCTGGGCCAGTCTGAGAGAGAGGACCACCTCAGTTTGTCCTAGAGCACTGGCACACCAGACGTCTCGTACATGCATCCCCTGTAAATAGTTTAGCACTTTGATTTTCTATTCACTTGTTTGTATTCGAGAATTTTTTAGACATGAAAATAAATAGGACCTGGCTTTGTAGGAAAACTGTCTCGGGAGAAGTTTTGGGTGTTTTGTAATAAAAATCTTTGTTCTCTAAATAGATTAAGAATTCTAAACACAATAAAATATGTACTTATGAATGGTCACTTCCACCTCACTAGTATCTTTACAGGTAACTGCAGTAGTTGATCTTTCCTCTACCAAAATGCAGCTTCTCTGGGGTGGACCGTCTTGCAATGGGGTGTGGTTTTCACTGATGGCTATCAGAGAAGCTTAGGCTCATAGGATTTATTTGCCTAGGACAGGAAGATTACCATATTCCTCACAACAGATGCCACAAGTTGTCAGGATACTTGCTTTACGTTTCACCCAGCAGCCTCCAGCCATCCCTTGCTAGCTTAACCTCTCTCCTGGAACATTACCTCTGTTTTGACTTCAGAGGAAGCAGCATCACCTATGAAACTGCCAACACCGCTTCTTACAGACCCTCTTTTTTCCCTTGAGGTGTCCCAGCTAAGTTCTGACCAGGCCTAACCCCACTTAGCTTTTGCAATCAGATGAGATCACAGCCTGAACAGAGATAGCTTCAGGCAATAGATAGTTTGCAAAGAAAATACTGTTTATTCCACGCATGTGAGAGAAGGAAGCCTGCTGCTCTGAAACAAGGTAACTCCCTGGTGAGTGTCTCCTTGGAACCAAGTAACCCACTCTTATTGTCATCTGAAGAAAAATCCATTTAGCTGTTAATGCCCTGTCCCCATAGAACCGTGGTCGTTATTTGCAGGAAACACTAACATTACTTCTAAGACAATGTCCTTCAAAGTCTTGTCCCGCTGGAGAATCTTGCTGTGTACTTCTGGGGGGCAGTGCAGGTGCTGGGAGGAAGGCTTGCTATGCTGATTTTCTTAGCTTGTTTGGTCGGTCTAATAGAGCACTGCATTCCTGCTCTTGTGCTGACAGCAGGACAGGTCACATAACTCACTATGAATTCAGTATCTGCAAAATTCAGATCAGAGTTAATAGGCCAAACAATTCTACCAACAAGAGAGAAGCAATTGGGTCCCAGTGTGGGGCCACCAAAATAAGGTGGGGCTCATTTGTCTCAAGGAGACACTAAGCTTTTTACAATGAAGAAATCTCCCCTATAGCTAGAAAACTGAGACACAAGCTTGGGGGTCCGGTGCGTGGAGGATAATCTCGAAGTCTTTCTCTGGGCAGAGAAACCTGTTTTGGTATGAACAGAAACTTCCCAGCTGAGCTAATGGCTGTTTTTCTGTGACACCTATGGTTCTTGGCAAAAGAGCATTTAGAATGCTTCCTATATTCCAGAAAAAAAAAAAATCAGTGAAGTAAAGTAGTTTAGTAAATCAGACAAACTCAACAAGCGAGTCTGAGAGGAAGAGAATGGTAAAGGGAGGAGAGGATGGGACATGGATTTGCTCAGTTCATCCATCAAAGACCAGAGAAAGCAGAGGCACTCTCCTCAATTGCAGACTGTAGGACCATCTAGTGTGGGTTCTTTCCTTTCTGACCTGAGGTTCTAATCCACGCTCTCCTGTAAGCTGCTTGCCTAGTATCACCTTATTCAGTGGTATCTGCTTCCAGTGAGCCTCTAGCCTCTTCGAGGCATGAAGTGAATGTCACTTTCTATGCCCTGAGAATGAGAGGACAAACATTGGTGGCTGCAGAAGCAGCTCAAAACAGACTACCAGTACCCCCACTGAAACTTGGGTCTCTGCACCGTGTCCCTGCCAGTGAAGCAGCTGTCTTTCTACTGCCATTCTGTGCTCACCTCTGGTTTGTTGAGGAGGAGGGCAGAAAACATGAGCAGAGAAAGGGAGGCTGAGAGGTGAGCCCACCTTTCTCCCTTCAGTCAGTGTCGCAAAGCATAGGAGGCCTTGCACTTTTGGGTCACCTCATAAAACCACGCAGTCACCCAGTGCAAATCAACCAGTTCTCAGAGCATTTAGAGTGGGTAACTAAGCAGTAGTTAGGACTATAGCTACTGCGTGCTCTGTGCAGGAGTCATGCCAAGCCTATTGCTCCTCTAGCAGCTCTGCGCTGCACCAACAATCCTGGGCTGTCTCCAGGAAGGCTCGCAGAGCCACCTTCTGCCTGAAAGAGCTGCTGTGATCATCCTGGGTGGGCAGAGCACTCCTGTCTGGCTGCTCTACCAGCAGGGAGGATGAGAAGTGGAGCTGGGCTGTGCAGTGGTGCTCGGCCCCTCAGAGGCCACCGGGGCCCTTCATGGAGTCGAGGAAGATGAAAGCACCCTTTGAAACAAGAGCAGGAGAGATATTGGACCCCAAAGAGCCTCCTGGAGATGGTGAGAGGTAGGAATGGGTGAGGGCTTGGGGAGGGCCATTTGAGGCAGGGTGTGGGGAGGAGGAGGCCACGAGCAAGAGCCGGTTTCGTGGGAGAGGTAGGGTAGCGGCAAGAGGAGCAAGGAGGTTGAATGATTTGGGAACAGAGTATGCATAAAATATGGAGGGGAATGAGGCCACAGAAGGTGCTGGTGGAGAGCCAGGAGAGAACAGAGCACATGAAAAGCATAGTGGGAGTTGAATGAGGCCTTTATTGATGAGCTGTGGTCATGTCATGCTGGAGGAGCTGCTCTAAAGCTGCGTGGAATCTCCCAGAACAGTGCTGGGGGCTGGGTGCTGGCCCCTCTCTAGCTTGGGACGCTGGGCAAGGGGTGCTCTGGGGTGGGAGACAAGTGTATGTGGACCCAGGCTGTGCTCACTCTGGGACCTCGGGAGCCCGGCAAATACCCGGGCAGAGTTGAGAGTAGGGCTTGAAAAAAAATCACAGCCTCATCTGTTTTAAGGCGGGAAGAGGTGGCCTTGAACATTTAGTCTGACCTGTTACAATACAGGCCATGGCAGAGTCCAGTGAGATGTGGCTGAGCTTTGCCTGTCTTTTAGAGAGGCAGACAGTATATTTGGAAGTCTTCCCTGGTTAGTTTTTCTAATAGACGATTACCCTTAGGGTTCAAAATCTGCTTTATTTCTAGACTAAATTTTTGAGTTTCATCTTCTGTTCTCTGAGCCTGCTTATGCTTTCACCTTCCCAGTTAAGCCATGCTGTCAGATATTTTCTCCTTGCTTCAGTATTTATGTCCACTGTGATCAAGTTGCCTAATTTCCTTCAATAAACTTAATAGACTGAGACTTGTTTCCATGTCTTCCCAATTGCTTCCCCAGCTGGAGGAGGGAGGGTGAGTGCCTGGCTCCTGGCCTTCCTCCAGCAAGCTGTTCCCACCCACCTTCTTTCCACAGTCATGTTTCAGTTGCGGTGCTGCGAAGGTGACTGAGACCTGTTGCTTCTCCTCTCTCAGGTCCCGGTGCTGTCAGAGGAGAACCCACTCCTGTTACTTTCCTTGCTAAAAAGAAGCAACGAGGTGCCTTTGCATGCCGAGGCCAGCTCTTGGCTCCTGGTTATGCACCGGTGTGTACTGGCTGTGACAAAGCTGCCTCAGGAAGCTGCATTTCTAAAAAGTCCCATGGAAAGAGCGTGCAAAGGCAGAAATGGCAGGTGTAAATTTTTTTCTTGTAGCCTGCAAAGGTATATCTCTGGTTGATCCTCAGGTGAGGTGAGAAGTGAGAGCCATTCTCAGAACAGTGCACCGGGCTCCCTCCAGGCTGTGCCTAGCCAAGGAATAGAGCAATAATCCCTGGTCAGTCTCCACAGATGGGTAAAGCAAGGTGCAGTGGTGTGCCCGGGGGTACACAGCAAACCTGTGGCAGAATCAGGGTTAGAAACAAGAAACCTCAAGTGCCTGATTCAAACATGGCTTTTGTATACCTGGTGAGCGTTTTCTATCTTCAACTTGAAGATGGTTATTCAATGTAGAAAGTCTTGTGTCCTCTTTGCCCTTTGTTCTGCTCTGTTCATACATTGCTGAGGGAGAGCCACGAACCTGTCCGAGTGTCTGTGGTCAACATCATGTTTAGCTCAGTGAGCTGATGTGGGGTGTCTGCCCAGGGTCTTGCTGGGATTCTGAATGGGTGTAAGTATCTACCCTGTTCAGGGCAAATGGCAAGCCTCATTACAAAGTAAAAGAAGTGCACAAGGAAAAAATGAATTCCAGGTCTTTCCAGTTTCAGGAATCTCTGGTTTTGCTTTTAATCATAGATAAAACATTTATAGGCTTTCTTGGTGGATTATAGGCTTTGTTGGTGGAGATGCCTACTAGAGTGCGGTTTGTTGTTCGTGGGGGGATATTGGGGCAGATACAGCATACGCAGCGGTGGAAAAAAAATGTAGAAAATAAAAGCTGAAAAAAAGCCAAACCCAGCAACTTTCCATTTAAGAGCCTGCCTGCCAGCCAGGAGCCTCTTAAAGGAACTCTGGCTGGCTCTTTTATTAAGTGTGACAAAGTGATGGGAGGTGGGGGGGGAGCTCCTATGCTAATAAGTTGGAAAGGCACTGCCGTTGCTCTCGCCAACGTGTCTCAGGGAAAGTGGAATTAATTCATGGCATATGCTCCCAGCATCTGCCGCGGTGACCCGGAGTGGCGGGGCGCAGCGCCAGGCAGCGCAGCCGGAGCCCGTGCTCCCCACTCCCTCCCGGGCCTCGCTCACCGCCTGCCGTGCCGGAGCATCGGGGCGGCGTGGATGCTCCAGCCGAGCGATGGCCCGGCCGCCCGCTGGCCTGCTGGCCTCCGAGGGGTGGCACAGCCCACGGCCAGAGTCTTTCTTGCTCTGAAGAAGGAGAAAGGCGGTAGAGTTGGGAGGGAGAAGGGGATGTTTGAGTAGAAAAGAGACCAATTTGAATGGAAATGAATCCAGTTTTTTCCAGGCAGCCTCAATTCCTCCTACAGCATTCCCTGATGAAGTCCTCCCTTCTCCAGCCGTCTGATGTGTTGTGAGGCTCTTGTTTCCCACTGCATCTCTACAGATGATGTGATGCTCTCCTGAACAGAGAGGACAAAGGTTGAATTTGCTCTTAGGTGGGATTTCATTGTCTGTTTAATGGCTCCCGGGAAATCACTTTCCATACCTTATTTCCCCTCCACCGACCTGCACCATGGCCAGGAGCTGTATCCAGCTAGTACAGCTGGGTGCACCGTGTTGTTTCCAGGCTGCAGCGATCTTTGCCTGTGTTTCGTGCTCTGCATGTGAGCTTTCCCTTGGGAAAGGGCACCTGGAGCCAACCTTCCACTGACTGCTCTTTCTTCAGCCACATCCTTCCACCCTTTTTGGACAACTGCCTGGAATATGAGTCACTTTCCTGGCCTGGAGAGCTGACAGAGCCAGGAGAGACCAGAGCAGCATGTGATCCCCAGGCAGGGCAGAAATGCCCCACGCTGCTTCTGTGCTCTCCCAGCAACTGCTCCAGCACCTCAGCAGCTTCTCCAGCATGCACTCCCTTTCAAAATGTGGCATCCCAGTCCCAGGCTGTGCTGGGAGGGCTGAGGCTGAGGCAGGGTCCCAGCTGTGGGGCACCACATGGGATCCACGATCAGCTGCCCTGGCGAGACCAGTCCTCCCAGGGCCATGCTTTATCTAGTGGACCTGCACTCTTTGCAGCCACAGCCTGGGAGGCGTCCTGATTGATTCAGTCATGATGCTGCATGACGTGCACGTCCAGAGCTCCTGAGCCCAGTAATCTCTCTGCCACGGTCCCTGGAGAGAGGAAACTTTTCCTCTTAGTGCCCCGTTACCGGAGTCTGCCCCAGCAGGCTGCTCCGCGCAGACCTCACTGGGGCCAGAGCAGCTCCAGGCCAGGGGCCCTCTTATCGGGTTCCATCTCCTGTCACTTTCAGGACCACTTCATTATCCTTTATTAGCCCTCTCTCCTGCTTATCGTTATTAATAATCATGCTGGATTGGCTGGAGTGCTGACAGCTGCCCTTTGTCTATTCTTTCTGTCTATTTTAATCCTGCCTGCTTATCTGGAATAAACCTGATCCTTTTTCTTTTAATTAAAGAAATTTGGTCAGCCAGCCCCTCCTCCGTGCAGAGATAGGACTGATCACACCAGTGATATGCAGAGAGCGGGAAAAGCAGTAGATTACTGGGTGACAGTGTTTTCCACAGCCCAAAGATATGGCCTGTCAGAGTAGAGGCTGGAAGAGATGAAGGCACGTGTGTGCAGAGAAGCACAGCGCTGGGGTTCTGTGGGATGCCCGTCTCGAGGTCTCAGTGTCTGACCCAGTGTACTGGCGCAGGGCGGTGTGACTGCGTCTGTGCTGCGGGCGAGAGACACCAGTGCAAGGCAGGCAGGGGAGCTCTGCTCGCCCCTCTCTGCTTAGAATGGGTGGCAAGAGCAATGCCAGGCTCAGAGCCTGTGCGAGTGGCACTGCCAGGGCTGTTGGGATTGCTGCCGTTCCTACACGGGCTGAAGGACTTTGCTTCTCTGCACTTTATAGTGTTGCCAAGAGATGGAAGTGCTGGGCTCCACAGTGACGCTCCTGCTTTGTGCTCCCACAGGCATTGCTTCCTGGGGCCACAGATCTTGTTCTAGTCTCTTAAAAATGCCTCGCCGGGCAGTTCGCTTGAGCTGAAATATTTGTGTTGTCTGAAGGGACAGGTCGCTCAGCGGAGGGCTGTGCAAATAGGCTGGGGGAAAATTGTTGCGCTAATTCATACTTTTATGAACCCATAAACTCAAATCTGCATTCATTGCAATCTGTGAAGTGACTGGAGTGTGGGCTGAAATGCTTAGAAAGTGTTAATCAGGGGTCCGTAACAAAGCAAAACGCTCTGAAGTGCAGCAGCAGGAGCTTGGCCGTAAGCAGCAGGAGTATTCAACCTTAGCGCTAAAAATGCATATTCTTTGGTTCCCAAACGGTTCATTTCAGATGCACAAGGTTGCAGCGTTGACTGAATGCGTATGTACCCTCTGCTACAGAATATGGCAGCTGGCTCAGATTTGTAGGGCTGTTTCACCCCTGAGAGGCTGCGGGCCCAGGAAGGGTATAGGGCAGAACTTCCTGATGCTCAAGTGAGGGTGTAGCTCTGAAATCCTGTCAAGCAGAGCCACGCTGGCTTCTGTCTCCGTGCTTCTGTCGCTTTTGAGTGTTTCAGCTGACTGGGATGAACGTTAACCTGCAGTTCAGATCTTGGTGAGGGAGCTGCCACAATACAAACCCATGCACATGGCTTAGCAGATCCTTTAAAATTATGTGATTCTGTAACAATCACAGGCAAGAACTGTGCATGGTGACATTCGTGCTGTTGCTTCCATGAGAAATATCCTGCTGCGCACAGAACATCTTTTCATTGGTACTTAATGTTGAACAAAATGTTTGAAAGATGAGAAAATGCAGGGTTCACTTGTCTAAACTGACACACTAATAACTGGTCAGAGCTTTTGTTATCTGACCCTGCTCCCTCAGCAAAAATCATCCCACCTTCAGATCCAAGTCAGGAAAGTTCTTATGATGGTTTTTGGCACCGAAATGATGAGGGACACTGTTTTTGGTGTTGTGGGACATTTTGAATCAGCCCAAAATGATGGACTTGCAGTCCATGTGATAAGCTGAAGTCTTGCTTTGATCATATATCAGCAGAACTACCCACAAAGCCAGAAAAGCGCCTTGGGAAATTGCGAAAGAATTTGGTCCAAGTCAAGCAACCTTAGCGCTTCGAGCTCCAAAGCAAGCTGGAGTTAAGCTTATGGTTCCGGCAGGGTTATGCGTACAGATGGCTGTATGGCTTGAATCAACCTGCTAAATAAATGGGTGATACTAGTTCAGGCTATTGTAGCTATACCTGAGCTCCGTCTAGCCCAGAGGGATGGGAAGCAGCCTGGATTTGCTCAGCTGAGTGCTGTGGCCCCTCTTCTTCAGGGATCTGAGCTAGCTGTTTTAAGGCCAGCTCTCTTATTGCTCCTCTGTATTGCCCTATGCCCCACAGAGATACTCTTGCTCACTTCCATGGCTTTCAAACCCATGGGGCCCAAGACTTAAGACCCTGTCTGTCCATCTGTGAAGGGGATTGGATGCTCTTCATTTCATACACAGGGACCAGAGTTGTGGGCTGATAACGCAATTCTCCAGGGTCCCACAGTGAGATGGTGAGACAGCTAGTAACCGAATTCAGCCCCTCCAAGCATCCATCCAGTGCCACAGACACATTACTTCACTAACTGAAATGATGCACAAGGTCAGTATATTTATTTATCTTGATTTTCAACCAAAAGCTGGTTTCAGGCTATAGAGCTCCTTCCAGATTTTCAAAAACACAAAGTAAAACTTCATAGTCCCTGTACAAAACACCTTCCCCAGGAACAGCACAGCACACTGCCCAGCCAGCAGCACCCCCGCTGAGATAGGAAAATGTAATCATCTCCTGCAAAAGCAGCTTCCTACCATAAGCCTGCTCCCCTTGTCCCAGAAATACCCAGAGAAAGGGATGAGTTGTGAATGTGCCAAACTATTTTCCAGTGCAAACTCTGGAAGTCTGAAGCCAATGGGGCTATTCAGCCTGCTGATGTCTCTCTCTAGAGAACCCCCAAAATTGAGCTCTTCTGCTGAGCTCAGCCAAAGAGGACCACAAAGTAGGGATGGGAAACGTTCTCCACACTGAGAGATGCACAGGCCATTCTGGAAGGCTTTGGTACGTCACACAGTACCACACTGCCTGAAGATTAACCAAGCTAATGTGTTGGGTTTTTTTTCCTTTTTTAAAAGTCACACGGTGGTCAAGAGCCTTTAACGAAATTGTGGGCCCTGTCTGTCCCGGGGGCTGGAGGCTCTTGTCACAGGGTGTCTCAGCCCCAACACCATTCTTAATTGAGTGGGACTGGTTGCGGCACAAAGGCTGTGACAGCTTCTTGTGACATAAGACAGGCACAGAGAGAGCTTTGTAAGATGCCTGTGACTTGGTGACATACAACTGAGTATGACCTGTTTGGAGAATAATGCTCAATATAGGGAATGTCACATTAGGCATACAGATGTGGAATATATGTGTGGGTCTAAAATGTCCGCCCTTAACTTCTCAGATAAATAGGATTTTTTTGCTAACATAAACTGGATATGTATCTGGGTCATACTGGATACATGCCTTTCCTTGGCTGGAGGTGTCTCTGTGCCATATAGAGCATACCTGTAGCTCAGCAGCTGAGTGGGTTCTGTCCTGTTGGGCCCAGGGATCTGTTTGTCTATCTGTACAACGTGCACACGCACCAGTGATGGCTGAGGTTGGAAGTATTTATGGCAATTAAAATGTTTTGCCTGGAAGCTGTTTTGGGGCTCTTTTTGAAGTGAGGATTTTCAGACTTCAAGGTGTTAACAGCCCCTCTAAATGGTTTTGTTTTTTAATTGCAGCAAATGACTGTGGAGCCATTAAACATTCGCCTCTCTGCAGTTGTTTCTAAGCCCTTTCAGTCCTTCTTCTATTTATTCTGTTTAATTCAGTCAGGTAGCTTCGGGGCAGTGAAGATCAATACTTTACTTTGATAGAAAGGAGTCAGGTTTGAAACATAGAGATAAAACTGACACATTTTGTATAAATTTAATTAAAAATGCACCTTTAGTGGCTTGTTGCAAGCACAAAGCCAACCCTCCATCTAGCTATCTCTCTGTCTCACTCTCTGTCTCTCTTTTCTCTTTCTTGTTCCTAACAGGAAGATCTCTGAATCTGCCTCACCAACAAAGCACCTCGTTTTATGATTTTTTGTCTTGAAAGTTTAGCACTGAGGGAGCAAGATGGAAGGGATGTGAAATTTCTAAACAGACCTTATGCTCTCTCCCCAGTCCCACTCCTTTTGGTAGTGGTGGCTGAGGGGACGGGGAAGGAGCCGACTCCCCGGTGGGCGAAGGAGGGGGATGAGGCAAAATGATTTTTTTTTTTTTTTCTAAACCCAGCAGATTGGACACCCTGGGGCACTTTCCATTTGGATCTGTAGCTTTCCTCCACTGCTGCCCCCCTCTTCTTGCTTTGTTAAATTGAGAATTATTTTTCTGACTACATGTGCATCCCTGATCCCACTAGGATAGTGCTGGCCACGAGGCAGTGTCTTTATTCTCTCTTTCTTTTTCCTCCCCTGCCCCCCCTCATTTCTTCCCTCTCCCTCTTTCCCTAACCCTGCTGCCAGTGGGGACATTTGTCTTGTGTTTTATAATCTGGCCCCTTCACCCCCTTCCCCTGCATGTCTCTTTCTCTCTCTTTCTCAATCCTGTTTGGCTCGGTTCATTTTTCACTTGAGTGCCTTTCCTCCCAGGCTCCCCTCTGCTCTGGCCTCCCCCTGCTCAACACCAATAAAACACGCACAACACAGGTAGAACAAGGTGCCAGGGCTCGGCGTGACAAACGGCTCACACGCCGCTCAGTAACCACCGCCGTAAATTGCCCCCTCCTCACCCTCGGACGGCTCCTGGGGACGGCGGCTTGGCCAGGACCATGCGACCCATGCTGCCCACCCCGGGGCGGGATGGCGAACGCTGGTGGGAGTTTGGACACCGGCTGCTGCTGTGGCAGAGACCTTGCTGGGATAAGAGATTTAATGTCTGCGTTTCACTCGCCAGCGAGGCCGTGTGGTCCGAGGGGCCCCAGGGGCTTGCTGGAAAATGGGGGTTTTGCAGCAGGGGGGTGTGATCCACCCTCCTGAGCTACAAACCACCTACTGAAGTCATGGTTTGTGGCCAACAGTCTCAAGACTCGTTCCATCCATGCAAGCTCTGGGAGAACTTTGAAGGGGAAGGCTGACAGTGTTTTCCCAAGGGTCCCTCTCTTCCCAGGGGACAGAGGTGGGCTGGCAGCTCTGGCTGGGCGCCGAGTCACCTCTGAGAGCCAGGGTCTGCCCGTGCCTGCGCCCGCCCAGCCGAGGCACGTCAGCCGCCTGCCCCTCGCTGCTGAGCCGCAGCACGGCCTTCCCGGGTGCAGCGTCTCTGCCTGCCGCGGGCTGGGCCTTGGCAGGGCTGCCCCGGCTGCGCGCTCGCGCTGCACGCGTGGCTGCGCCGCTCGCGTGGGCCTGGCGCTCTGCACGCGCCTTCGCACCAGCACGCGGGAGGGCGAAACAGGCCGGCGCCTGAGGAAGATAAACCACACGGCAAGGAACAGGCAAGGGGAGAAAGAGCAAGCTGGGTAACAAAATGAATGTGAACGACACCTCTCGCCAGCTGGCAGCATCTGCAGACAGCTTCTTCCCGGGTATGCAGGAACTCCATTGAGATCAATGGCGTTACGGAAAATGGTTGGTACGTTATGGATGGTGTGGGAAAGCGCAGCAAGGGGGGACAAAGCAGGTGTCAGTGGTGGAGGGTCGACCGATAAGAAGGAAAGGGTCTGGAACACGAGAATAAGCTCGAGGCTTGTGCACAAGCAAGATGAGCTGAAGGACAAAGAAGCACAGCCACGTACGCCGAAGCAGCAGCAGCAGCAAAATCCAGCCTGGATGACTGGGGCAAAAGAGGCTCTCAGAGGTGTCTGCCTCCCCGGCCCCGCGCCTGCGTGACCCTGGGGGTGTGGGCTGTCGGTGGGTCAGTGCGCAGGCAGTACCCCCTCACGAGGCAGAGCAGGGGCTCTCAGATATGGCTGCGGGGAGCCACATGCAGCCGCTGCATGGAAATGTACTCTTTGAATTCCATTGTGTTTGACTTTAGCTGTCAGAACTGCAGCCACTGTGAATTTTGCTTGAGAACCAGAGGATGCTGTGCGGGTGGAGCTGCTGGTCTTGCAACAAGGTGCAAAGCTGGGTACCTGCCCCATGGGCTCCAAGTGTCAGCCCCCCTTGTCTTAGGTAACTGCCAACTCCAGCAGATGTATGTGCCTCCTGTTACCAGTTTCATTCGGCTATGGATTCATCTTCACCTCCCCTGTGTTAATTTGTGCCAGTAATATATGTAGCACTTCCTACCCTCATACTTAGAGGAGGCTGCTTTGCAGCTGCAAGTGAAGAGAGTGTATTTTGTAAATTGTTAACTGGTGCTTTAGAACACCAGTGTAAAAGGAGAACACTCATCTTTGCATCGCCCTGTACCCCAGCCTGTACTCCTATCTCTGCTCTGCAGTTCAGGTTGCTTGGCTTTACCAGCAGTAAAAGCAGAGTTTCTTTGCTAAGCTAAGGCACGATGGGGTTAACTCTGTCAGTCTGTCTGCATAACATCAGCTGGAGCATCTGTTAAAGTCTTTCTGAGGGATTCGTGGAGGTGAGTGCTGAGGTGAGTGCTGAGGGCTGGTTTCTCGGGGACGGGATGGTGAAGGAGCGTGTGCGGCGTACAGTGCACTTCTGCAGACAGACAACTCCCGCGTCTTCTGCCTTTAATCACAGCAAATGAAAGTTTCTAAACAGGCGGAAGATGCCAGGCTTTTGTGTTCTGCCACGGGAGCTGCCTCTGCGCTGGTAATTGCAGACAGAAGCCACTTTGTGTTAAAATGGCATCTGTAATTGAAACGGAATTCAGAATCAGGACCCTGCAGGCACCGCTCGGTGAAAGAAGAAGTAAGGATCGTTTGGGTCACATCTTTTGTAATTCGCGTTTAATAATCATACCAGGAGGTACATACAAAGGGAGAGGAGACACAAGAGGCAGCCCGCTCCCCCTCCTCGCGTGCTCTGCCTGGCAGCCTTCCCGCTGAGGCGGGGGACCCCGGCGGGGACACCGGACCCCTCGGCTGGGCTGGGGTGGCGGGCGGGCTGCCGGCTGCCTCACTGCGCAGGGCGGCTCATCAGCTGGCAGCCAGGAGAGAGCGACTTCCCAGGTCCACGCTAAACTGCATGCTCAAGTTCTGGTTTTACGGTCAGGCTGAGGATTTACGGGCCCAGGTGCTGGCTCTTGCTCGGTGGGTCTGGCGAAGCACGGAGCATCGGAAGGCACTCCACTGATTCGTGGTTTCTGAGCTTCTCTTGGAAACCGGCTCCCTGTGGTGTCCTTCGAGGGGCTTCTGCGGGTGTGCCGAGACAAGTATATTCAAGCAAATTCAAGCTGTAGGGCATGGCTCATGCGGAAACTTCCCAAACCTCTTCCGCCATAAGCACACCAAGGCCTCCCCTCCTCTGCTTATGGGGACCAGTGTGTCGCCTGTGCTCCCTCCTCCCGGGGAGGACACTAGCTGGTGGGGACCAGCACCCTGCCAGGAGCCTGCCCGTGTTCGAAGAGTGCCAGTGCCAGAGCCCGTGTCCTGGTAAATTCGCTAAAGTAGATGCAGCCATGTGGTTTCCTTCGTGTCCTGTTCGGTGGGTGACTTCTGATCTCAGGGTATTGGAGTTACCAGGAAAAAGCTATGTAGCAACAAATATGCTGCTGAGAGATGCTCAGGAGAGGACTGCAGTACAAGATCCTACACAGATCCCATCAAAGACTGTGAGGAAAACGGGCACACACTGAGTGCAGGTAATTTCTGCTCTTTTTGGCTTCGTGCTGTGCTTAGCTGATGCTTAATTGGCCCTAGATGAAGTAGGATACTGTCTCTCTTTTTTTCACATTGAAGCCTACAATGGTGCTTGCCCTGTGCCAGTACCAGTCCCAGTCTGCCTGCTGGAGGCAGGATAGTGGGTTGGATGGCCCTTTGGGCTAACCCCGTACAGCCTGTTTATCTTATACTCCTGACAGCCTGTCATGGTGTGTTTCTGCTGTGCCTGCCGTGGTGGTTGGGTCGAAGGCCCCAGAGAGGCTACAGCAGGTTGGTGATGAAGATCTCTCTCAGCCTCAAACTGTCCAGGGACATTCAGGTGGTCTTCTAGTACCCAAAGCACATACTCGCAAGTCTCTGCTCTGAAGACTGCACAGCCAATACAGGGTTGCCTTGTTCCCCTTAGCCCAAGCCCCTGATCCTGGTGGAGCTAAGCCTGCCAGGTACCTCCCCCATAATCTCTGGGATGACCAAGACCTATGACATAGCATCTAGCATATGTGAAAGAAGAAGATCTGGTTCTGTGCTCATATACTTTGCTGACCCGCCCTGTGATTTCCCCTAGCTTTGCCTCTGTTGAGCCTTGCCATAGTGCAAAAATCACCCAAATTTATGCTTCAGCAAAAAAAAAAACAAACCACACTTTTATTTCTTATGCCAAACCCAACCACATCCTAGGAGCCACTCTTAATCCAGATGAGATGGACCCAGATGCAAGCAGGACCAATCCATTCCATGCTTGAACAGTGAGTCTCTTTACCCCAGACTTCAAGTATGTTTTGGGGAACAAACTCATCCCTGGTTACCTTCATTGGTGTCCTGTTAACCTCAGTGGAAAGGATCAGGTGGTACTGCCTGGGTTTCTTTCACACAATGTACATTTTCTCTATGATTAGGCTTGACTCAGGGACAGGCTTCATTGTCCCCTGTGGTCAGGATACAAAGAAGACATCTCCAGTGTCCAGCAGCTCCCCTATGCTCTGTTGATGCTGTAACCTCCCAGTTTCCCTTGCACACACACTCTGCATTTCTTCCTTAAGCTGCTCCTGGCAGCTCACCATTTCACAGTTCTTGCCTATGGCCAGGAAGAGCATCATCTGTCAGCTACATCTGGAGCTGCCATCCTGCCTGCTCCCAGGGAGCCCAAGGGGTCCCTATCAGAGGGCCAGAGCTGCAGTTGTGACAGGAGGAATTTAGGTTGGGGAGAGGTGCCTTGGCTTCTTCTAGTTTTAATTGCTATTACAAGGAAGAATCTTGTTGAATTTTAAGAGCCAATATCCTGAATTTTGTTTAGCCTAGAGAAGGCAGCGATATGTAACTTGGCGTCCCCCTGCTCAAATGTTATCAGTGAATACCCAGAAGTAAATATCCAGACACCTGAAGTCAGATGGAGGAAGAGCATCTGAAAGAGGTAAAGAAAAGGAGTTTCTCTGCTTTGTGGGGAGAGTATCCAAGCCCTGTATAATTACATGCACATACTCAAACTTTCCTTTCCGCCTGAGAAATCGAGGATGCATTAGCCTTTGGGTGCAGCAGCAGAGCTGTTGAGGAGGTTCATAGTCGGCTGAGGAGGTCCATAAGAGGCACTGTGGATGTTTTGTGATTTTCTCTTAAAGTCTTCTTCTTACCTTATGAATGGCAAAGACCTAGCAGGTGGGATCATCACGTTAATCCTGTTCCTTGCTAGCACGTCAGGAAATGACTTTGTCACAGCCCGAGTCCTGCAAAAATACCCAAGTGAGCTGGACTGCTGCGTGTAAGTGGCTTTCTGGCTGGGCGAGTATGTCCTGCAGTGGTTATCAGCCCTGGTGAGGTGCTGTGGCAATGCTCCTCTGCTCTCTTCCCTCCTCCATTCATTCCCAAATCCCTCCCCAAATCCTCAGCTCCAGTTTCAGCATCTCCACCATCTTCCTCCATGGAGACCTAGAGATCTTAGGTGGACGGTCACATGTTAGGTGATGGTGAGAAGAGAGAGCTCTTGAAGAAGAATTTAAATGAGCCCTCCTGGCCTTGCCTTGCTTTAGTAACTCTCCTGGGGGGTTGTTTCTGTGGGCCTGCTGTTTGGCCCTCTGACAGCTGTGTCTCCTTTATGCTGTGCTATTAGAGACCCTTTTGCGTGCTGCAGAAGATGTCATTAGGAGGAGAAGGCCATAAAACTATCAGCAACCTCCTCCCCTGATCTGTACATCTCTCTCACACACCCCTTCCACCACCACCCATCCTCACACAGTGATTTCATTCGCACTTCCCACACACTTGCCTGGGACCCCCGTACACCCACACCTCCACACGCTCACATAGATGCACTGTGCTCGTTTTCTCTGTTCCCCGGCCTTCCTTCCCTCCTCCCATCTGTTTGTTGAATAATTCCTGGCTAAGTAACTTTCTCTGCGCAGCCCCCGGGCCGGGGCACAGGGACTTGCCCCCTCCTCCCCCCTGGCTGTCCAGGGGGCTTTTGAACATGTGTTTCTGGGAGGCAGACACCAGCTGGCTGGGCGACATTTGCATAGTCAGCGAAAAGCCCCTGAGCTGAGCTGGGGACGTCTGGAGGAGCCCATGGCAGGACGGAGGGAAAAGGGAAACGCTGGTCAGCTCTAGGTCAGCTGGAACAGATTTCCAAATGAATGGACAGATGGCGAAAGGAGATGAGAGGTGCGGGGAGCAAAGGCTTCTACATCAAATAAATAAATCACTAAATGCAGTAGGGGAATAAGTGACCAACGTGCTTATGGGCATGGCAGTCACTCTGCTGCTTCCTTCAGAGCCCATGGGGTGGATGGATGGGGCGAGCGTGGGCTGTCATTGCTCTTGGTGCCAGGGAGGGGAGCGGGGTGGACCACGGAGCAGGGAAGGGGCAGGGAGAGGCGTGGGGCTCTCTGGGGTCCCAGCGCTGGGAAGCAGCAGCAGAGAGCTGGAGGCTCCCCGCAGCCTCCTGCAGCAAGCTAGAGGGGCCCGTCTGCCAGCCCTCTACCCAGGCGCCAGCGGGGCCTGACACAGCTGTGAGGACAGAACCCCAGTTCGCCTGGCCGCAGGCATCACCCAGCTTGGTGGGTTTGGGACTGGGGTTTGTGCAGCCCCAAGCACAGGGCACCCATGTGGTACCAACCCTCTGCCCCACTGTTCCTCCCTGCTGTTTCCTCCACTTCTCTCTCCACTGCAGCTAATTTCATTGGACTGAAAATAATAAAGCAATCTGTATAGTATTGCTCCTACAAAGATGTGTCTTTGCCATTCCAGAGTAACAGCAAAACATCACATTTATGAGCCCCTGTGCTTGCGCTCTCTGCTGATCACCATTCCCGGCTGCCTGCCTGGTTTCATGCTCTCTCACAGCTGCACAAATCACTCCTCAGGACAGAAAATGCACTTTATTGTTTGATCCTGCAGCCCCTTTTGGAGCGCTGGGGAAAAAAAAGCACTCCCTTAGCACGTGAATTGCCAAGGCAGAGAGAACTGACTTGACTCCTCTGTGCTCAGGGTGGCTGCAATTGAAGACTTCAGGAAAAAAAGGCCAAGAAACACCATAATGGACAATTGGGGGCTAAGCCTAACCTAGGGAGTACTGTTTTCCTCCTTCCAAGCTGCTTAGTGGTCCCCACATGCCCTCGACCAGGAAGGTTCACATATTGCATGTTGTCTTTATAATCTTGCCTGCCACAACTGTGGGTGTTCCCCTAATGCTCGTGAGTGTCTGAGCCTCTTCTGGACTTAAATCCTCCACGCGCCATCGCAAACTCCTACAGGCTAGTTATGCACTACAGTAAGGGTATTCCCATTTCATGCCCTTTTTTTTTTATTCTTCAGAAGAAGTGGAAATGCATTTGCATTATTTTTAGTGCAGTTTGAGGGAATTGGTGGTTTTTACCTTTTTGTTGTTGTTGTGGGTTTTTTTTTTTTCTTAGTGCTGTTGCCTGGACAGTGCTAAATCTTTTCCTGAGGGATGCGAACACATGTTCCCTGTCATGAGTGCAGGCAGACAGATGTTAGGAGCATAGGACAAGAGACAATGGCCTCAGGTTGCGTCAGGGGAGGTATAGATTAGATATTAGGAAAAATTTCTTTACTGAAAGAGTGGTCAGGCATTGGAACAGGCTGCCCAGGGAGGTGGTTGAGTCACCATCCCTGCAGGTTTTCAATAAACGTGCAGATGTGGCACTTCGGGACACGGTTTAGTAGGCATGGTGGGGCTGGGGTGATGGTTGGACTTGTTGATCTTAGAGGTCTTTTCCAGCCTATGATTCTATGATTCTGTGATAAGGAAGGCTGTCACTAAGGGCCATCTAGCGTGGAAGGGCAAGTCCACATGAACTCCCGATGTGAATGATCGTACCCCATGTGTGTGGGGTCTGTACATTAACCAAAACTGTCAGGGTCCTGATGGCACCAACAGGCCTTAATTGCCCTAAGTGGTCTCACCTGGGGGTCCCCACTCACACCCCCTGCCCAGGGGCTCCATTTAAGCTCAGCCTGGACAATTCATTATTTTCCTGAGCTGTGTTGTGGCTCTGCCTATCTCTAACCCTGTTTCTGGCCTCATCTCCTGGATGAGCCCCAGACTCATGCTGCAGCAGTGTCTCCAGCCCTGTCTATTACCACTCCTGATGTGACTCCCTGGATGAACGCTGGACGTGGTTCATCACTTTGCCTTGTCTGGGACTGTGGATGGACCCAGTTTCCAGCACCAGTCTCTGCCTGTGGAGCTCAGGTGCTGCAGAGCCGAGCCCTGGTCAGTGAGGACACCGCCTGGGCCAGGATCACCCTTCACTTCCAGCTCACCCTTCCTTAGGAGCAGCCTGTCCTCCCTGCTCCATAGCACAAATTGCCAACTGCAGTTGGCCTGATGAAGATAAGGAACTGAGTGTGTGCTGCCTTGCATCCACCAGCATTCTGCATGCCTGCTGTCGTCCATCTCTCTGAAGCTCCCTGCTTTTCTGGCCTGGATTTGCTAATACAGCTTGGTTTTACCCACAAATCTTGCCACTGCTCTGCTCAGCCCTAAGCACTGACAAATGCATCAAACAGCATCTCTAAGAGGTCACATGCTGGTGTCCCAAATCTGTTCCTCAGCTATGCCAAGATTTGCAATCTACTCCTTCTAATCCCAAGACCGAATTTCACTGTCACCTCTACTTCATCGTGGTTTAGCTTCAGCAGCAGCCTCTTCAAGGTGATGGTTTTTATGAAAGTCCAGGTAATGATGTCTTCTTTTCCTCACAGTTTTGCTCAGAGGTTTCTAGTAGATTAAGGATGGTTGGTTTTCTTTTAGAAAAGCATTTCTGGTTTGTCCTCGGTTTCCATTCCTTTTTGCTCTTCCAGTTTGTTACCTCTAGCCTGGAGATGCTAAACTTGGAGAAGTGATGGGCAAAAGCTACTTACAGTCTAGGCTGATGTGGACATTGATCGGTGTTCTACTCCTCTGCACTCTGAGCAGTAAGTTCAGACACCAACCCACCCTGACTGCTTGGATCCTGCCTTCAGCTTCCATGGTTAACTGCAGGGCTTTTTAATGTAAGAACACCTATCTGGAACAAATAGATCTTCTCTTTCAACAAGTCTGCCTCAATTCCTAACCTATTCAGTACATTTTTTTGTTAACCCATAATTTATTAAACAATTGACTCCTTCAAAGTACCGGGTAGTCTTAACCTATCCCAGCTCCCTTTGCATTTCATCTAAATGTCTCTGTGCTGATGTACTAGAAATGAGTAAGCAAGATGTCCTCTGCAGTCAGGAAAGCGTCGTGCATGCCTGTCACAAGAAAGCAATAGTAACTATTATTAGAGCTCATTATATATGAAGTGAAATGAAGTGTACCATCATTGTTTTTTTTTCAGAAAGTCTTGGATTTGGTCCTCAGGGCCTTATTTATCACTTGGAAATATTCACATGTTGGGATTTCATCGGAACACTTGCAAATCCCTGAAGTTTTCTGAATTCTCGCAGGGGAGGCTCTTCTGTCTCAGGCATAAGCTGTTTTGTTATTCTGTGCTTCAGAATGTTTGTCCTCTAAACAGAGAAGAGAAAGACTCTGTGCCAGTGTTCCATGCAGCTGTTGAAAAGCTGTATTTCTGCTGTACTGGGACACAGCAGGGCAGAGGGGGGGATCAATATGCAGGTTGCTCTCACCTTGCTCCCGTTTGGATCGGATACGCTTCACAGTCTGAATAACTCCAAGTTCTGCTGGACTGTGTATCTGAAACAAAATCAGTGAAGTACACAGGGAAAGAGAAAGCGGGCTTGTGCCAGCTGTCTCTGTGCACACGTGTGCACACACGCATGGACACACTACTGCAAACCTTGCCACCTCCCTGAAATCTCCAAGCTGCTGGCAGATTGCAGAGAGCTTGCCTACCTCCAGACACTTGAATTTGTGCTTTGCACTCCGTGGGCAGCTGCTGCCAAATGCCCAGCTCATGTTTTGTTTTATGAATCCCTTGCTTCTCTGAGGCTTTTTTATTATTATTATTTGAGCTAAAATGGATCCATAACCTTGTGGGACAAGGACACCGGCCTGGCTGGCAGCGCACATGCTTTCTCGTGCTCACGCTCTCCCTCCCCTCCACAATTACTCTTCATGCAGCACAGAAAATAAAACATTCCAGCAAAATACAACTGCCCCCTCTCCCAACAGGAGGTCAACGAGGCTTGGACTAGCACAACTAAAAGAAAGCCCAGGGAAAGAGCTGCTCCTTTTTGATTTACATGCTGGCTGGGCAACAGCAGAGACGGCTGAGTGGAAGGAAGGTACTATGGGAGCTTCTAATTGAGTAATCGCAGCTCAGAGCTGCAGAGAAGGTGGCGGGAGCAAGAAGAGTGGCCTTCTCTTCTGGCTGGCAGGAGCCCTTGTCTTCTTTTCTCACCCTGGGTTTGACAGCAACAGGACCGGTATATTTGTCTGCTTTTTGACATTGCACAGCACAATCGCTGTGCCTCTGCCATAGCCAAGTCTGCCCCTAGCATTTGCCTCTTCTCTTAATGTGTCCCCTCAAACCCTTTTCATACCAGGAAAGTTTAATGTAGTAGTTCTGTATCTGAGTAGTCTTAGAAACTCTTTTCTTGGCTCTGTGTCCAGTCCTTCTTGCTGCTGAGAGTTGGGAAGGTGAACAGTATTGCTTACTTGCCTTCTGTTTGTTTGTGCTGGGCATCGGATTCTCGGAATGAACGTGCTCCTGTGCGTGGTCCATCATCCTTTCTGTCAGCACTCAGACACTGGGGCTTGAGGCTGAATTCAGCAAGAGCCAAAAACACTCTTCTGTCCCGCAGCTGAGTGTGAGATGCTACAATTGTCAGGGTTGTGCAAGGGAGATGCGGTGTCTCCCAGCATGGATGGGCTCAGCCAGGGATCTGCTGCTCCTTGCTCCTGCCTCCCACCACGCTGAGCCCCCTCTCTGCCTTCAGGCCCGTGTTCCAAACTGCAGCCGAACCGCATATCATCTCCCAGCACTGGCAACTACCCACCCTCCATATGCCCGATCCCAGGACCATGATAGAGCTTAGGCACCTGCAACTGGAGAGGCAGGGTGTGGGCAAGACCTGAGCCCGTTTCACTTACTTTCATGAGTTTTTTTGAACCCCCCCGAGTCTGGCATCCCCGTTCCCCTGTTCTGAGTACCACCTCTCCACCTCCTCTGTGGATGAGCAGATATTCTTGTGATCAGTCCTTGTTTTTCTCCCGCTCGGGAGAAAGGCCATTACTGCGCTAGTCAGAGCAATCGAGACGTTTGTTTCTGACTGTGAGGGATGCTCGGAGGGGGAGGACAGGCATAGTCCCTCCAGCATCACTAGAGGTCTCTCTTTATCTGTAAGTGCTGTCTGCAGGGCAATGGGAGAAAAATACACTTGCTCGGAATAATTTCTTCATCTGCTTCTTGACATGTCACAGCCTCATAGAGCGTGCAAGCCCAGCGAAGTCATAGGGCTGAAGTCTCCTGGCTCAGTTTCTCTGGATGTCAGCTGCTCGAGAGTGTCTCTGCCTGGGATCTGCCTTCTGTGGCTTGGCTCTCCCAAGCTCCGCTCTCCTCCCAGCACCCTGCTCAGCACTGCAGGGCTCTGCAGCTGGGTGGCATGGATAGCCCTTTGCCCTCGGGCAGTCCTCCCAGACACTTGCTCAGAACGTGATTTGCCAAAACTGCGGTCCAAGCTTTCTAGGAGCTGGTTAAGTGCTGGTCCTCTCCTGACTCCTGGTCCTCTGGCCAGGCTGTTGGCCGTGGGTCTCAGCTTGCCCCTCTGTGCCCATGCTTCTGCAACTCCTGTGTGCTTGATGGGTGCTGCAAAGTCCTCCAGCATCCCAGCAAAGAGCACCAGCAGCAAAACCTTGATGCTGCTTTGGAGCTGACACCGGTGGAAGGAGGGGAATGGTGTTAACTGGTCCTAAGATTATTGGAGGACTGGTCGTCTGCTCTCCCACGTCTCATTTCACTGTAGCTATGATGAACCACATCCTCAAGCAAAATCTTCCTCTTCAAGCTACCTGGAGTCAAGACCTGCTCAGGATTTGTATTATCCACATTTGTGAGAAACACTTCACTCCAGACACTGTGGCCTCTTTTCCTCTTGCGCTTTCTGCATGCCGTTTGGTGACAGACAATGAGCCACAGCCTGGTGACTGCAGACACCAGCACTTCACTTCTGTGTGAGGGCCTGGGCCCAGGGCTGTGACGAATGAAGCTTCACCTGCTTTCTCAACAGGGGAAGGAAAGTTCATTTCTATACTGTGTTTTCTTTTCCGTATGTGGCTGTATGCAGCAGCCATCAGCACTGTGCAGGCAATGCATCAGCGCCAGGACCCCTCCAGCAGCCTCTGGTCTCAGGAGTGGTCCCGCAGGGTGGTTTTGTTCAGGGCAGGAGTTACCCAGCTCCTGTAGCTCGTCTGGCCTTCCAGGCACTGAATATGCCAGGAGCAGCCTTGGGAGTTGGCAGGTGGATTTCACGCACCTTCCATCTCAGCCCTGCTGCCGTGTTGAGCTTGCACATCTCCCATGTAAAATCACTAGTAGCTGGGATGAAGGGCATGCTGCAACTTTTCCTGGCTCTGTCCGGCTCCTATACTTAGCTTCTTGTGCAATGTTCTCCCTTATTTTCTTCTCTTCTGACTGTTTTGGGTTTTTTTGTTTCTTTGTTTTGTTTTTTTTTTTAAGGTAAGAAGCGGGTGAAATATTTGTACTTAAGTAAAGCACTGATAGGACAAGGTGTACTGCAAAGCCAGGTGGTCCCGAATCACAGAATCACAGAATGGTAGGGGTTGGAAGGGCCCTCTGTGGGTCATCTAGTCCAACCCTCCTGCCGAACCAGGGTCGCCTACAGCAGGCTGCACAGGACCTTGTCCAGGCGGGTCTTGAATATCTCCAGAGAAGGAGACTCCACAACCTCCCTGGGCAG
>Ga0065711_1028978_pt1 | contig 38192 bp, 22 predicted proteins | sample Hoacrofraction12_FD_59098 | JGI IMG/M metagenome (GOLD analysis project Ga0065711, IMG submission 59098) | Hoatzin crop microbial communities from Cojedes, Venezuela - Epithelial fraction 12 v2 (version 2) | ecosystem: Host-associated > Birds > Digestive system > Esophagus > Crop | place...
ACCTTTCCTGGGATGGAGGTGAGGCTGACCGGCCTGTAGTTCCCTGGGTCCTCCTTCTTGCCCTTTTTGAAGATTGGAGTGACATTGGCCTTTCTCCAGTCCTCGGGCACCTCTCATCATATGATGTTCTGAAGAACATCATATCTGTCCACAAATAATCAGTTTTCTTTTATTTAAAACCTGATCATGTTATGTTACCAAGAAAAAAATAACTGCTTACTGCAAACATTAACATAATTTCCTGTGTTATATTTAGGGATACATCTGGCATTAAATACACTTGCAATGGTGCCAACAGAATACACATGTGCAGCCAGGTATCACAACCTGCCTGATGCTCAGAAGTGTGGGCGAGACATTGAATACCACAGGCAACTGATAAAAAACAAGTAGCTGGAACAGAAGATATTTTTTTATTATCAGCTTCCAGCAGCCTGGGTAGTGAATACAAAGCAGTTGAACTAAACTGGGGAAAAAAGTTTGAGCTGTGCCAGGCTTTCTCTTTTTCTCCTCAGGATAGCAGTCACCCTTGAAAACTAGCAAGGTGTGAATCAGACCCTATGCTTCTTCATCCTTGTTACATTCAGTAATGCTCTGTTCGGATGCACCCTCTCATGGCTGGGACAAAGCAGGCATTTTGGCGGTCCCAGTGCCAGCCCCTTGAGCAGAAGTTGCTGGGGAGCCCTTTTCAAATAAAGCTGAGAGTCTGTAATTGTCAGCCTCTCGACTCTCCCAGCACTTCCCCATTTTGCCTGTTTTCTCCTCTTCCCTGAGCAATAGATGTAGACTGTTTGTTGTAGCAGATTCAGTCCTTCAACACCACAACACACAAGCCTGCAAACAGAAAATATTCTGCTGAGCGTAAGAAGGTTGGGCTGTGGAGGCTAATGGAGAAACGAGCACTGAGGAGGAAGGATGATGGGGAAAAACTTGCTTCCACAGTTGGGGAACAAGCTACATGAGGGTGGTGGTGTCATCAAGCACCCCTTGGCAAAACAGAAGAAACCCTGGCTCTGTACAAGAATGCACTCATAGTCCCAGGAAAGCGAAGTGGCCAGCTACCAGGGTCACCCTCCACTCCCGCCGCTGCCCTCCAGCAGAAGCTGCGCTGCTGTGCTGTGCAGGACCATTGCCATCACAGGGGAGGGACCAGGCTCTCCTGTGCCTCCCATCACCTATCCTCAAGTATGGGAGGTGGCAGTGATTGGAGGTTGACCAGCCAGGTTGCTTTTGTCCCTGCTTTCCTCCTTTCTGGAAGGTGCTCGCCACGTGGCAGAGTTGCACTGTGATGGCCATAAGGCAGTTTTCAAAATATGTTATCCTACTTCTGCCCATGTCAGATAGCTGTTTTTATTTACTCTGAAGCGTTACACTCCACCCTAGTTCGCATGGGATTTGAGATTAGAAAGTGAAGTTCAAGCAGCCAGTTTAAATTGCTGAGATCTGGAAAGGGAGCACCAGAAGAAGCTTGGATTCCCCTGAAGCCTTTGAAGTCTTTTTCCTTTGCTCAGCCATCTGACTCGTGTGCAATTCATGGCCCTTGGGGTTAAGATTTGCATCCCAAAAGATTGACTTGAAAAGTAGCTGGTTTGAGGCACTCATGCTTACAATCCAGAGACTTCACAGGCTTCATGGATAGCTGTATCACATTTGTCCAAGGCCCCTTTAACCTTGGTGCGAAGGAGTTACTCCTATCAGAAACCCTGCGTACAGCGCTGAGTCAGGTGAAACATCAGCAGGGAGGTGGCAAACTTGCTTACTCTTATTTTTCTTCATGATCATTGCTTTCCTTGGCTGAGTACCTGGCTTATCGGGTCACGTTCTTCACAAAGGAGTGCTTCAGCAATGAGACGTGCGCTCAGGTGACACAGGAAAGGCCACAGAAATATTAAAATAAAGGGAAATAGAAAAGGGGGCTTGGGCTGTCTGAATCTCTGCTGTAAGCAGCTCGGAAGCATGTAGGGCCTTTAAAAGACATGTGACAAAACGCAGCCTGGGCTTTGAAGTACAGCGTACGTGAGATAAGGATCATCCTGATCGAAAGACAAATACATCCTCCTTCCTCCCTTAAAAGCTCTTTCATCTCACATTTGCAGTTTTGCCTCCTGCTAGGTTAATCTCATCACAGCTGGAAGTTTCTGAGCTGTATATTCCCAGGAGTCACCACCTGTGTGAAATTGCCTGGTTTGCTGTCCTCATGCTCAGCTACAGGGATAAAACAGGGACTGGATTTAAGAAGAGCCCATTACTCCTTCAGGAGTTTGGTCTCAGGCAAGTCACCACAAAAAGTATCTTCAGAAATCTCCCAGAAACTCTGGAGCCCAATTAAAATAAGCAGTGAAACAGAGCTGATCAAGCCAAGCAAAACTTGTTTGGTAAAAAGGAGAACAGGACCAGTGCACGTCAAATCCAGCTGGGTGAGTCTGCTGCACAGTGGAGCTTCTGAAACAGAGACAAGTGAATCTGGGAAGACAGGCTGGGCAACTTAACAGATAGCTGAGAAACGACACGGATAATTGCAGTATTAAGATATATCTAACAGAGAAATATATTTGGAAAGAACTGAGAGCAAATGGAAAGATAAAAGGAAAAATTCTGCAAACACTTAGCATAAAACATCACCATCCTGATACCACAACTGAGCGCAACAGGAGTGAGCAAATTTTCCATCACTCTGCAGAATACAGTGCCCTGCAGCTACCAGCATTTCTTGTGGGAGAAGGGAATCCCTGCAGAGGCACAAAAAGCAGCATCTGGCTCTGGGTTGAACTCCCAAGGTCACTTTTGAGCAGAGCAAGAATTTGGCTGCGGCTGAGACTTGAAATGCTGCAGAAAGCACCATGCTGGGCCAGCACAGAAGCACTTGGACGATGCCCTGTTAGGGACCTCTGCTAGGGAGCAGCAGTACAAGGGGGAGACAAGTGCCCATCCACGTAAGCCCTCCTTCTCTCTGTCCTCACTGAACTGCTGTGGCACTTCAAATCCACAGCTCCAGCTGGACCAACTGGGCTGCGAGGACACCGTCCATCCAGGCAACTACCCAAGGATACACTGGGGGTGGAAGCAGCTGAAGATTTTATCATTAACGCTGCAACTGCATTTAATTATTTCACATTATAACCAAAGCTATTGGCTCTCAGGTCACCTGCCCTGCAGAGGATCTGCTGTACAAGGAGTGCCAAGACTTGACTGCTTTTGATGAAAGGTCCCTGCAATTACAAGATTCCTGGAAAATGCCCGATTTCAAGAAAGCAGCATTTTCTGGTTGGAAGCACAGCGCAGGGCAATTCCAGCCAGCACTAAAGGTGAACCACTTTCTGTAGAGGAGGGATCCAAGGCACAGCAGGTGATTTTCACTAGGGAGTCTACAGCAAAGCAAGCTGCAAAAGCAGAATCTTGACTGCAGTGTTTGCTTCAGGTACACAAGGGCAATTCTCATTAGTAGAAAAGTCATTATTGAACATAATCTTTATCTTCTTCTTGGAGAGAGAATTGGTATGTGACTGAAGGTTTTGCTTCCCCACCCATCAGCCTGGCCCCAAAGCCACCTTAAATTTTCTGAGTAGCTTTCCTGCAAGACTTTCCCACCACAGGATTGGGATGCTTCATAAAAAACTAACAAATCTATTTTGCCAGCAGCTCTATGATATCAGAAAGTATTACCCCCACTTTACATACCTAAAGACACGGACAACACTACAGACTTGTTTTGGATGCCCAGTGTGAGACACAGGAGCCTCATGGGTTTCCAGGTGCCTGATACTTCTATACTCTGAGAGCAGCTCCCAGAGAGTTCTGTTAAAGACATGAACAAGAAACACTGGGAATACAGAAAAGGAACATGTGATTTGCCCTCACCCTATCCAACTTCAGGCACCTAACAGAAGCTAATTTAGGCCTTTATTTGCTCTAACCTTCCTCTATAGTCTCTGAGGAGAAATAAAGCAACTTGTGTCCATGTGCGTGTGCAACACCTACCCTAGGTCTCTCTCCATCTATCTTCCTCCTGGGTGTGGCATCTGTTGCATTTCCTCAAAGGTAATAATGAACATATTTCCAACAAATATTGTGGTTCATCTTCCTCTGGCTCAGCACTACCTTGTTGCTCTCATGGAGTCAACCGTGCTTCCAAACGGCCTGGCTGCAGGGCGTCGCTCGCCATCGTTATTGTGGTGCACTTGTATACCTTTACTTTCAATACTGCACAAGCTTACAATAAAATGCCAGTCCACGCTTAAAGAGATTGACAATTACGAAGGACCTACTTATCCCCCTAATAAAAGAGTTATGAAGATAATCTGAAGGACTGGTCTGTGGTACTGTCCATTTATCACAAAGACCTTAATGAAATTGTTAAATCTTTGATGGTCTGGCTATTTGCAAGGGAGAGCTGTCACTGTTTCTGGCCATGAGTATAAGGTGTGGTCTCTAGCAAGGAGGCAGGAGCACTTTTTTCCTGAATATGCATTTGTTTTTTTAAGCTACTAGATGTGCATATGCTGAGCCTTGGTTTGCAAAAGCACATGAGGGCAGCAAGTGCCTATGTGACTGGAATTATTACCCAGGTTGCAGATGCAAGAAACTCAGCATGCAAAATGAATGTATCTAACAGTGTCCCCCTTCTTCCCTGGAAAGACAGGCCCAAGGAGCCACTTGCAAAACAGAGGCTTTGATCTTGAGCTGAAGCTTCAGTCTGCAGACTGAGGCTTTCAAAATGTAATAAAACTGTAATTTGAACAGGAGAGAAAGAGCATGATACGTGCTTCATAGCTAAATAATTAACAAAATGAATTGAAAGGACTGAAATATTCATAGCTTTAAATATTTATAAATTAATTTTAAAAGACTCTATATAGTACTGAATTATCTTTAAAAGTCTGCCAATCTAGGACCGCTCAGTTTCATTTCTGCATGTTATTACAGTTATTAATGCTCCAAAAGTGACAGGTGTTTGGCAAGAAAGATGACATGGAGCTTCCAAAACAACAACGGTAGCTAATGCTTCTGCATTAGCGCAGGATCAGCTACTCTGCCTGGAGCCCCTGGAGGAAACCCAGGCTCCTTAATTTCTTTCCTGAGTGGACGTGTTCAGAGCTAGCTGTGCCACACTGAGCCGTGCCACTAAACCCCACAAAGCACCGATTCATGGCCCCATCAGTGTTAGCAACAACTCTGTCACCGACTGTCTGATGAAGAGGCAAGTAACAGCATCCCTCTGCCTGAGATGCTTGCTGGACCACTGAACAGATACCGTGTGCCTCTGTAAAAGGCTATCAGTGACAAAAAATATCAGTTAGAGAATGAGTCCTTCAGCTAAAGCTGTATCTAATTCCTCCTTGTCCTCAGCATAGTCTGCACTTTTTAGCAGGAGTTCTACCTGTCTTCATTTGTCCTAAGATAAATTAAAAATATGAGTAATGTGATTGATGACATTCCACTCCAGCGCCATGTTACCACTCCAGAGGAGACCAATATCTGCTCTCTTACCATCAGTACCTGAAAACATTCACCATGAAACCCAGTCATTTTGCTGGATATGCAATTAGATGCAGACAGACAGTTCCTCCATGCTCAGAAACATCACAGACACCAGAACATCTTGCATTGCTCTTGTGTACCCCCTTGCAATCATGAGGCAGCAATTGCACAAAAGCACTGATCCTTCTTCATTATTCCTGCATTATGTATCTCCTCCACTTCCCTTTGATACTTATTCTGATAAATACTCTGTATTTGTATAGCAGCAGGAGACCATTACCCCTTGACAAGATTCTGTTTTCATTGACATTATCTCTAAATTATTCTCATTTTATATTACTCAGATAGGTTACACTTAAAGATGCTTACATGGAAGAGCTTAAAAGAACAACAGAAGTTTTCAGACTACTTTTTTTATATTAGCTAAGGAAATCAAATCATTAGTTAAAAGGAATTTCTATGTTGTAAGTGTGTGAATAGCTGGAGCTTAAATCTTTCCAGAACAATAAGAATTAAAGGTCAGTTTATGACTTACAGAAGAAATAATTTCATCTAATTTTCTTAAAAGGTTTCATAGTTTACTTCAGAGCATTGCGTTAATCATGGCTTAGGACCATATCTCAAACACAGCTGAATACTGTAGCAGAATAGATAACCCCATATATGAACAGAGCACTTCCAAAATGGGACAGAATGAGATATAACCAGTAAATAGGATAGTTTTGTAAAGATAATTCCCAAGCCTGGCAACCATTCCTGTAACCAGTCATCATATTTTTAATGGCTTTATTTTCTGGTCTGTGTTTGTGAAAGGTCTTGTGCTCTTGTTGCGTCTGGTCCTGAGCAGTTCTGATCCATCACAGCCCACGCCAAGGGGAGATAAGCACTTAAGAGATGCAGATTACCATCTGTCTGGTGACGTAGATTACCTGAACTTCTCTGCTTTTAACTCACACTTTCTGGCAATTTTCTGTCTTAACTTAAACTTTAAAAATGAACTCATTTAAATAATGATCCTTCTCTGACAGTCAATTGCTTGCTGCAAGTGAGCTGATGTAAATCGAGTAGGTGGCTTGTCATCATACCACAGAAACATCAGAGAGATGCAGCAAACTTCAGCAGACTGCAATTAGTATTTTCAGAGCAATTTATGTGGTTCATTTGCTACTGCCTCTGCTGGTTGCTCCTACACAGTGAGGATTTCTCTTCATGATTACAGATGTTACTCAAAACAGTTTTAATACTACTTCTTCCTTTAGAATCACTCCATTATGCAATTATGTATTACGCGTATGGGCAACCGAATAAATCGGAAGTAATTTGGAAGGCAAAACATGTGCTTTTCCAGTTCAGAATGTGCCTGTGTACAGAATATCATCCTTTCAGACATGCTCTATGAAATTATTTGTTGACTTATTTCTAAGAACAATGACAGCCTTGCAGCTTGTTAGTGAGAAGTCTGTAGCAAGGACTTGGTATTTGAAGTCTGACCTTTCAGACAACAGTTGGAGCTGTTATTTCTTGTCTATGAATAAATTAAAGTAGTCCTTAAGGCTAGGACTGCGGTTTGGATTCTCGAGAGCCTGAAAAAGGCCTTTCTGCAAGCCTCCTCTTAAAGTTTTCACTGCAGCAAACACTGGTTGAATAATTGCCTGTAGTTATTTTTAACCGTTTGTTGCAGCTGAGCAGCACCAGAAGCGGGGCAGAGGCTTCGTGGCGGACAGTCCCTGTACACGCGGATGGGAAAGGCAGAGCCCAGCCCCAGGCACCTGCCCAGCCCCAGCCCGCTTGGCCGCACAGCCAGCAAACACCCAGGTGGGGACAGCCAGCATGAGGCCCCAGCAAGCATCCTTGCCTCTCTTCCCCTCAAAGACATCGTTGGGAGGAGGATTTCTTCCCAGATTATGACTGAGGACGTTTTGATGCAAGAAGCAATCAAAGGAGATAGTTCAGATGTTGGGAGGATAATCCCCATCTATCTGCTTTAAAAGGGAAGTAAATAAAAATGCTGTCTTTAAATCAGAGTGGCACATGTTTATTCGGCTAAAAAGCACAGAGGCACTCACTCCTTGATCTGAAGGCAGAGGGAAATGACAGCAGTAACCTTGGGGAAAAACAGCTACAATGAGCACTGATGACACTAAAAACTGCAGTGCTAGCATCTTTACGCTGCCAAACAAGCCTATGCTTTAGATCCCCCTCCTTTCCTCTACAGTGTTTCTAAATATTTCTACAGGTGGCTACTTTTATGCTGAGTTTGAAGGACCACCGATCAACGTCTCGGCTGTGAATGTTTTACAGAGGAGAAGCTGCTCATCAGGACCACTTACTAAGGACTATCTCTCAAAACAGTCACCTAACAACATATATTAGCAAGGGGAACAAGTGACCACAGGCTATTTAATTTTTCTGAATACTCAGGTTAGCTAGATTTGGGGTCAGACACCAAACAGCGTGATCAGAAGTCAAAGAAATAATAAGATCCACTTGCTGTCACTGAAGAAAGAAAAACTCATAAAGGAAAATGAGATGCAGATGTTTAAGAGTTCATGTAAATAACCATGGGAACTGAGCATATGGGGAGCTCGCGAGTGGGAAATGCATAGCTTTCTAAAAAACACAAGCAAGGTCAAACAAAAGTTTAAGTTTAAAATAAAAGTTACGAGCTCAAGCAAGGTAAAAATAATTATAAGGTTTCTCCTGCCTTTGTTTTCCAGGTCTAGCTACATGGTAAAAAAGGTTGTTCCTTTCTTTGATATCAGTGATAGGAAAAACTTTTTTTACCATCTAGATTGACCTTGGATCTATTTGATAATGATGACCTTGGTTGGGATAAGGTGTTAGAGAAGTCATATGTTGTTAGTGTGTACAAGGATGTGATCCTCTGCCTCGCCTGTGGCTCTGCCCATCTCAGAGCTGGACTAGAGGCTATTGGAGAAGAGAGGCTGAAGATCACACACCAGCACTGCTGCAAAAGCCTCAGCAATAGATGAAGCAACCTGTGACTCTCCCAGTGCCCAATGTGAGCCAGTGCACATCGGTGGCCTGACAGGACTTTGTGCTAAACGTTATCAAAGGCTGCAAAAACACCAGCATCCAGCAAGTGTACTCCATGCACCCCTGCCTCAAAGCACATCCAGAACGGGCACTACTGCAGAGCAAGGATACCCAAGGACACAAAGGGCTGGATTTGCCACCACATCAAACCTCATTTGACATTTTCACCTGTGAAAAATATTATGCATTAAATCCTGCCTTTCTGGTTACCTAACACTGCACATGAGAGTGATGTTTTCTCTAGCTGACAAGGAGACAACAAGGGAATGTCCTTCTAAACCAAAACACTGAAAGTGAGAAACTCAGACCCTTCCACCTGTAAATCTGTTGAAGACAGGCCCAAAATCATCCTCTCCTTTCTCTGTGGGGAAGGAGAAACAAAAGTTTCGTATCACTGTGAACACCTTTACAGGTGCCTCTGGATTTCAGAAGTTTAAAGGGAACCAATTTCTTACCATTTTGCAGAGCTTTAAGACAAAGCCTTCAAATATCCCAGGACACTCCTAACTCCCAAAGTATTACTCATACTCTAAAGAAATTAAGTACTTATGAAAGTTTTGCATCCAATGTCCATTCTGCCCCGATGAAAAGCAGATAAAATATTTATTTACTTACGTAAGATTGTCTCCTCTGGGCACTGGGCCCAAGTATAACAATCAGCCTCTATTGAGAAGATGGCTTTGAACCAAGCCATCTTGATGAAGTCTTTCTCATAGCCTCATTTACAACTGTGTATCAGCCAAAGAGCCCAGCTACAATCAGAAACACCAGCAGGAACTGCTTAAGTACCCTGGTACTTTGGAATCGAGGTTTGGCAGACGAATAAAACACAAAGAAATATGCTTTGTGCTGCTGTCTTTTGAGCTCTTTGATGAAAACTGAGGCTTCCAAGGTAATTTCAAGGCATGTAACACATATAAATAGCTATTGATGATACAGACAAGTCAAATTAAACAAACTGACTAATATTAGAAACAAAGGCATCCACGGCTGTATTTCTTCTTACTCCAGCCATCTAGGATGAATATATAATTCATGCCAGAGCTGGAGGAAGAATCATTGTTATTATTATAATTATTTATTTTTAACTCTTCTATTATAGCAAATGTCTTATTAGAATGAGACAGAGATACATATTTTCAAGGGTTTACTGTCAACATTTGCCACAGAATTTATTTAAATAAGCAGCCCCCCATTTTCTTCAAAAATATTTTGTGCTTTTAAGTGAAGCAAAAATCTCCTTAAAAGCAATTATCTTTTTGACTTTTCTTCCAAAATGGAAATGTTCTCACATTTCTGTTTTAGTGAGCGGACACTGACAGTTTAGGTATTTTTTTACTTGGTCATGGCACTTTGGCTGCACCACTTGGCAGATTCCTTGGGAACCTCATACCACACAGCCTACTGAGACCCAGCAAGTATTCCTGAAGTTTGTGACACAGGACTGCTTTCCATCTTGCTATATTCCACCTTCTGGCAACCACACATCATTCCCTGTGTCAGATGTGGGACTTCATGGAAGGAAGCCAGAGCCCACAGGCAGTATTACACTGACCTCACCACGTGCTTGATTTGGATTGACAGGAGATCGAATCTTACCCCTACAGAATATTCTTTGACAGATCGGATGTAATCTACCAGGCATCTATAAATCACAATACCTCATGCCTCCTCTAACACTAAGCATTTCCAGAGAGAAGCCTCAAAAGCAAGGAAAAGGAGCAGTTTTGGTAAGGATAAAGACAAAAGGCTAAGAGCAAGATCATGGAGAAGAAACCTTGCACGAGCACTGGGTCCCAAAGCTCCAGCTCCTCTGACAGATGCCGTGTCTGGGCTTTCCCAGCTGTCCCTTGCTCAGGCTCAGCCCCCTGCTCTCCATGGACAGGAGGGACTGATCAAACCCTCTTCCCTGGGAGCTGAAAGCACAATCAGAGCAGCATCAGATGATGCCCTTTTCCAGACCCCTTTGCTGGAGCAGCCCTGCGTGGCCACAGCTGGGCAAGGAGGAGGGAGGGGGCTGTTGCCCACTGCCTTGCTCCGCCAAAATCCCTCCGGTTTGCTCAGCAGCACAGAGGCAGGTAGCATTGGCAGTATCACCCATGATGAGAATAGATGTTGTTCATCGAGTGCTGGCGTCTGAGCTGATACAAACTGTGCTGGGTTTGTGTGAAGTGCAGAGAGGAGAGTTTTTAAATTACTTTATACCTCAAGGACACCAGTCCACACACAAAGGTCAGAAGCATCGAAAAGCAACATGTTCCTGGATGCAACCAGCTTGAAAAGATGCAGAAAGGATTAAGCCACGGTGCCTGGCACTGACAGGCAGAGGAGGGGCAGGGTTGGGTAAATGTTTGCTGAGATGTGGCAAATGCAAAATTGATTTTCTTCTTCATTTAACACGTTTTTCAGTCTCCTCCCTCTTTCTCCTCCCCTTCATGATTAAATTTAAAAACAACAGTGACTTCAAGATGCAAACACACTTAAAAGTTTAGAGGAGAGGCATGGGGAGAGGGGTTTGAGAGACAAAAAAGCTGCATATCCAGCACTACATGAGAAACTCCTGAACTGGGAAAGCTGCAGCGATGTAGAAATAGTATGAAAAGGGGTTCTCTGGGGAAAGAGAAAGGGAATGGTCTTGGTTTCAGCACACTCTATAGGATCTGAGCTCCTGACTCCTCTGAGAGAAGGATGGCACGAACAAGGCTGACCAGTCAGGAGGGACCACACACATGGTTTAAATTGCACAGGCCTTTCTCATAGTCACTTTGCTTCAGATATAACAAACAGAGATGAATAAGGCATCTTCCAGAGGAGGAAAAATCCACCATGGATTTATGGATTTTAAATTGTCTTCAACAGTTTTTTCAACTTTCACCTGGCAAAAGGCTGAGGTTATTTGTAAGATCTGTAACATTACCCTCATTTACTGCACAGCAGGAATGTCCCTGGGGATGAAATGGGATGGGAATATTTTAAATTACAGCTATGAAAGCGTTTCTTCAAACACCACAAAGCACTTTCCAACTTTCCTGTCTAATTCAACTGTTCAGAGCTGATTGGGCTTGTGAATTAGAATCAAACAGGGTGCACTTCAAGTGTTTAGCTTATTTTTCTGGTTTTTAATTACTTACACACACCATTACTGATCAAAACTTCTGGAGGAGAGGAGAGGCTGGAAAGCAATACTCTGCATCAAGCCTGCCAAGGAGAAACACCTTTTCCCTTTGCATTCAACTACTACGCTACTGGAAACAAGATCTTTTTAAAGCTTTCCTTAAACTCATATTCCCACTTCCTTTGCCTCCTGTGCGGCAGTTTTTCAATCTCAGCTCTGCCAAAGCTTTTTGCTTGGAGTAGCACTGGACACCCTCGGTCTCACGGCACATGAGCCCCTGGGCCTGTGCCATCAGTGTTTATCAATGAGTGCTTCTTTCCACACTTGACATCCCTAGGGATGCTCGGTTTAATCCAGTGCAGGTTTTTCCTAGCCATCCAAATTAGCCCATAGCAGACAAGAAGTGTGGTGCTTATTAGTTGTCTGAATGCACATGCACACTGCTAGTGCTAAGCTGAAAATCTCATCTGTAAGGACGTCAAGAAACAATTCAGAGGCAAAGGGAGGTGAACTAAGCTGTCGTTCAGACTGAACACAGATTGTTGCAGGTCAGTTCTGACTGGCCAGGTGTGCAGCAGTTGCTTAGACCTGACTTAACACCAGTCTACCATTAGTATGTCCTCAGATAATGATTACTTATTTTAAATCACACAGGCTGAGGTAGAATCACCTGCTGGCTTTAGCTCTGCAAATCTTCTGACAAATGAACATCATGGCAAGGCTTTTCATGGGAATAGCAAAGCAGAGGTGATTATTAGCACAGCCCCAGTTCCCACACATTAAGCACAATGCTGCCTGGTTTTCAACTCCATCATAACACAGAAACCCTTAAAACTCTTTTTTCCTTTTTTTCAGCTGCAGCTTAGAAATGATGTTCCAAATGTCTCTGCACCATGTAAATCGTGCATGAAAACTTACAGAAAGCAGAGTGCAACTGGACGCATATGTGCGCTTGGCAGCCCCAGGGCATATCACCCTGGCAGCCACCACAGCAGTCGTGGTGGCTCAGTTCCTCCCTCCTTTTTTCTTGTCACAAGTGTTTGAAGTCATCTGTAACCTGGCAATAGGAAAATGATGCAATCACCTGTCTGCATGTAGCATCATTCCACGCTTACCATCCCATAATGCCTTGTATGACAACCAAGGTAACATCAACTTCCAAGCCTTTCTTACCCTGTGGGACCTAAAAGTAAAATTACATCCATGAAAATCTGGATATAGCAAGATACTACTCCATACAACATAATCCACTGAACCTGGTGGAGATTATGAAGCTAATTGTGTTCTGCATCCAAATTTGGATAAAGCTGAAGAAGCTTCCTATCAACAGATGTGGAGTCTGAACTGAAACTGTCCATCTCACAAAGATGCACTGGGTTTTCCAAGTTCTTTTTTAAAAAATACTGCACATCATAAAGCTTCCTGAGAAAAAATGTTTTCCGCACTGCACAAACTGTGGCAGTGAAGTTTCAAGGTTCAAACTCTACCCTGTTCTCCAGCTTGAATTTATGAACAAAGATCAGCTCAGAGCTTATCCTTAGGCTTGGCTCTGCCTCACGATCTTCCTTCAGGACTGCTCAGCCCATATGCTCCCTCCTCTTTTCCCTTAAGAGCAGGGGGTACACAGGAGACAGCAACCTGCTCCAGTGAGCCAGCAAAATCCGAATCTAGCAAGGGAGTAGGAAGTTTCTGGCAAAGAAAAGCCATGCCAAAGCAACCTCCAACATCTCCCTGCCAAAAAATAATTTTGGTACTCCTCGCCTTGCTCTGTGCTGATTTATTTCTGCAGCAAGGGGAGTTTTCCATGTGCTTATTAACTATCTCCAGGATGTCTTTGGCAAGTTACGTTACTGCCTTTCTCCTTGAATGCATCCCACTGAAATCTGTATTCCTGTCACCTGCCCCCACCTCTCTCAGTGGCAGCTACTGTGTTCAGTTGTTCTTCCACTTTGCGTTCCTGTTAGACTAGCAATATCTGCATAATATCTTTGGGGGAAAGAAGCTTTTGAAATACAGCTTTTGTTTTAATGACAGAACAGCATATGCTGTCACTCCTCCAAGCATTTTCTAAGTGGCGATAATGCTCTCAACTTATTTAAAGTACAGTATTTTTCCACCAAGGCTCTTTGTGTAACGATGCTCCCATCTCATTATCTTTCAGTAGCGGTGCTAGCAAACAAGGGACCTGGAAGCCAAAGTGATACAGGTTGCAACTCAGACAAAAACTAGTCAGGGATGGTAACAGACCCAAAAAGCTGGACCTGAAAACAAACCAAGAGAGTCTGACACTATGACTCTTTGGAACAGTTACAAAGACAACAAACACAGCCTGGACTCACTGTCCTTTTGCATTTTGTGCACAAGAAATGCCTTTGTTAAAGGATGCTGTTTGCAGTACACCATTGAAGCTGCACAGCCATCTTTTGTGCTATGTGGTGGCTGCAGATGAAAGTGCCTTCAGATAATGGGCAGGCTTCCATCGCCAGCTTGCCATATGCTTCCTGCCCAGCCCGCAGTCAAACCAAGCTGCTTGCTCTGAGCCGCAGACCCATGCGCGGCACTCTGCCCAGCGGCTGCCTTCCACTGCTGCCAGCACATGAGATGACTTCCAGAAGTCAAGCAGTGGAGGTGTCCATGGGTGAGGTTGAAGGCTGCGAGATTTACTCTGCTGGTTGTCCATTCAGGAAGAGAGACCCTAGCTCCAGATTGTACCAATGACACAGGGAGCACTGTCACCCCCGGCCAGCATGCTCATCACACAAGCACAGGCAAGGACCAGTGCCTGTGACCCGGCCCTGGAACAAAACGTGCAGCACAGAGAGAAAAGGGCAGAGGGCTGGTCACAAGATGGAAAAAACTAAGAAGCCATCTCCGCGCTGCTGCCCTAAGAGCTTCCCATGGCTCACTTGTGCACCTCTCCCATTGGACAGCATCTTTCTACCTCTTCTGGCTGTGAAAGCAACTGTGATTCCAGATGGTATCTGCTCCCATGTGAGTCCCACTCAGCTCGCTCTCACACATGTTTTGACTTGTTTTGTTTAGATTTGCAACATCATCCCTGGCTGGACAAATGCAAAGTGACTCATTGGCAAAGATCTTTGAAAATTATTGAATTATTTACTTACTTTAATACAGATAGGAACCTGCTCATTAGGTTTGATTACATGTGACCACAGTTGATTTAAATCAAATTTGCCCTTCAAATTCAAAACACAAACAGAAACGACAGCAACAATGTTTGTCAGTCCTAAGCCTTATCAAAGAAGCACAGGACACGAACAAGCTCTTCTGCAGAGAAAGAGGGATTGCTTAGAGCACTCAGTGCTACTTTCCCTTCCCAAGTGGACAGCAGATATTTGTTTCCCCATTGATTTCAGGACTAAATAGGTAGGGTGTGTGCAACAGCTCTAGAAGATCCCACTATAATATGCACAAAAGAATATCAGGCATCAGAGAACGAGAATTTTCCGTCTTCCCTTAAAATAAAGCCAAGGAATCCCTATAACCTACACTATCCCACACTTACATTCCCAGATTTGTTTCTACATGAAGGTGGATGGCATCAGTTCCAACAAAGTACAAATACCCTAGCTCTGCTCTGGCATGCAGGTGACACCTCCTCTCAGACATGCAGCTGGCTCTAGGGATTCCATTTATTTCAGAAAGTAGTTGAAGTATGAAAGGGAAGACAGAGACTGGAGAAGTTCCAAAGGCCTCAAAATGTCACCCTTGTTATTAAAGCAAAAAGAGAATGTAGGGCACGGGCTGAGAAAAGGACAGAAGTTTGGGGTTTTTTTATGAAAGAATCAAATTGCTTTTGCCTTCTCCAGCTGTTGCCTGCAGCTTTGTTGACATTTCTGCTAATAAAGTGTGAGGACATGCTGGATGGGCCCTGAAGCAGACCTGCCCGCTGGGGAGGTGGGGTTTCCTCCAGTCAAGGACCTGGTAAGGAGACTTTCCCTCTGAACGGTTGTTTTTTGATGTGCTGCCCACATAAAAGAGGATGCTTAGGAGTGAGAAAAAGAAGGTGTGCAGTAACTGGAGGTGGTGCTGTGATTGCCACCCCAAGGGTCTCCTGTGCAGGCAGCTGTAGGTTGAGGAGGAAGAAACAGCCACATCCACTCCCTCAGGGACAATCAGAGGCAGTTCTTCAGCTTAGAGGAATGCCCAGCTTGGATCTGACAGCCAGAAGTAGCATTTTGTGACACTAGGAACAATCTATGCTCTGGAAAGGATTTGGCTTAGACTGGTACCTGCAGAGCTGCAAGACCCAGAGATGGAGCAGATGGGCAGTGCAGGGGAGCTGGCTGCAGGCAGGAAAAGGTGCTCTGAGCACGTGCGCAAATGGGATCACTCAGAGTTAACTTTTCCCATTTGTTCTGCACATGCCCTTCTTCTAGGACTCAGCTCCCTCAAGGAGTCCCCAGACAGATGCCAGAGGAGGGTGTAAGATTTGCAAAGAAATCTGACCTGTTGCCTAGACTGTACTGAAAGAGATGCTTGATTTTTTTCTTATTTATTTGCAGTACACCTCCCCCCAGGTGGTAAGTCTCCCCAGACAAATAATGCCCTGGCAGGACTCAGAGGTAGAGCAGACGGGTTCCTTTCCTCTTCTGCAAGCTCCATTGGTCAGCAGTGACACTGACTTGCTGCGTGGGAGGCACAGCACCAGCAGGTCCTGCAGATGCCACACGTCTGCATTGGCTCACTTCAGGGTCTCACAGCACAGAATTAAACACAATAAGTAAACCATGCTACGATGGAAGCTAAAGCTTCCTAAAGGTAGCTGGAGTTTGGCTTTAATCAGATGGTAATGCCTGCAGGTGCACTCTACTAAACCCCCGCTGAAATGCACCTTTCCAACCAGCCCTGCCAGGAGAGAGCTTTCTGCAGCTTTAGCCGAATCACTAAACAGCCCTGAGTGACATAAGCATCAGAGAGACCATTTCTTATATCTTCCAGCAATACTCCTAGGCAAATCCCAGATCTGAAAACCCTCCCAGACAGCCAGACATCCCCCCCCAGCCCCGAGGCCAACCTCTGCATAGGTGGTAGGTACCTCACACAAGGCTGGCCCTTGCGTATGTCCACAGGCCAAGCTACCACACAACATCCCAAGGAAGATTATAAAAATTTGGTCTACCCAATTCATGTCTCACTGCAGACCTGTTCCAAGTCCATGGTCACAAGCAGTCTGCAAGCAGAAGGAGAGGGTACCAGAACGCTGGTCAGTTTCCAAGATCAGTTTGAAAATCCTCTATATGGTTTTAAAATGCATCTAAAACAGATCTGCACATAAAATACTCTTGTTCCCCTAAACCTGTCCCAAACCAGACTTGGTGATTGAGTCCTGGGTATTACACGTAAATTATGACTCATCACCATAACACCCAAATGCCACAGTGTCAATTTAGGATTGCAGAGTCTGTCTGGACAGTTGAAACCAGCTCCAGTCCCTTCCCTGCAGCACCAGATGCCTTAGTGGCTCTGACCAGTTACTCCTGTGTGCATTTAAAGATGTACCTGTCAGGAAGACCACAGTCTTCACCCATCTGTGCGCATGCACTGATTCCTCTTTAACTGAGAAGCTGAACTGTTTGTAGGGGACATGCTTTAGTGATTGTAGCCACAAATCAGAGAAAATTTAATGCTTTTTTTTCAGATATTGGGAAGCGATCCTTGTTTAGCACTGAGATCTATGGCCCTGGGGCCACGCCTCTTTGGTTCCTCCTCCTTAACCACACATTAAAGTTGCAAGCAAACTACAAGGTAGGTGAGTTGATGTGCCACTCTGCTCAGGAGGGAGCAGAACTGCAGGAGCAGCTCTTCACCTGTCTCATGCAACAGGAGTCTGACAGGTCCCCAAGCTCTGTGCTACTAAGTGGCACAAACTTGCGTTGTGCTTGGATTGAATCCATGACAAAGGGAGAACAGGTTTGTGCAAGCCACGTTGAGAACAAGTCACTTTTGCCTGCTCAGCCCCTGGGAAATTGTCACCCGGGCAGGTGGCTCTCTTGGATGGAGCAGGCAGCAGGTAAGGGCCCTTTGTAACGCATTCCCGTTCCTTCAAGCGGTCCTTGCTAGTTCAGAACAAAGGCAGCTGAACAAGCAGCTGCACATCCCTGCCCAAAAGGAAGATAAATGAGTCTCAACTTGATTTCATCTCATTCTCTTGGTAGGCGATAAGAGCAATTCCATGCAAAATCACAATGTGACATTGTGAAAGCTGTCAGGGGAGCTCCTTTTGTTTTTAAGGTGAAAAAAAACCAAATGCCAGACCTCAACAGCATCTTCTCCTTCTGCACAGACAAGCAAGCAAGGCAGAGCCTGAGCAGCTCAGAGCTCACAGCCAGTCCCATACCATGAGCAGCTCAGAGTTCTCTACCTCACTGGGACTCCCCTGCAGGGACTGGTTCTCTTTCCCAGCTCCTGCAGTGCAGAATGGTTGCCCTCCATCATCCCCATCTTACAATGGGAAACTGAGGCATGAGAAGGACAACTATTTTTGTTATCCTGATAAAGCCAAAGGGATTGTTGTCTTCTGCACCAGGATTCAGTTTTTACACCTATGTCCTAGCCCTGCCACAGTTCTGCAAAACATCACCTTGCACTGTCCCCATCCATGGGGAGTTGGGAACCAGACTTTGCACTCTCAGCAACTTTCCTGTGCACATCAGTGGGACAAAAGTTTTAGAAGGTGAATTGGCCACCTTCCCGAATCACACCAATCTCCTGTTGCTATGGAAGGCATCCGAGCTGTTTTCCAGCCCATGCTTTTTCTCCCTCTTGCAACTTCTGATAAAACAGAGCATTTGTTCAGACAGACAACTGGAGGAACAGCAAGTCCCTGCTAGGTTATATGACAATTTGCCAGGGTCCTGAGGCCCCAAGGAAATGGTGCAGGGATGATGGATGAAGGTGTGAAACAGAATTGTCACTCCACAGCTGAGGCATTAATCAACCATCAGGACAGCTGAGGTGTGTGGCAGGCAAGCCTGGGAAATGGGGCACCACGCTGCAAGGGAGGGCCTGGCTTCTGGCACCTCCTGCAGAAGGAAAACACTCTGGGAGAGACTTCAGCTGCACACAAGAAGCAGCAAACAGCCCTGGCAATTCCCTGGGCAGTTATTCCTAGAGAAAGCTCTTATTCCTGCATTTCAGAGAAACTTGTTCGCAAGGCCTGCTGTGCTTCCCAGGGTCCTTTACCAGCTGTGGCAAGCGACTCCAGCTCTGCCAGTGGGAGAGCTCATGAGCAAGCCCAGCACTCACTCCACCCTCCTCCTTTCTGTTAAATGTTTTTATTTCTTGTTGCTTTAAATTGCATTTTGAAGTTATTACATTCCTTTTAAAATTTTTTTCATTTTTTAAAAATTTAGGTAATTTTTAAAATAAAAAAGCCATGTTGCAACATAAGTGGTCTTTTTCCTGTTTAAAAGCAGAAATTAAATGTTTTGTCACTTGAAAAATACTCCCTTTATTTTGCAGTGAAATTATTCAGCAAGAGCTAATGTCACAAAGAGTTTAGTTCCTTTGAAAACTGAATTGCTAGTTGGGGTCCCCACATCTCAAAAAATGTTAGAATAGATAGAACAAAACCAGTAGAAGGCAAGCTCAAGGCAACTTCTGTGGCCAAGGAGGTGACAACCCAGATCACTGTTAAGCTGCTTTTTTCTGTTTCTGCCTCACTCACTCCCCCCTACCATTCGTTGCTGTCTTTTCCCCAAACTCACGCATCTGTAGCTGTCCTCAGAGCAGTGGTGTAGCATTCCCACTAGCCTGTAGACTTAGATCTGTGGTACACTAAAATAACATAGCCTGTGATGGATATAACATTTGAAAATTTTTAAGAAAGATTCACTTTCAAAATGACCCTTTGAAGAATGGGAGGGACAAAGCCTCAGTACATGTCAAAATCAAATTCCAGCTTCTGTTTGGAGAGTTTAATCCAGACTGTTAACTCAGTTAATATCCACTACTGCAGGCTCAACTCTGCTCCCTTGATGTTAACAGAAATTCAGTGTTTAATTTCAGCAGGACCACAGGAATCGGTACTTCCTGCGTCTTTTTATAACATTAAGCAGACCTCTTTGCACGTACATGAATAACAAGAAATTGCTAGATCAAAAGCCAGGAGTTCTGTTGCTCAAGTTCTGGGTTTCATGGCACATCTAATATCTCCGAACTAGGAGAATAAGCTTGACATTCTCTCATCTAACAGTATTAAATTTCCCTGTCAGGCCTCAGAAGAGATTTGAAGCATCAGATCACCACAGCTGACAGGTTTAAGTCATAAACATCTGCTGAGCACAGCCCAGAAGGGAAAGTGTCAAAAGAAAGAGATTAGCAGCAGCTCCTGCTCCCTGTTCTGGAGTGGTTCTTGGTGCAGAAATGCTCTACTCTCAGACACACGTGAGGGCTACATTCCCTCTTTCTTGTAACTGTGTTTTGGAGATGATCTGCAGCCCCGTAAATGAGTTTCAGTCGCCTGCTGGGAGAGAGGAAGGGCAGCGCCAGCAGACACAAGCACGCAGGTTGCCCCTCGTTTGTACCGTGCTGGTCAGACAAGCCTGAACTCCTGAGCAGTCTGGAAAATTTTGAAAGGCATTTAGTAACGGCTTTTGCAATGTCAGTGTCCAGACAAACTTCACCTGAGTGAAAATGCTGTGGGGAAGGCACAGAGGGTATAAAATCCTCCCCCAGATGTTCAATATGGCCTCATAAAAGTATTCCAAGGCAAAAGTGACAGTTTGTCATTGCTGCCCTGGTGAGCTAGGAAAACTGCTGCCAGACAGACACAAAGCCTGCAAGGACTTCTGAGGTTCTGCTGCCATCCTCCTCCTTCAAGCGAGTCATTCCAGAGCAGTTCTGTTCCAGGTTTTCATAATCACGAAACTTGCAGACCACACTGGGAGTCAACTTCCAATTCAGTGCTCAACAAATTCCTCCAACAGGAAACTTCAACTTTATACCTGCTTTTACCACCTCACCACTCCCACCAAACAGAACATTCTGGTTTGCATTTTGCCTTTATCACGTGGCTGTGAAGGAGATAGACCAGGGCATACATTTTGCATGTATAATGCAACCTACCAGGAATAGTTCCAACACTCCTGGTTCAGTTGTCCACAGCCCTGTCTGCGGAAGTCTGCAACGGCACTGAAGCGTAGAAGCTTCACAGCCTCAGGCTTATTCAGCAACTGCATGTGAGATGGAAAACCCATGTGGTAAATACATGGATTGCATAGTCTTGAGCCAGTCTGGAATGGCAGGAAGGTGAAGGAGGGTTAGTGGATATTATAGACCTGCCAGCGTTGATTTTAATATATCTCCCAGAAAACAAAGATAAAAATGTGGTGTTGAGAAAGTGTGAGGTGCAAATACCAGCTTGTGGTGGGAGATCGACAAGATTTCCATGCAGGACATGCGAGATTTGATAGGTATGACCACTTCTTTCTACCTCCATCTTCAGCAATTACTTGCATACTATTCAGCATGCTCCTCCTCTCTTCTTTGCTCCCAGTCTTGCTATTAAATACAATTCTTAAGCTCCGGGATGAGGAGCAGCTGCAACGGGAGAAGTTTCCCTCACTAAGGCATCTTTCCACACCACACAGAGACAAAGGAAGTGTCTGTCTGAAGGAATTATCACAGCAAGCAAAAGACTAATGGGGCCATTCATTATCTTTAATTATATTCATCATCTTCTGGTGATTAGAACACAGTCATAAATTAAAATACATTTAAAGCTGGTACATTTGAATGAACTGGATATCCTTTGAATATCTTACGGGAAGTGAATTTGTTAGGAGTACGATGCTGTCACCTTGACAGGGCAGAGAGGATGCTTTAGCATGTCAGGGAGCTCAGAGGGCCTTGTGGTACAATAACAATGGAACTAGGAGAGGAAGGGATCAGCCTTTGCTTTGGTTTCTCACGACTGAACCTCTTGAGAGTTCAGCTCCCAGCTTTCAGCAAATTTGTCAGTTCTGAAACAAAGAGCACAGTACTTTCTACTGCTGGAGTATATTTATTTTTGTAGTTCTCAACACAAAGTTGCAGGATGGGACTCTGTCCATGGAAGTAGCTCCCCTTGTGCCCAAGGGGAAATGAATTCATACACAGATGTATACTTGCATAAGAGTTGCAGACTTGGAGCCATTACACTAAACTCACATAACCCACGAATGGGAATTAAGGCCCAGCCCTCCTAAATCCCTCACATCTTAATGGTTGCACCATAAATTAATCCAGTGGGAAGAATTAAGAGTTTGTGCCTTGAGCTGTACCTTACTCGGGGGGACTGGCAAATGAGAGGGTACACTCTTCCCCAACTTTTACCCCACTTTTATGCACCTCTGGGTCTTCAGAGAAAGCTTAAGCAAATTACTTCCCGGAAAGAAAACCACAGGCACAATTACTGTGCTTGTCCCCCATTCTCACACTCCTCCAATCATTAACTAGCAGAGCTCTGATAACACAAGCAGAGAGGTGTGGCATCTCCTGCAGCCTCACTCAGGGAGTCGGAGCACCCATGGTGCTTCTAGCACCATGCCTATGCTGACCACTTTTGTATGTGGCTCAGAGACAAACTAATACGCCTGCACCTTGGGATGCTCCATTTCACATTCTGGCATCTTAGTGAAAACCTGCAGGGATTGTAAAAGATAACCCCATGTGCCACTGGAGAGAGCAGATCTACAACATTATCAGCTGTGCATTGCATCTAGAAGTTGGCCAAGTGTAAATATTGCTGGTTTTAAATGTGGATTAAGCCACAAAGATAAGGTGTGTCAGCTTAACAGAACACTCTGATATCAGCTGATTGCCAGTGATATCAGCGTGCCTGGCTGTAGCTCACATGCATCATGTTACCCTGTGTTTGCTGTGGACAAAGAACATGTGGCCAGAAAGTGTCCGTGGGTTGGTCCATCTTGTTTCGTGGAAAAGGGACCTGCTTCTGTCACACAGGCTGTCCCAAGCAAGGACAAATCGCCATGTGGGTAACCAAAACCTCTATTGTTACTTGTTCCTGGATGCAATATTTTGTTGATCGACCTCTGGAGCACCACAGTGCTTTACCCCATAACATGAGTGTACATCAACAAATCACATTCTGTACTTCAACAGCCAAACAAACCATTGCTGTTAAACGATCCACCTCTGCCAACACAAACACCTCATCACTGGCAGCAAAGAAACACCCTCTTTCCAGATTTGGATTTAGCTACATGCCAGAATTCATCCACCATCAAATTATTCTGAGCTGCTTTAACTGTGTTTCCATTCTCATTGGAAAAAAATCGATGGGAAAAGCTTAGCCAGTTTAAAAAAATCTACACGAAAAGCGACAGCCGGTACATTACTTCAGAGAGATAAAATGTTCGATCTGACTGGAACTTTTATCTGTGAATACATCTGCAGGACAGGATTACTTTGAAACAGGAGGATTTCAGAGCAGAAGCAGTGCTCGGTCTTAGCAGCTGCTAAAAAATAGTTGAGTGCCTTTAAAATCTCCTTTATTCCCACCACTGTCAAGATAGGTCCAGTGCAGGTTGCACACATAAAAGCTCAAAATGCAATGAACATAAGCTGAATAACAGCGTTGAATCTGAATTTAAATTATTTCAGACAATTAAAAAGAAAAACAGAGCAGAATAAGCAAAGGCAGCCTGAAGCAGAGGTAAAAACAAATAAATAAATAAAATCTAAAATCAGAGGCCATTCTCACTTGTTACCCAATAAAATAAAATACACCAAAATAAGAGAAAAACGAAGTAAAATAGAACCAGAAGAACATGATCTTAAGAAAATTACTCCAAGACATTTCCTAATATAAGTATTTACAATCAATATATGCCATCAGAGCAAACACAGACTGCTTTCTGTGCTGATTTACGTGGTGCTCATCTGGCTTTATCTGACATCTCACATTAAGGTCCCAGAGTTTCACTGCCAACTTAAGCAATGAAAGACAGAAAAAGAGGTTCCAGGTTGTTGCAGGTAATGGGAAAAATACTGAGTCAAGATGATGCTTTAGTCCTGCAAAAGCCCCAAAAGAGGCTGTACACTTCACACTCTGCAGTACACTGTCCCGTGTTTAATGTTGGGCCTGGGTGACAATGAATCTATTTGGGTTTAATTCCTCCTAGTTACATCTTTTTCTGTATGTTTTAGGTTTATTTCTTTAGACTGATGCTTTCTGAAAAGAGCATTTAGCAGCTTCTAACGAGCAATAAAAGCAAATTTTAAAACATACTAAATTGCTTCTAAGAGGAGGCTCTTTCTTTATTAATCTTTGTGCTTTTCTTTACCTGAAATCGCAGGGTGGTGTCCAGTCCACATACATTTTTAAGTTTAGGTTACAGAACAGAAGAAATAGCAGCTGCTGGAGGGAGGAATGACATCCATTTACCTGAATAAGGTACCAGATCTAAATTCCTACCACCGACATTCAAATAGCAGCACCTTTCTTTTGTCAGAAGCACTTGACTACTTGTAGCAAAGAAGGTTGAGTAGCCCTAGTAGAATGTCACTTTTCATGACGACATGCTGTAAAATTCCCCCTCCTCCCCTCCCCAAAGATGATGTCCCACAGAGAATGATTACACTGCTGTCTAGCCCATAAGTCCATGTATACCAAAATGTGTTCCGTAACTCAACATGTCCAAGAAAGTTTTAAAAACTACTGATTATTGAGCAGCTCTGGGTTATGACTCTTCACACCCACAAGCAGGAGAACACCACTTTAATTTCCAATACTTACATTTGTAAGTAATCATACCATAAAACTACGACCCAGTGACAGCTGAAGATTAAAGCATTCAGCTGATATTGGCAAAAGCTTACTCCATTTTTATTAAGAATGAAAGCACACCTCTGTGTCTTTGTTGTTAGCTATTTCAATAAAGTTTGGGGCTGTAGTTTGGATCTGAACATGCAATTTGAGATTAACAAAGCATTTATACTTCCTATTACACATCCTACATACATTTAGCCTCTGAGCGTGATGGCGTCCTTAATTTTGTCTGTTACATCTCATTGTTCGGCTGTTTAAATTCATTTGAAAAAGTCATTAGCTTTACATTAAGGATCTCTGTGACATCTAGCAGATGATCTATAGAGGGAAATTGTGTTCATATGAAGCCCCATCATCAGTGCTCAGACTGGGAAACATTATTTAAAAGTATTAAACTAATGGTATTGGACACAAATACACATCCATGATCAATCAATGAATCACACAGTGCATTATCAGTGTTATCGTTCATAAGACCCCCATAAAGTAGGGAAGTAGGATTACTGAGACTGACAAGATGGCAAACTGAGGCATAGATACTTTAGGAGAAGCAATTTGTAACCAGATGTAACAGGTACAAGGGTTACAGGTACACCTGGACACATGAACAAAAAACCAGAAATTAAGTCTTTATTTCTTGTCTACTGCTTGAAACACAAACCCACCCTGCTCATCCATCCATCTGACATCTGAAGTGCCTGAACAGACATGGAAGGGGCAAATTTTTAGGATTCTCTCAGCCCCAAGGTTTTAGCTTCATGTAGGTACCCGACTATCAAGGCATTTCAACAGAGCAGAAGACTAACAGCCACCCTTGCCAAGACTGAGGCCAGTAGAGCTGATTGTCTTCCTCTCCCTGGGCAGTAAGTTGAGAGCTAATGCTGAAGAAAGTGTGCTGCTGACAAGAAGGCTATCGGCAGCACTGGACTGATGAGCCTGGTCATCTTGATCCATCACAGCTTTGATCAGGAAATAAAATCTGCATCCTCCAAGCCCACAGACATACAGTGAGAAGACCCAGGTGAAGGCTGGCAAGAAAACGTACGCTTTTGCGTTATGGGCTTTTTTATGCTTATTTCTCTATTTTTATGAGCACTAGGAAGATAATTCCTAATTCATTCATCCATACTTCTGTTTGTTGCAAATATTTTATTAAGTCAGCAGAGCAAAGATTATATGGAAAATTGAGACAGTTTAAATGCTCCATATTACAGAGAACAATAAAAAAAAATGTGTAAGATTCCTGGTTTTATAAAACACAATGGACCATATCTGCTCCTGAGAATAGCTTATGCATATTGCACCCTATAAGATGTTTTACTTAATCATCCATATTAAAAGCCCTGTTGGTATGATAAGGCTTGCAGAAACATTTTGCATTAATGCTAGATTTTACCTTCAGTTTAGGAAAGACACAGGAGTCTTAGAACTAGTAATACTTGTACTGGTGGGTGTCACTGTCCCATATCTCTGGCGTAACTGAAACAGATCCTCCTCTTTGAAACAGTTTGTTGTCCAACCCATGTCTAAGGATGGATCACCCACTTTCAGCACCAAGTAGTCTCTGGGTTGTCACTACCACAGAGTTACCTGTACACTGTTTTCCACTGGGACAGGATTTTCCCAGCAAGAAAGCCAACAGGATACAAGAACCTGGAGCAAAAAACAGATCATGCATATGCACACTCTGCCATGATATAGGAGATTATTTTTTTTCCCCCAGTAAAACTAGTCTCAATTTAATTCTACCATGCAGGTTTGACATTCCTGGGAGTTAACACTAACTGCCAAAAAACATCAATTCTTGACAGAAAGCTTCTGCAGATGAACTGTATTTATTCCCCAAATAAACAGGAGATAACAGCACTCGTCTGGACCTTCACAAATGGTTTCTTTAAAGGAAACCAATCCTCCTCCTTTTCATTAGTGCATATTATGGGCAATGAGCCCTTGCCCAGTAAAACTTCAGCTCCTTGGGTTTGCAAATACTATCAACTTCATCTTGTGTCTGAAGGCAGAGGGAAGCTCTGCATCTCTTCAATGCTCAGTTGCCAAGCCTCTCTGCTTGACATAGTAGGGAGTGCTACAGCTTAGTCTGGAAGCCATGAGGCTCAACAGACCATTCCTGGAAAGCTTATGATGCTCTAAACCTAGCTTGAGATTGGTAGAATAGACTTAGAAAAGAAGTCAAAGCAAGAGCCTTTAGGTGGTCAAACAGCAGTTTGCCATGGTTGAGAAGAGACAGGATGGAGTGATTGCTCACCAGCATTTGGATCTGGTAGGCAGAGCCATGTTGCACAGGCCATGCAGAATCGCATTTGCACTCAGTTCAGCAGAGTGGAATCTTAGGCCATACCCGCATACAACAGGAAGCCCGGGGGAGCCCACCCAGGATTCATATTCCCTCTTGAGGTGGCAGAAAAGACACAAGAACTGGTGGAAAGCCATCGATGGCCTGACACCTTCTCTTTCCTAAAAAAGTCAAACACGCCAATGCAAATCTTGGCATTGCATCACTGTCAAATTAGTCAAAGCTGAATGAGGAGGGTGAGCAAGCTCCCAGAGTAGTAAAGGCTTTTGGAGGAGGACAATAGGAGCAATAAACGATGGTGTAAAAATGCAGATGCTGTCTTGGTGTCGGAGTAAACAAAACTATAGAGGACTAGAAAGGAGCTGAGGCAATGAAGGCTTTTCAATCAGTAGGTGAGGGACACAGTTTATTAGCCCGGCAATAAACATTATTTGCTGTCCATTTGTTGATGAGATTCAAATTCAAACACACGGATAATATACAGTGCATACCGCTGCTGCTGAGCTTAATACTGCAGCATGTTGAATTAACCCCATCTTTGCCTGCTGTATTTCCTGCAAACAACTTTTACCAGCAATTATGAAACTTGATCAAACATTTGAATCCAAACCTTGGATGCACAAAATCCAAACTGTCGAACCAAGCAGTTCTTTATAGCGATAAAGCAGGGAGAAGCTACAGATTTTTCACTTGTACCTTTAGACCAATGTATTTATTGTACACCCTGTGGTCATGTTCACATCATCCTTATCTCCAAAGGGCTTTGTGCAGGACTAACAAGCACTGGTTTCATGCTGAAAATACTGTGCTAGGTGAGACTCTATGGGGTACACTGCCTAAAGGGGCAGGAAGGACCCTCCTTTGAACTACTACTTTGCCGGGAGTTTGAGGTATGTGTGCTGCCTGCCTCATTGTGAGCAGGAAAATGCTTCCTCCAGCGACAGCAGATATTCTGCTGTCGTTCTGCACCCAGGGAGAACCAGACACCAAAAAACACGACAGGAACAGATTCCCACCATTGCATCCTTTTAACATTGTAATATGGATGAAGGTTACTTTCAGTTTTCATACGTCCACTCTGAGTCCTGTCAGACATGACACTAGAGCCAAATCTTGCAGAACAAACACCTCGAAGAGCACACCCAGTATAACAGTGCAACAGATTATAGGAGAGACAGACAAAGGCTGGACAAGGCTGGTTTTTATGGATGTAATCAAGACGTTTCTGCCAAGCAACAATTCTACCAAGGTTACTTGTGTAATTCACTGGTACAAAATACTAGCAAAAATTCAGGTCCAGGAGATCTTCTACTCTTTAACCTATTTAATTTATTTTTTTTTTAATCACTAAGGGAGAGTAAAGAGGGTGTTTTAGCCCTAAATTATAAGGCTGACTTACAGCTGGTGGCTCAGTAATTGGTATTTAGGGCTCAGAATGCATCACTAACACACAGGTTGGAGACATAGTTTCATCACTTCTTTCTTTGCTCTCAGCTTTGCATCTATTTCATGCACTCTGAGTTTGTCAATTACCTTCTCGAAATGGGATGGTGTGATTTGTTTTTAATGCAGGTACAGCTAGTTTTAACAGCCTGTTTTGTTTTTTGCATTTGCAATTTCATGGGGACAGATTCAGGGACAAATATACAAGGAAGAGCAAGAGGGCACATAGTCTTGATAAGCGCCACAAAAGCTTCTTGGAGCCTGTAAGGTACCCATTCTCAAACTTGCTCCTAAAGCCCCAGCTAGCACTGCTCCCTCTGGCATCTGTTAATCTATTACGCTGTTCTCAGGCCGCGAGTTCTGTCCTTCTGAAGAGTAGAAATGGTGCTGAGAGGTGGTGTAAGTACACTGCAGTGCTGAAACCTGAAAACTGTAGGTCGGATGGAAGAAGATATTATTGAAGAAGTCCACAGGATGAGTGTGCCAAGTCAGTCCAGAAAAGGATGTCTTGACAGAACCCTAAGAACATAGGATGAGGTCCCAGTATGAACCAGGAGGTGTGAGGGCAGGTCTCATGAGACACATGCTGTTAATTTTGCAGTTTGCAGCCCCGGATTTAGCATTTGTGAGGCAGTCAAGTAGCGTTTCATTTATAATTCAATCCTCTCTCACTTTATTCTGGATTCCTAGAGTCCCAATTTCCCTCCAAAATATAATACATCCTGCCTGAGGCCTTAGGTACCAATAAATTGAAAATGTCACCATTTTGTCATATTTGTCACTTCTGGCAGCAGCTTATTTAGAATAAGAAAAGGAAATGAAAGGATCAAGTGCACAACCAGCCAGAACCCATAGCATGCATGGAGGCTGGTTGGGATGATGCACACCTCTGGATGAAATACCAATTAGCTAAGTCATCAAAACCAGACAGAATCAGATAGCACAGAAACTTATAAATATACAGGAAAATATAAAGACAGGCCCTATATGGATTTAATTAATATGTCAGAATTAGAGAAAAGGTACTGGAAAACTATATCAATCTGCATTCCTTGGATTTCTCAGTGTTAAGGATGGAAGAGGGAAGGTCCTGGTATATGAAAGCTAGAAAATAAAACATTTCAGGGAATACGCACAAACTTTCCTGTAACCGGGCTGCTGGAGTAACCGAGACAGAATAAGCTTCAGTTTCAAGTGAAGCATGAAAGTCAATAACCTTCTCCGTATCCTTTCTAAACTCTTTGCTTTTCTATCACATACACTGAGGCTGAAGGGAGTTAATCCGGTCGAGGTATGAGTATAGACACACACATTATATACAGCAGAGTGGTCCTTCAAAGAGAACTAATTACTCAACAGTCTGTCTCATGCACAGCACTAGTATAGTTTAAGGAAAGAGTCATTTATCTCATTGATATTTTTACCAAAACCAGAAAAGAAGCGGTTACCCTTCCTAAGCAGCAATGAGAGTGAAGGGTGAAAGATGGTTCAAATTGCTTTTTACTTATCAATTATTTGTCTGTAAGGACTCCTAAAAATGGATTTCTCATATACATATTGCAATTTCACAAACCATTTTATAGCTATATGCACTGTATGGTAAAAAAAAAATTGGGAATATTTCTTCGTAAGAACTATTTCTATAGACGCCAAATTCACCACGCCGCCTTTGCCCTTTAAGTTTCTCTGCAAGTGAAAAAGTGCCTGAGCAGAGCAGCTCATCTCATTCTCAAAGGGCTGTGTCTAGTTTCAAGTTGTGCAGTTACTTCAGGTAAGTTGTTTTATGTTTAATGAAGGAGTCTGTTGCAGTCCACATAGGGTGCCTTTCCATCTGGGTATCAATTAATAGACACTCCAGGCTAAGGTTTCCAGTTTCAGGACTGCTCTAATTTTCACTTGACAGTAATGAGACTGTCAGAGTAATTCTTATCTCAGTAGGAATAATCTCTCTCGACCAGTGTTACACAAAAGGTAAGACTGTCACTCCCTGAGCTTCTCTCATACAAGGGCCAAAATCTTAGCAAGAGAATCAAATAGAAAAAGCTGTTAAGGCCAGGCAGGCTTGCCCCTATCAGAGGGCTCTTTCTTAATAAATGATTTTGAGATTATTTATTCTTCTAGCTGCCTATGACACAGGCACTTCTAGCTCTTCCCTAGCAAGGCTACTTCAGATGGGAGTTTTCCAGGGAGCTAACAAGGCTGTCATGTCCTCTCTCTCAATAAATTACTACCCTCCTGTAAAAGACATTCATGTTGATCTTACAAAGGCAGCATGATTTTACGCTCTGATTTTTTCCAGAACAGAAGTGCCCAGCTTAAGGTCCATGTACTACAAAAGCAAAATAAGCAAACAGAAGTTACAGCCAGAAAGAATATCAGAACAAAACCCAAATCTCCTGGCTTTCTGGATGGAGAAACTATGAAACTGGGTTTCCACTGCAGGACAGGGGTGTTACAATCCTCTCTAGAGTACTGTGCAGACAAATATCTTCACCAGTAGGAAAAGCTCAGACGTTGTGGCAATGGGCTTCTACATAAAACAGGCAAGCACATGTTGAGCTTTTCAAGTTCACTGCAAATTATTGATTTTAAATAAAGTAGATTCATGATAAGCAATGACTGAAGTAGGAGAAGATCACTGTTGCAGTACAGCATATGCACCCACAAACAAGCTGTATCAGCAACAAACGGGAGGAGAAAAGCCCCTCTGACTAGGTATCGCTTGAAAGGCATTTATTTATGGTTGGGCACTGGAATATTTGAAACCACAGACAATGCACTGACACCACATATCAACACTGTTCACTGGCTAAGCTATGATTTTTCTGCCACAAGGACAGATGCTGTAGGTTAAAAAAAAGTTCAAGCATGTGTCTGGTAATATATGAAATGAATTATTTCAGGGCTTTGGGGCAGGAAGGGGGAAGAGTGAGGATAAGTTGACTGCTATTGAAAAATACTTTGCACGAGATGCAGCGATGGCAAATAGCCCAGTTTCAGTGGGATAAGCTATGATGTATAGATAAATATATATTAAAAATGCAACTGCACGTACCATCAGATTTACAAAATAACAAAATTGAACTTGAAAAGTAAAAAGTGTCCATTTCTTTCTTTGCTGACAAGTATAGAAATGCTGCACAAACTCACATTCTTTGAGCCAGTGCTTTTTAAACATCGATGCTACATATAAACAACAGATAAAGTCCCTACTTCCCCCCCAGTCCTGCAGAAATCCACACTTTCCAATGATAACCCAGAAGAAATACACACAAATGCATACAACAGAGAATGTCACGTGACATACTGACCTAGAAGACCATTGCCATAACTACCTCATTATACATCTCTGCAGTGCAAGACAGCTAAAAAAAGGCAGGGGAGAAGCACACTCCTGAAATCCAAAACAAGCCAAGAAACATGCAGTTGCCTCTTGTATAATATGTGAAACCAGAGCACGTGAGTTCCAGAGACAGAGCACTCCTGGCCTGGATCTAGCTTCTTTTCCTTGAGCTCACCTTCAAAATCTATGCATAAAGGTTTTTTGACATTTAAAACCTGATCCAAAGATAGCTGAACTCAGTAGGAGCCCATAGCAGCTGCAGCCAGGTTTAGGATGGACTGCCAAGCAATAAGCATTTCTGTGCCCAGTGCCATGCACCCCAGACCCAGACTGGTCCCCAGCGCTGCTGCTGTGTACACAACATACACAGAGGAAAGGTCGTTTATGTAGGATCTATGCTCAATTCTCTGCTCTATAACACTGATATAAATGCCAGTGCAACACCTATGTGGCACAGCAGGCATTAAGAGCCCTCAAGATGACAAATAAACTTATAAGTCATAATTGTCACACAGCTTCACTCGCTCAACCACTTTTTCGTTTTTTTCTGCTTACTGGTAAATTGCTCATTAGGCTGTTCTTGCTGGGGTTTTGCCTGATTCCATTTCCCCTAGTAAGGAGACAAATTAAAATAAGGAGGAAACTGAAAAAAACAAGAAACACTTCCCCCATTTTCCTATCTGATGACTTTCACCCTGTTTTACCAAGAGTACATTACAGATGATGACATATTAATTGCACTGCGTACAGGACAACACAAAGCAATTAACACTCCTCATGTGCTTCATGGCTGCTCTCTATGCTCTTCCCAGGGGGAGTTACGACTTGAAATCTCATGACTAGGATGAAACCAACTGTAGTCATGACTGAACCAATGATTTTCCATATCTGCCTGACACCCTGTTCAGTGCCTGCTGGGCTTTCAGTTACAGGCAATCTGGCAGCCTAAAACCGCAGTCCTAATTTCTACAGACATAACATAAGACCAAACTTACCCAACTCCTGGCAGAACTGGGGATACAGAGGAAACCAGAAAATGTTCAAGTAACCTACCAAAACAAGGGGGAAAGAAGGAGTTCCAGTCCTAGTTGTCAGCTATGAACAACACATTTCGTCTCCTCCAAACCAGGAAAAACCATGCCTGTGTCTCCCATGCTGTCTCCAATCCTTGACTTTTCTGGCCTCAGTGCCCATTGACTATTCCATCCCCACCATGCATCTAGCCTGCCCTCTACCAGTGTGCTAAACTGCCCATGTCACTGCTGCATCTCTGTAAAACTTGCTAGAAGTATTATACCGCATCTAACACAACAGTATCATGAGCTTCATTTAAGACTGCAGCATTACTGGAGTACAAATAATACAATGGCATTCTTAGGATGAAAGCTATATTTGTCAGTTAAAGCATAAAAAACACAGATAGGGCTGAGCTTTTCTCAGATCTCCAAATCTCGAGCTCTCAGCATTACTAATAATTTGATTTTATTAAAGCCAATAAATACGGGCATTAAATCACAGTCTTCAGCTGTAACTTGCCATTAGCATGCAGCAGAATCCCCCACTGGAATTGCTTCAAAACTGCAGGAATGACCTTGGTCCTATAATTAATTCTATCGCTGTTAATGTTTGGTTTTATGTATTGCAGCTCTTCCCCCAGATCTACTTTCAGCCTGTTGTTCTTTGCTGCCTCCTACTCCTCCTTCTCAGGCTGGCATCAGCACTGAAGGGTCCAGCCACAGGCAAAGATGACGTCAATTAACTGGCTGATGGGATTAATTTCATTTCATGCACTGCACAAAGGCCTGTGGTCACTCTGTCCTCCTTTTAACTATGAATAGTGCCTGCATGGTGCTAACCAAACTCAGCTACACCAGACTACTTGTTGCAGATGCTCATTCTCTGCTTGAAGGATGGGAAGGTTGAAGCAAGACTTATATGCCAGTCTGTGGCTTTGCCTGGTATAACGTGGACACTACCAAAGTCCTGGCTAGTCCTAATGAAAGTGAAAGGAAACTCCATTTCAGTTTGACAGTATTTAGCAAACATGGGCACTGTTCTGAACCTCACCACCATGTGGCTCTTTGCAAGCCAGGGACCTGCAGGTAACTGGGAATTTTTAAAACAGCAGTTACAGAACCACCCTAATACCCAGTCCTAAGGCTGTGTCACAGGCTGCAGTCTAGGATGGCTACGAGGTGGAGAACTTCCTCAGCAGGGAGACACACGCAACCGATCCGTCCTGCCGTGCACACCTAAATCGGTAAGGATTGCATCATGGCTTGCGTCGGTGTATCCTTTACTTAGCATCCTAAATCTCTAGGAAACAAGTTACCTCAGCACTGAGATTCTGATTGGCGAGGCTTGTGAAATTGTAAGAAAGGACCAAACTCTGGGGGTTCCTTCCTTCCAAAATATTTTTTAATTCTCAAAGCTGCAGAGTGTTAAAAGCAAGACCCAGAACGTATCTTTTTGTGTCTGGTTTTGATGGTCTGCTTTGCTCTAATTGGCAAAATCCTTTTGTTTTTTTTCCTCTTTTTGCATATCTCAGTGGGCTTTTCTAGTTCTCAACACAAAATTTGATTTAGAAAGGAAAGCCTGAGATCTTTTTTAAGCTGAGCAGTTGGCAGATGCATAGAACTGTGTATAATGAATTTCTATACCATAAACCCATACGTCAGTAGTAGGTGGACTGTGTATCTCCCTATGCACTTAATTCTATTTTATGGTATTTTAAAATAAGAAATACCATTTAAAGGAGCTGATTGCCTCAGGCTGGTGAAAATTTACAAGGCTCACTTGAATTGTTTTTACTTAACAGAAGGAAAAATAAAAAATCATGCATTTGCAAGTGAAAATTTCAATCATCCCAATCCTGGTGGCCTCTCCTGGGTATGAAGCTGCTGTTGGCAGACAGCTCTGCTGAAAAGATAAATCTTGGCTTTCCACAGCAGCAGAATGGCGTTTGTTTTTATGTCAAAAGCAATGGTGTTTCTGAGGGACATATTGATCTCATACGGATTGTAGAGTAAATGGCAGCTGGCCATATACATCAGTGATGCCAGAACACCCAAGTACAAGTGCCCTGAAGGGGAGGGAAGTAAGTGTGTTAGTCTCAGGGCTAGGTCTTAGATCTGGGGACAGAAGGCATCCTGGGTGTGAGGCCAGAGAGCAGTGAGCTGCAGCCACAGACATACTACGGGAGAGATTTTGACTAGTCTTTAAGAGTTGTCTGAGTTCTAACACATGGAGAAGGGTCAGCACAGAGCTCTGATGCTCATAGCAAGGCTGCAAGGTAGACACTGAACATCTGCATCCCTCCCCCAATCCAGGCAGGTCTTTAGTTTATAAGGATGGGAGAGGCAAGCTTTACATATTGGAATATGCATCAAAGAAATACTTTCTTGGAGGTGGAGAAAGAGTTCTAGGAATGCAAACTCAAACAGCTGGGAAGATTAAAACTGAAGCCCTCCTATCTGTTCTCCTGAGACCTGAGCTGGGTTTGAGAGCCTTTAAGAATGAAGAAACATAAAAGAAAATATCATGGTATCTCCCAGCCACAGAGCAGGCCACTATGAAGCCACAAAAAAAGAAAAATCCATTAAATTGAGGTTTGAACAGTGCCCTGATCTCTGATTCATCGACATCTCTGAGCTCTTTATTAAAAGCAAACCTCACCCAGGCCACACTCTGAGCCTCCTGGGTTCAGTAGCACAGCTCAGAGCCACTTGATTTCCCTGCTGAGTCACAGGCCACATAACCCCAGGGATCCCAGCGCTGGCACAGCCAGGTATCACCCTACCTCAGGGGATCAGCTGGGGTACTGACCAGTAGTTGCTGCAGCAGAAGGGTGAGCAAAGGCTCCCTGGTGGAGACCAACATGCTCATGGGAGAGCAGCTGGTTTCAGCGCCTCTTCTCAGTCCTCCATTTACATACAGGATGGTTTTAAGATATTACAACAGATGGGTTTTCCAAGCATGACTGCTGCTTTTGGGGATAACAATGCCGTTAATAGCATCCAGGAAGGAGGCACAGCTCGCCAGCACTGGGGAGCCCACTTCAGGATGAAACAGACTTCACGCAGAAACAACCCCAAACCTATTTCTAATATCTCCCTGGTTCTGGCATCATCCCCTTCCCAATCCAATTTTATTAACAAATATAATGACTGGGCAAATATTGAACTGCTTTTGCCAGCTGGTTTGAGTATCTGTTTCTGAAAACATCTTAATCTTCTGGAAAAGCTCATGATTTTTAGTGCAGTTGGCAACACAGTCTTTTAGACATTCGCACAAATGCAGGCTTAAGGGGTTTTAAAATACTATTCTCTTTTGTTTCAGATCAGACAGATAGAATTACTGAGGTTTTTGAACACGACATGTATTTGCTTTTATAGAAGGAAGCTAAAACAGGACAAAACATCTTATATGTTTATTAACACCTTCTTTTACAGATTGCGAATTGTGCAGTCATGACAAAACATCCAGGATTTTGCTGCATTCCAGATGAAGTCATGAGCTAGGAGCCCCATGTCATACTTCGGATGCATTTTAACTGCTAAAATATTTTCTTCAAGTTTGCAAATCTTGGACTAGAAAATAAACATTTGTGGTGTACCTTGGTGAGGGCACTTTACCAATGACATCATTCATATCATATTCACACTGCTTTACCAAACCTATCAAATTCCTCATCTTCACTACTGCTGAAATGAGCCCTTAATTTTAAGGAAGAGCAGTTACAGTTGTTGCCTGGGCCCTTGACTACGGGAGCATTTTATTAAGCCGAGGTAGGAGTAGCCCAAGAGAGAGGAGCAACCTAGGGTTTTGCCATCAAACTGAAACACACACTGCACAGGTTTGAAAGTGTTTATAAAGATGTAGAAATTACCAAGGACTTTCTCCATGGCAAAAAGTACAAGGACTCCACTTTTCAGCCACGCAGTATAAAAAGCCACCATCTCCACATATCCCAGCCACCAGTCTGAAACTGGTACTAGTGCACCTCACTCAAGTGAACTTAACTCCTATTGTTAGGGTCAAGAGGATAGTTCAGTCTCTCATCTAACTGAAAATTGCATTAATATCAGTAAGACATCACCAAGTCTGTTTGGCAGCTTTAGACGGGCATGCTTAGGACTGATTTAATATCAGTGCAATCTCAAAATAAACACACTTGTCGGCCTTTCAGCTCCTGATCTCCTGCAGCACAGTGTTGGAATAAGGAGAGCAATTGCTGTGACCCAGACTTTCCTTACCGCTGTTATCTCATGCACTTGAAACATATCTCCTAGTGACAGACGAAAGAGCAGAGCTGGCTCAATATGCTGCTGTTCTTAGAGCAGAGGAAGAGAAGAGGGATACCTTCCTCCACCCGCCCCGTCATTCTTTAAAAAGAAAATGTCCTAAAACAAAATCTTTCATTAAAAAGTCATATTTTTTGGAAGCAAAACCAGAAAACAGACTTTCAAAGCAGTCTGTAAGAGCAAACGCTATAGTTTCATGAAAAATAATTGTATTTCCTCACACAACTTGCACTCCACATTTAGCCTTGGCCAAATCACACAGTCCAATGCTCCTGGCACCCCAAAAAAAGGCTCTCCAGCTTCATCACAAACCTCAGCGACAGCCAAAAGGCCCCAAAAGCAGAATATTTGTTTAGTCTCATTTTCATGGAAACTAAATCCAAGGCAAGTCCCACTGAAATAAAGCATGCTCTGAAGAGATCAGTGAGGACAAGGCTGAGGCTTCATCCCTTTCTGCATCATGTGCAGCCTGGGAGAGACTTCACAGTCCTGTTCCCAAGCTGGATGCTCTGGTATTATTGTCTGTCAGTATTACAGCATCGCCTTTGTTTATGTTGGAACATAAAGGAGGTCGCGTAGAGGAAATGATTTAGGATGAGAATTAATATAATTTGGCTTCAAGGCATGAAGCCGAGATGTTCTTCACTTGTCACCAAACAGCAAAAGTTTTTCCAGCTTTTGAAATAGCCCAGGGCTGCTGATCTACAAACTGTACTGCATGGCCCGTCTTTTTGTGTGTGATGACTGAAAAAGGTGAGGAACCACTAGAGCTTTGTCTGTAGTGGTGGGGCTACACTAGACTAGAACTTTGCAGAGGAGGGAGGATGATCCCCGGGGCAAGGAGCTGCAATTCACTTCTACTTTTCTGAATTAGTTAGTAGTACTGAGACTGGACCCAAGAGCCTGACTGTTGGTCAAGGACTTCATTGTGCTTAGCAGTGTGCAAACACAAAATAAAATTACATTCTCTGAAGAGTCATTTTCATGCTTTAAATAAAGTCACGAAAGTCATAGCTGAATTCCTTTGAATTTCATTTATAAATGAAAATAATTATTCTCGCAAGTGATGACAGGTAATAAGCAGCCCAGTCTCTTGTCTTTTTTACTGCAAGATGAACCACTTTTCCTGAATTACAGGATTGTTTCCTTATTACTCCATCCCACACTCGCTCTTCTCCTCTCACTCTAAAGTTGTGCTGCTCCTCTTCCCTCGTCCTGCATCCAGCACTGGGAACACCAGATGAGTACTGGACCAAAGAAATCATGAAGGCAAGGATTACGTTATCTACAGAGCAGCAAAATGTCTCCTTCACTACTTAACAGTAAAAAAAAAAAAAAAAAAAAAA
>Ga0065711_1002787_pt1 | contig 38190 bp, 19 predicted proteins | sample Hoacrofraction12_FD_59098 | JGI IMG/M metagenome (GOLD analysis project Ga0065711, IMG submission 59098) | Hoatzin crop microbial communities from Cojedes, Venezuela - Epithelial fraction 12 v2 (version 2) | ecosystem: Host-associated > Birds > Digestive system > Esophagus > Crop | place...
AAGCTTTTTTTTTTTTTTTTTTTTTAATGAAAGTGTCTCTTTTTAATATAACCTGACAATGTCTTGCTTCAGTTTCTGGAACCCAACTGCTTTCAACAAGATTCTAACTCCCCACATTCAAAAAGCCCTTGTGATTGCAAAAATGTAATTGAGCTGTATAAGCAGGGAGGCCAAAGCTGTTTTGAAACCTTGGTTGCACACTCAGGGCTCTGAAACTCTGCCACAAACCCAGATAATTAGAAATGGCTGGTGAGGGGCTCTCAGTTTACTTCTAAAAGTGGCTCCTTTGTTTTTCTATCAATTATCTCTTTTATACCTCTGTACCATTCCTGAAAAAGAACCAAGCCAACCTGACTCTGTATGAGATACGACCAACACTGCCCTGTTTTACTCAACAATGTATTTGTTGGGTCTTTGCTCACTTGACTGAGGCTCTGTCTGCTGCACCTCTTGAACTTCAAATCACTAGAAACAAACGTTAAATGCACCTTCTAAAGTCTCAGCTAGACAACTCTATGCACTTCACTTTCTCAGACTACCTTGCTAAAAACAACTGCTCGAGTTTTCAGTATAATTATAGGTATTTATCTATGTATTTATTTTTCCTCCCTGGTTAAATATTGCTGACAGGTTGAGCTATACAATGACATAGAGACTCCTGCTTTGACATCCATGGACAAAGACCACTGCAAGTAGAGACATGGGAGGGACAGTTTCTTTTAAAATTAATCACTCCATTTTCCCACCTCTTTCTTCTGAGGTACCCTTCCTTGGCTATACCTTTTAAAACTATCAAAGAGGGATGTCAAAAGAACTGAGATAGGCCAAAAAGATTTCATCACTGGAACTATGTTGTGCAGTACTAAGCTCCTTCACAGCTCTCAGTCCAGGATTTCTGCAGCTGTCACCCTTGCATTTACCTCATAAAGTCATACTCTTGCTCTGTTGACAGTCTTTTTGGTAGAAAAGAACCAATGAACCCTCTGCAGACTGAAGGCTTTCCTCACTTGCAGTCTGACAGAGCACCAACAGAAAACTGATAAGGGGAGGCAAGCTTTAACGGAGCTAAATAAAACTGCCTTAGCTGTGGGACTACTCCAGAGGGAAGAAAGTGAGGGAAAAGAAGTACTCCAGATGCTACTTCAGAGGTCAACTGCTCACGTGAAAAACGGCAGAAATGGGACATGCTTCAGACCCCACTGGATTCACCGTAAAGAATTCTATCATCTTAATTTAACTTTACAAGAAGCCACTGAACAGTATTTCATGCACTGGTCAGCAGTAGGATAGAAGGATAACTTCTGAGAACTGTAGAGCACTGTTTTCCTCTTTATCAGTTCATCTTTTGAATGACAATTTTTTTGAAATACAAGTTGCTTTTCACAGCCTTACTGAAGTTCCTTTTTAGGCAACAAAAGCAAAGCAAATAATACGGTGCAGTTTGTGTTTAGTGTTCTCCCACAGTGTGTTGGGAGGACCACAGATGGCTGGGGATGGCACACACTGAAACAATTAGAGCCACAGTTGTCACCAGGCAGTCAAGTGTGAGCTTCACCTTTCAGCACCATATCTGTTTCTCACACAGATCTCTTCTGCAGAAGTGCTGTCAGCACTGCAGACTGCCTTTGTTGCTATTATAACAGTGAATTGTTTGCAACAAATAATATAATCATCAAATTTAGCTTTTCTTCCTCTGAGAAGGCTGTCTACACCAGATGTCAGTGTCTTCAAATGGACTCCATAACACAAGTGTTTGGTTTTTATACCACCTATCTTACGATTTCTTAACTGTAGTCTATCTATAAGCATGGCTGAGACAGAATTTCATGTGAGAATCATCAAGCTGAGTATTTGCCCACTTCTGCAGCCCTGCATGGTCTGTCACTCCACATTCCCACTTTACATTCACATAGCTCCATCTGAGTAGAATTGAGAAGAGTCTTGCCACCCAGATGTCATGACGAAATGACTTGTGTAAGCTACCACTTTTAAATTCTCCATCTCCTTTGATTAGATGCCTCATTAATGAACACTTACAAAGTCAAAGAATGACTAGGCATCAGTCTAGGAGACCAGCCAGATCTCAGCCACAACCTTTTTGTGGTGCGCCAGTGACCAGTTGAGATATTGCCCTTAGTCAGCAGGTTCTTGCAAATCTTTTATTCAAGTGCACATCAATCCCATTCACCACATAGGAAAGGCAGGAGCACACCGTGGCTTTTTGAAATCCATTCTCAGAACAAGGTGCTTCTTAGGCCAAGTGTTGTATTTCTCTTCATTTGTTTGGAGCCTGCCTAAGAGCATAGAGCATCAGTGCATAAGCATGCCCTCTAGCTTTGTAACAGCCTCTGTAGGAGATGGGAATAGTGACAACCTGTGGGGATGCAGACACGCACACACAAAAAATGTATCCAAAATCTTACTTGTGAGAAACCCTACAAACTTGGAAGCCAGAAAGCGAATAAAATATCAATTAAACAAATAACGTGACTTTTGAGTAGTCAGGACCAGCAATTAGATGAGAATGTAAGTTGTTTGTAACTCTTAAGTTGTCTGGAAAAGTCGCTGAATGTAACTTGATGTGTCAGCTACAATAAGTGTTGAAATGTTTTTCAGACTGTAGCCTTTCCAACAAGTGATGAGCTTCGAGCTTAGTAAATATTTGCGGAACATAGCTGAGAGCGAGCTGTGAAAAGGCTGTAAAGGTGTATGTGTGGGTGTGTCGGAAAGATTGAGAGCATGGTGTCTTTGGATTCAAAAACAAATTATTTCAGTTCTGTCTGCCTCCCTTTCTATGATCACCCAAGCATTACTCTGCTATTCTTACTGTATTTTCCTTTAGGTTATTTAGACAAGGTTTTATGGGTATGAAAACTTCCTTGGATGTCAGAAATCTGCTTCTAGAACTATATAACTGCATTCCTGTGAGAGCTTTGGTGTTTTTGTGGTCTGGCTGCGTGTTAATACTGACTGATTTTTATCTATATATTACATGCATTATTGCTATAACCAGAGGCCTGTTTCATGCACCACAATGCTCTTCTGCAGCCTATATACAAGCAGAACAAAAACATACTCCCTGAACCACAGAGCCTATAATACACCTTCATATATAAAAAAAGAGCAAGTATAAGGCAGGACAGGTAATCCTCTTAATTTTCCATTAGCTAAAGCATTATTTTTTAGAAGCCTGTCTGGGTAGTGTCATTCTGATAAAGGACATACACAGACGAAGTGGTGAATCTGAATCTGCTCTTAGTCAACAATCCAGCATCCCATACGCATTTCAAAACTAACATTTTTGTGAAATTAGAAATAAAAGAATCCCGAGGATAACATTCTTGGTTCTAGCCCAAGAATGCTGCTCAGCTATGGTTTTCTTCCTGATATTGTGTAGGATTCACACTTATGTTGCACAGCTTCGAGCAATACATGGTTTTCATGTGGTAATTCTGAGAGACTTCAGCCTTTGGACTGAGCGCTGGGGACGGGCCTAGATGTAACATTGGAACAGAACCAAGTGGAGTATTTGGATTTGGACAAAACTTTTCAAGATTTAAAAAAAAAAAAAAAAGTTTCTGTTCTGCAGGAACATTCCCTGGCTGCACTGACGAGCTCTTGCTTTCTCAGTTTTAGACCCAAAGAGCGCATATAGGCACTCATCTCAAAGATGATGTAGCTCAAAGTTCCTGCTGCTCCGTCCCTACCTGTGAATTACCTAACTCTGGTGGTGACCCTGGGGTCTGACTAGGTCTTGGCGTCTCCTTGCAGTGGTGCAGCTACCTGTGCTTACAAGTAAAGCGTGAGGGGCAGAAGCTGACTGTAGGGCAGTGCTGACAGCACGCCTCTGAGGCTCGAGACAGCGGCCGGGAGGAGCGGCACGCCGCACGGGGCACGCAGCAGATCAGCTCTGCTTTGCGCTCACGGCTTGCTCAGGAGTGTCTGAATCTGGGAAACGTTTCCCGTGAATGTTTAATTGCAGATGTGAGCCTGAAAAATATTTAGATTTTGGAACTGCATTCCCACAGATAAGCCCTTCATCAACAAAATGCAATAGCTAGCGCTTGCTTAATGTGCACTGACTCTTCCCCATGGATGTGGATGAGACACCAGCATTTGGACAAGTATTGTTAATACCTGAATTCTGATTTGCCTGAACTCATAAAGCAAGATGTAGAGCAGATCTCTCAAATCCTTTCTGTATGCAAGCAATAAAATTCTGCATAGCTCAATATTCTGATACAGTAACTCCTACCCTAGAACTTAGCTCTGTTTGGGGTTTTCTTTTTTCCTCCCTCCTGTCTTCTGAGCCAGTAGAATAAACATAAGCAACTTTCTGCATACCAAATGCTCAGAGATTTCACCTAACACTGGAACAAACACTGGTAACATACAATTGCTGGTAGCAAAAGGAGTAAACAAAAAGGCTTTTTCTCATGAATTATTGCGCAGAGTTGTGCAGTGTGGTGCTTGGAAGTGTTGAAGAAAGCGGTTCACTGCAGGCAGGGGATGCAGAGACAATGTAAGGAGAAAACAAACCCTTGCTTCAGTTTTGCTATTTATAGGTCCCAGTTTTATTCTCCGGTGTTTTAGCAAAGCTCTGAATCCAAGAGGCATTCATGGAAATGACACACGTGAGGCAGGCGCTGCTACCAGTCATGCTGATTGCTTCACAGAATTTTTAAATAGGGCTTTGCATTTGGTGTGCTAGTGCAAAAACTTAGTTCTGTGAGTAAGCACGCTCTGCAGCTAACGTATTTAGGCAAAGCGCCTCAGAGCAGTATGCCTCAGTGTCAGGTTCCTGGCAAGACATTCGCATGAAAGTCACTGAACCAGATCTCACCTAGAGATCAAATTGCCTGATATAATACTAAAAAAAGCCTCCCTTTCCTCAGCAGCACACTGGCTTTTTTTTTTTTTTTTTAAAAAAAAAGCTTTCCCTCTGTAATAAGTAATCTCCCCTTTAGATCTGCTAAGCAGCTGCTGCTTTATAACTCCTGGCAATAATGCATCCTGACTCAGGTTCCTATAAAATAAGGATATGCCAAGCCTTATAGCCAGATGCACACAGACAAGACACCTTTCCCTCTAAAACAGTGCAACATTTTTTTTACCTTTGCCAAAACAATGGTGAATTCCATAAAATGCATAGAATTAATTAAAACCAATAGAATCTTACATCACATAATTTAAAAATTAAATAAAACCCAACATAATCCTCTCTGTGCATGAGCCTGGAACAAGGCAGAGAGAGACAAGTCCTTTACAGAGGTGACCTCACTGTCTCCCTCTGTTTTTGTTTTCATTTAGCTCTGCAAAAAGACTTGTATGTTGTTTGCGGGGGAAGAGAAGAATTATTCGCAGGTTCCTTACCTCTGCTGCTGGCATACAGGATCACCAGGGCGACCACTGCACAAGTCATGAGGAACAGCAAGACAGTCAGACCGATCGCCACAAAGCTCCAGGATTTCTTCCCAGATTTTGTTGATTTTTCCACAATATCCATTTGACTCTCTGATTTCCCCATTATTGTAACTCTATTGAGGAGGGGAGGGTAAGAAAGAATTAACAGCACAGCTAAATCAGTATAAGGATAAATGCATGACAAATCAGGGAGAAAAAGGAAGCAGAATAAAAGCAAAGACAGATAAAGAAAACTTCCAAATTATTACATGTATTTGTCCATTTGATTGTCCACAGACTTGCCAACCTCATGCTCCATCTCCTGCGCCTGCCAGGCTGGGGGCACGCAGGGTGTGCGGCTGGGGGGCTGTTCGGGACTGCACTACCCTAGGCTCTCAGCGGGGCCGTGTCCTAACCCCAGGAGCCTGCTTTGGGAAGTAGGGAAAAGTCTCATGACCAGGTTGGGCAACTCCTTTCTCCCAAACAGGGAAGGAGGGGGGAAAAGCTGCCGCCTTCCACTCCCTGCTCCGAAAAGTATCTTGCCGTTTCGAAGAATTTTCCTCTTTTTCCTCTGTGGATGGGAGTAGGTCTGCAGAGCTCTGTTAGCAGCAGTAGAATCCAAAATGAGATCCCTCCAGGTGTGAGAGCCTTTGAGCTGCGGCTGCTCCGTCCTCAGCCGAGATGAAGGGTTTGCAGAGTCGAAGGCTCCTAGGAGACGTGTCGGCTCCCAGGTCTGCGGGAGTTTGTGACCTCCTGCTTCTCGGAGCCATGCTCAAACTTCTGAGCTCAGCCGAGCGCGGTTGCCAGCTCGGGAGCGGAGGGGAGGAGGGCTTGCAGCACAGGGCTGCGTGCTCGGAGCCTGCGCTCGGCTGCAGCTCCTCGGAAGTTTCCTCTGGCTTTCCTGAAATCTGCCGCCAGGTTATCCGGCTGCTGCGCTCACCGAAGGAGCGTGAAGTCAGAGACGTGCGAACCTATTGAAATCCTCGGGCTCTGAGAGTGCTGGCAGCATTTGGGTGCAACGTATGGGAGCAGCTTCATGTTTGAAAACACACCGAGTTACAGATTTGCTGCAGCCTCTGCACGGAATTCTTTTATGCTGCTGCTTGGAAATCTGTCTGGTAACAACTGGGAAAGGCACTAAAAGCAAAGGCAGGGTAGGCATGCAATTTCCCTTGGGTTTTATTTTATTTTTTTCCAGAACTGACTTTCAGCGAGGGGGAAGCAGGTTGGTTGGTGTGGGTTTTGGGGTTTGTTATTTTTTTTCCCCTGCAGGCTGGTTTATTGAGCTAGCGTAACTCGTTGCCAAACTTCACACTATATAAATCTCCAGGTTGGTACCTCTCTCGACCTGAGCACTTCACCAGCACTCCAAAGACTGGTGTGTGTTGAGGAGGCAGTGCTGAGGCAGAGCAGGGGTTTCTTGGCGGCAGCCCGCTTTGCTGGGAACCCACACGTAGACTGTTCCAACAACGTGAACGCAGACCTGTTTCCGTGAATGGGGTAGGAAACAACGAATGCCAGTCTCTCCTGCCAGGGGCCTAAGCCTCCTCTTCTAGTCAGTACTCTGCCTCAAAAGCCCTGTGAGAATTTGCGGCTTTTTTTCAGTCGTGTTATCTTAAGCTTCTGTCAAGTGTGAAGGCAGCTATTCTCATCCCACCATCTGAGGAGGACTGTAAGAACTCGCAGATCTGAAAGAAATGGATGCACTTGCAGATCCTGGGCGTCCGTGTGTGAAAACTAGCTACAGAGGGGAAGGCTGCTTATAAGGACAAAGCTACAGATGTAATGATGAGCTATGTGATCTCCGATTTCTGCTTGCAGGAAGTTCTAACATGTCAAAAGATTAGTTTCCTATGCATGTGAATGTTCCTTATTGCTGAACAGTTTTACTGTTACCTTACAACGCAGCTGGCTCTGAGGAAGGTCCACCCAGTTAAGGCCCACAATACTGCGACAGACAAGAGTCTCACAGGATTTAACATAGCTATTCTTGTAACACGGCCATAAGATCCTGCAGGGTGGTGTTCTGCCCATGTCACAGGTGCCAAGGATCTAAGGGCTCTATTCCAGCTGCTTTCTATGCACAGCTATTGCGACTAACGCGGTCTCTGAGGCTGGGAATGCTATCAGCGATTCCAACTGCCTGCTCCTCAGGGGGCAGACCCCAGCTCCCCACATAATCAAGAGATAGGGGACTTGCAAAGTCAGAAGTAACATCTGTAGTAAGTGATTTCAGCATGGCCCAAGTGACTTCATATAAGTCATACATGAGCATCAAGACTGGAGATCTCTTATGTCCCCAGAAAAATCGTAATTCCCTCAAAAAGCATTAACCTAGTTATAAAGAAAATATTTTCCTTTTTCTTTTTTTAATTCTGGGAGGAAGTGGGAACTATATCAAGAATCTTTTCCTGTACCTCTAATGGCTTCACTTCCTTGCATAGCTGAGGAAAAGGTGCACTGTTTCCAATAGGAAGTGCAAGGAACTTTGGGTATAGCAATGGCATTGGCTTGCCTTTTCTAAAGGTTATGTTAGGCCAATCTCAGCATCAGACTGGAAAGTCAGTAGTGACAAATATTTTGTATTTTTTTTTTCACTCTTGCAATTTAGCTCTGAAATAAACTGCTCGGTATTTGTAATGAAAATGCTTCCCTTGTCAGTTCTCAAGCAGGTATCAGTGATAAATGGTCTGGGTAGTGCTGAGCCTGTTTTGGGTTAGAGAATGTCAGAAAAGAGAGAAAACTGGGTTACTAAGTTCATCATGTTCCTTCAGGTCCTATTTCAAATTATTTCTTTACCTGTTTTTTACACTAAGTCAGCATGGGTGAGTGATAGCAGTGCATAACCCAAAGCAGTCATCCAGAAGTTTGCAGCTGTTGCAGAGAAGTAAAGGAAATGCTTGACTATTAATACCATTTTCTATTGGAAAAAGTTTTTATCCTCTTAAGATTCAACTTTTGACTGATTGGCAACCACAGCACATAATTTCAGTGTCTTAGGTATATCTACATTGTCTTTAGGCTTAGGAGCGATTGTTGCAACCAATGAACAGCCCATCAGTTTGTGCTTTCACACAAATAAATTATACAGAATGTACAGAAAACAGATAATGAAATTCCATGTGCTGGACCTAAAGAAGCTGAATTGGTTGTTGTTCTTAAGCTATTGGTGAAATAAACCACCGAGCGCTTTTGCTGATGAAATACATTGGGAAAATTCGATGTGGACATTCCTGAATACTTTTGTACCTTTTAACTCAGGAAGAAATTTTTTTTTTTTCTTTTACTTCATGCATCTGTTGGCAATTCCTCCCCTAAGGAGGCGCAAGCAGAGCTAATATTAAAGGCAGTCAAGGGAGCTGTAATTGTGAACGTGAGAGTATAGACATGCAAGGGTGGGAAGACTTGAATATTCTGTAAAAGATTTTTATGGGTGTGAAAGGATCTTGTGACCTGATACATTGCTGGTTTGTGCTGAAGTTTGTGAGGGGAGACGTGAGCTATAAAATACACATTGATAGACATGGAGATAGCAATACTAGATAGTATGATTTTGATTTAAGAAGAATGTGTCTTGTTTCTTCTAGATGTTTCTCTTCACAACAGTAATCTGGTAACAAGTATTCAAGTTGCTGTGCTGTAAGAAAGTTTAATTAAAAAAAAAGTGTTTCTCTTCTGTATGAGGAGAAGGACCAGCAAGTGTAAAGGATATATTTGCAGAATCATTAATTTTTATTATCTTGAGCAGCTCTGTGTGGTCACTGAAATAGTGTAATCTGTCATTTTGACAGTTCTCCACTAGTGCACCAAGGTCGCTGTTCTGTTTGTTGCTTCTAAGGGGAAAGACCCATTTTGGTTTCTGACATGGTCTTGGTATCACCTTGTAGTCTTTATGGCAAAGGAGATCTGATGATGCAAGTGGAAGTGGTCTCTTTTTTTCCCCTAAATCTCATCTAAATTATTATTTTTTTTTTCTTTCTGCAGTGCATTTCAGTTCCTTTATACCCTAATGCGGAAACTGAGGCACAGGAAAGCACTGCGACTTGTCAAAGTCACAATGGCAGTCAGTGCCTGCAGAAGTTTTCATGTTCTAGTCTTTCATCTGCTGGTCTAGTTCACAATCCATTAGACTCTGGTTTTACATATTAGCTTAAAAAGTGTAATCTCTATTTACAATAACGTGAAGGTGAACACTGACCTGGGGATTTCTTCTTCCAGAAACTCTCAGGAGGGGTTTTCAGTTATTGGAAAACATGCTCTTTTCCCAAAGCAACACAGATATAAAACATATGAAGTAATGAGGAGTTTGCTGTTTGTATTGGGCTGCTTTGAAAGGATTCTTCTCTTTTTACTTGCTTTGTAATTAAAGGAGGTTCTTCTGTTACTGGAATTTGGATTTATGAGGAGCTTGCAATGGTAGGGTTAGAGTTTCAAAAAAGCCTCAAATCATAGATTTTTACACTTGGATCCTGGAGGGGTGGGGCCTGAGTAGGCAATCTGGGTGACTGCCTCCTTTTAGGACGTTTTTACTGTGAACTTTAAGACTCATGTATGCCTACTTACTAGACCTGCTTCCTCAGGCATCCCAAAGTGCACAGTTCTGGTATAGAGAGAGCGAGCTGGTCTGGAGTTTTCTTGGGAAAGTTTCTTGAGTATGGGAGGAATTCATGGTCAGAGAGCTCCAGCCCTGAACAGCAAATAGTCTAGCCAGTACCTCACTTGCCCAGGGACTGTACTTGATTCAGGGCTGTGAATATTTTTTTCATATTTGCCTTGGAGATTCCGGAATAACCATGGTTGCACATGGGACACTGCACTGTCAGAAGCTGGTATTCAGGGACACTACTGCCTTTCTCAGAAGTTTGGTTGCTGTCTTAGTTGCCTACAATGTCAAATTGACCTTCAACTCTTCATTTAGCAAGAAATGATTTTAGAGATAAAAATTGTGAAGCATTGTGCATTTTTTAGGAAAGTTCACCTGCACCAAGATTTATAATGCATGTCTAAAACTGTCAGACTTACTATCAATATCACTAGTTTTGCTTAGTAACCGAAAGACTATGCACTACTCCAGTACTGTCAAATGTTTGTAAATGTTTTCAGTAGCCTCAGTCTAAGCAGTCGCTTCCTGAAGAGTGAAAGGGGTATTTAAGAAACTCTGATACAAAGGAGTCTAGTATACGGTTTTACCTTAAATACAGAAGACAGTCTGAAGCTACAGGGCGACATTAAAAAACCAAACAACCAAGCACCTTAGCCCCCAGTAAATCAGCATGAGCGAGTGACTCCGGGACAACGGCTGGCTGCTGCCCTTTCCATTATTGTAGCAGGGATGCAGGCTACAGAGGTTAACTCACTGTGCTCAAAAAAATGGGTTTGTCTTTGAGAGCCAGGGTAACCCTGTCATCTGTCAACTAGCATAAAAAGCCCCCAGTACAAGTATCTTCTTACAGCTAGTTGGCTACCAGATGTGTGTAGTGTAAATAACTCCTAGTAGATGCACATCTGAAACCAATTAGAATTGGGAAAACCTTGAAGTTTAGATGATGTTTCAAAACTCTTCACTCACCCTCCCTTTAGAGATAATGATCTTTTGAACATCGTCAGAAGACAAAAATATCAGACACTGGTGGTATTAGGTATAAAAGGTATGCAGTGATTCCTGTAGTGAATTTCTAAATGCATGCACTTTGCACAGAGAAGCAGGTAAAAACGTGAAGTTGTCTTACCTCTGTCCTGTGGAGAATGTTTTTCAGCTGCAGAGGTCAGGTGGCTTGTGTAGTTTCTGGGATGCAATTGGAATGTTTATATTTTCTGGCAGTCAGAAACAAATGCTTATTATCAGCATTGATTGCTTTAACAGGCTCTCCCCAGTAATGGTCTGGCAAAGTGCTGAGCCTGCATCTCCCTCTCCCTTTCCTTGCACACTCACTCTCGCACACAGGTGGCTTAAAACGCCCAGTGAATGAAATGCTCTGCTCACAGACTTCTCGGGGAGAATTAACCCTTTCCACCATGTATGAAATCAGTTCATTTTATATCTAGACTGGAAAATAGATTGTGCAGCAGGCATAAGCGATGCTGTCCTTAAGTGGACAAGATGATTTCCTAGCTTGTTAGCAGTTAGGAAAGTCTCTCCTATTATAGTAATTTATTCTTAGGAAAGTTCTCATTTCACATGACGTGCTTTATGTGTTTCCCAAGAGATTTTTCAAATATCTATGGCAGGAAAACTTCTTCTGGAAGGCAGTGTCTCATTTTCTGTACACTTCATTTCAGTACAGTGATGAATATTGCAATTATGTTTTTAATGACACAACATTTTAAAATTATATGCACTTAAATGGTATGTTTTTGCATTACTTTGCTGTATGGGAAGACGGATTACAAACAAAATGAATTTAAGACATTTTACTTGACTATGGAGCACATAGAAATTTCAGCTGTAATATCTATTAAATGCACTTCTTGTATCTTGTGAATGACAGAAGATAGGTCCATTTTCCACGGATATTCAGACCAGTTCAAAAATTTAGAGTATATAACCGTAGTCATATGCATTTGAACACCATGTACATATAATTTAATTGAATATAGAAGACCAAACCATAAGATCCTCTTCAATAAATTGTCACACTTGATTTTGGCAAGGGTGTCCATGGTGCGAAGTTCTGAATTATCAAAATGCTTATAAATATGCTTCACATTTAAAAAACTTCCCATTTTTACCCCTACCTTACCTCTTTCTTTCATGCCCACCGACTATTAGGGCACATAGTTGTGGAAGCTAGAAGGTTTTGCATCATTCGTGCTGAAGAGGTATTGAACTTGCATCCTGACTGAACAATTGGTGGCAGTGTGGAAAGTGGCTGTGGCAGAGTCAGGAGCTGCAGGATAGAAGAAGGTAGAGAGGTCTGGTCAGTTCTTTCATGTAGTAACTGCTGGAGGTGCCTTACATCAGGAATGGACCCTGACTTTGGCGATGCAGAGAGGTACCCCACTGCCTGCTAGAAACAGATTTGGCTCCTGGCAGCACGTCTGTAGTTAGAGTTTCCCTCAGGTACCAGCTGGCTGGCATGCAGTTCACTCTCCGAAGCAGCCAGCTGTGCACGCAGCACAGGGTGTGCCTCTGGCATCTGGATTCAAACGTACAGCGAAGACTCTGGGGCTAAAACTTAGGCAGTGCCATGCCTATAGGGAGGTATCTACGTGTTTTGATTGTTTCTTAACCCTTGCCAACAAAGGAAACACGCAGTCTGGACCAGCAGGCTGCGTACTGTGGGGTGCCCAGATGCTTTCTTGTTCCCACTGAGGGCTGAAGCTCGGCCTTTACTTGTGCTGGAGACAGCTGTACAAATAAACAAGTGGGTGTCAGACACAGAACAGAGGGGTGACCTTTACCAGCGTCACTGATTGGGGAAAGGGTTTGATGAGAATCCGTAGTTCTTCTAAAATAATGTAAAATGTAAAAATAATGTCACCTTCAAAGCACTTTGTACCCAGAACTAAGCAATACTGACAAGCATCTGAAATAGAGTATTATCCCCATTTTACAGCTGAAACAAAGTCACACAGAGAATCAAAGTCAAGATTAGATTAATAGACATTGATGCCAGAGGAGCTATCATCTTGTCTGGCATCTGGCAGAACAGCACAGAGTTTCATGCAGATTACTCCCTTAAATCTATAACCTCCCCAGGGATGTGGTAGAGTCCCCATCACTGGAGGTTTTCAAGATGCAATTGGACAGGCTGCTAGATAATCTCACCTAGGTTCCCTTTCCTGGTCAGATGATCTTTTGAGGTCCTTTCCAACCTGGGCTGTTCTATGACTCTCTGAAAAATGTTTTGTGGATAGGAATTGGCTTAAGCGCGTTTTTAAAAGGTGTCTTGGATACCAAATCCACCACCAGTTATAGTCCATTAGAAGTCTCCCTGTCGAGAAGCGATTTGGGTCCTTCAAAATGACATAGTCTATTCTAAACTGTCACTTCTGTGGCATTTCCCTCTACATCTCTACTTGATGTGTGATTATATTGCAGTTCATCAGTCAGGTTTATTAGGAGGCTTAATTGGATTGCATTAGCTGGCATTTAAGCCATCCAAAACAGTAGAGAATGTAATCAATTAAAGCATCCAAACACATTAATGATGTAGTCACAGGGCAATTTATGTAGACGGCTAATTACCTGTTTTCTCCAGTAAGTAGTTTTTATTGCCCAAGAATGGACAAATGATGCATGAGAAGAAAAGAAACAGCATTGCAAAAATACTGTTGGCAAGGTTGCAAAAAATGAAAATGGCAAGGTATAAATGTTTCTATTGTTAAAACCCTGTACTAAAAGAACAAACTCTACACCATTACCAGCACTTTGAGGTGTTCCTAATATTGTAAGATTTTAATGTGACTTTTACAGAACATATTGTGTATTACCAGTGCTTGAATGTCTTATATGGCATCTGAGGTTTCTAAGCAATCAAGATGCACCATGAGCTGGTCATTTTAACTGGGAAAATACTACTCGCTGTCAGTTTTCCATTTCATCCACTACTGATCTGGATCTAAAAATGTGGCTCCCTTGTGACTTCAGATCCCTATACATCATGCGATGTGACACCCATGAAGCATATTTGCTAGGTTGCATTAGACCTACGCAGCACTGACCTGGAGATGAAAGCACAACTGAGGGGCATAGCAAAATGCAAACCAGGAATGGAATGGAATCATTAACATCCTCCTGTGTTTCCTGCTCCCTCCTACGTTCCCCCTCTGGCTTTACAGCTAAATTTTCTCATTCACTGTGACGCAGTTCAAGAATGAGACATGCAAAGTTATTATCAGATACTGTTCTTAATTTCCTTTACAGTCTTTGGGGAGATCCTTATGCTAGTTTATTCTCTGTAACTTTTTTGAATCGTGTAGGGAACATAGAAATACAAAAATGATCGGGTTGGATGGTCAGGCACCTAAAGCCACAGCTAATCCGGCAGGTTAAACTCAGTCTTGCATCGCATGCAGAACAAGTGCTCAGTGGTTCTCAGCAACACAGAGTAGACTTGTCAAGGTCTCAGGTAGGTTTTGGCCATGAATCATATGCCTAAAACAAACTTTGGAAATTAAATTAATTTAAAATTAAATAGTTGCATGGGTCTTGGATGTGTAGGTTATACATCTGTATTGAGGTGTGGAAGCCAGAAGGTCAGTGGCACGAGGCTGTGACAAAAGAGAAGGCCAAGACTGGGCGATGACAGCTGACTGGAACCGACGCTGTTTTTTCACTTGCACACCTATTGCTAGTCCATAGGTGAGAAACTGAAAATAACACCACTGCGATCATGATTGTCTTCCACTCGCTGCTGACACATCTTTGGGACTGGCTCACGTTCTCTAACCTTGCCATTTGGGAAGGCAATTCATTTCTCACCTGTCCTCATACATTCTCAACTGCTGAATGCTACAAACAGCAATATCCTCTATTGGTCTTCTACCCTCCAAGCACTTTTGTGACCAAATAAACCACTGGTCTTGTGCTTGGGGTGTCAGAGTTGTACACATCTCTGAGGCAGGTCCAGGTCGGCAGTATTCTTTGGCATCCTACAGAACAAATGAATACAAAAAAGTTATTTCTGGAACCCACAGCAAGAGTAGGAGGAGAAGGAGCCTTCTGAATCCCACAGCTTTGGAGTGCTCTGCCTTCTAAGTAACGAGTCAGACTCCTTACAGTGTCACTGAGTAATGGCTGACCAAACCAAAAGATCCCAGCATAGACCAGTTTAGCTGAAATATGACTGAAATAGCCAAGACTCCAAAGGCAGACTCTAATGCTATTGATAATTTCATGTGGCACATTAAATTAACGGTGACAGTGACTCCTGAGAGTCCTGGCAAATTGGAAATTGCTTGATGCAGAAGCAGTACAATGATAACACAGTTAATATTCCGCAGGGAAATGATAGTAAAAGAAATGGCTTTTAGATTAGCTGTCATTAAGGTGAAACATCTGCCCCTGCAAGTCAAGTGGAATGTCCTCACTTCTGCACGTGGAAACTCATTAAAGTTACTGGGTTTGCACGGCTGTAAGCCAGAGCCACATTTCCACCATGATCTAAAGCTGGGAAGCGCAATGAATTAGACTGAAAGTCGGGAAGATGACTTCCCAGGCAATATGTCAGCTTCAAAAATGCATTTGATCAGTTGCTGAAGTTGGATGACGTGCTTAGATTCTCTTACTACCTGGGAGCATGTAACTAACTGAAATACGAAAAATAAATGAGAAGTGATGTGATTTTAAAGGAAATAAAACCTTTTGAGATCACAAAAGTTCAAAGTTTAGTTCTCTCTGAACTCTGAGGAAAAGATTCCAGTTCAATATTTAATTCCAAACAATTTGCCATCTTTTCTAAACTGTTTTTTGCCTGCTGGACTGCAGAGCAAAATGCAGGACCATTTAAGCAGGAAACTTCTGTAACTGTATTTGTGATGCAAATATTATCACATCTGATTTTTCTTTCATATTCTTGGAAGGAATGTTGAATACTGCATACAGCCAAGACTAGCAGGCAATTGTTGTGTAGAAACATTCTCAAAGACGACTTCAAAGTTTTCTTTCATTATTCATTACCTGGTGAGGATGTGCAACAAGCTAGTCTTTTTGCAATTACTACAGCCTGACTGGTGCATTACTAAGGTTGCAGAATACTTTAAAGGAATAAAATTCATGGGGAGTAAAGAAATATTTGGTAATGTACGTACACAGCTCAGAGTTGAATAAACTACAGATATTTAATCTTTCCTTGGGATGAATGTAGCTTCAAGCTGCTTTACAAATGAACGGGTATCTGGTTCCACTATTTACATCGGTTATCAGGCCATATTCTCTTCTTGATTACATTAGTGTCGATTCATATACATATACTTGAATTCTTCACAGATAACATTTACAGCAGCATGCCATAAGAATACGCCCTAAAGCATGTTGCACAAGAGACTTTACAATAGAGTTCCTTTTCTAAGTAACTTCAACCATTGGCTGCATGCATAGAATGAAGGGTGCATCTCAAAGCAGTTGGAAAGAGCTCCACAGTCTTGATGAACGCAGCTTAACGTTAAAGAACCATACAGAAATGACCACTGCAGTTTTTCTATCCAGATTCTTCAATCTGGAAGCAGTGGAAACAATATCCTGTTAGAAAATGGCATGTATATAATGAAGTAGGTGATTCAGCTGAGTGGTCCCAGCTCCTGACATGGGATGGCAACAGATAAGGATGAGATTTATCAGCCTGGAGGGGAGGGAGATGTTTGCTGATAAATAATGATAGACTTCTGGTGTGTAACTATTGCTGGTGGGGGAGACTGGGCTGAAAGGAAAGCAGCCAAAGCTAACTCCCTAGCGAAAACAATGCCCTCGCTGCTGATTGCTGTGATAGCTTGTTTAACATAGCAGCAGTCTGGCTAGAGCCAGACTCAAGTGCAGTGATCCTATTAAGGCATCTTAAATGGTCTTCATGGCCTTACTAGCACTGAATGAAAGATCACAATTAGCCTGAGTTAACCAAAACCAGCGATGGTGACTGTGTATTAAAAATGCTGGGTACTCAGAAAGGACTCCTTCCCTGCAAACTGCAGCACGTTGTTTTTTGAAAGATAGCATCTTCTGGCAACACACAGCGTAACGGGGCGGTGGAGGTTTGGGAACGGGCGGGCACAGGGGTGCTGTTGGCCATTAGGTGCATGGGCTGGGCAGTAGCTGAAATAGATGGGTCGCGTTTAATGCTGTCCCCTCCCCAAGACTCCAGGAAATGAGTGTCAGAACAGGCTGTGGTGAGTGTGAAATTGTGCTAGGCATGCATAATGCAGCGAGGCTGCTAATCAAACCTCTCTCACTGTGACTAATCAGAAAGATCTCTTTGATATTCCAAGAAATTAGTTGGAAGAGGAAGCACACAACAGAGAAATAAAGCAGAAGCTTAGATGCAGGCAAAGATAAGGACTTTGATCACAGTAGTTTAGTGGGCACAGAAAGAGGACAGCGAAGATAAAAGAAACAAAAAAAAATGCTGATGAGAACAGTTAAAATCTGCTGAGAGCAGCAGCCATTAATGTAGACCATGAGGAATAGATAAGAAGTTACGTGCCTTCCTGGTGCTTAAAAAACCAGTAGATATAGGCACCTGAAAACAAATTTTTCCTCAGCATGACTCTGTAGTGATGTTGCAGGGATGCATGTGGTCCCTATTTTTAAAGAAAAATTTCTTTAGGGGCAATAAATGCACTCTATTCAGAGCAGCAAAGAAGAGTATATTACTTAACAAAACATGCCCAAACCCCCCAAACTTCCTAAGAGGCAGCCCAGGCCAACGTATGGAATATTAGCCTGGGAGACAGGACAAACAGATTGTCTTCCCAGTACTTCTCATGACTGCCAGTTGGTCTGAGAAAAGTTGAGTATTCTATTTTTACATAATGGAAAGACTTGGGGCTTTAAGACAATCTCAGTTCACTAGAAATTACATAGTAAAATTCAGAAAGTTGGTACTGCTGCTGTCAGCAGAGAGGCTACTAATTCAGTAGGCTATGTGGACTGTTTTCTTCTCGTTTTGATTTAAACTCTGACTCCTTCACGCGTTTTTTTTGTACTGATATTATTTCTGTCTGTCAGCATGGATAAGTGGGAGCAGAACCAGATTCATGGTCTCTCTGTAATGAAATTACTTCACTTGAGTGGAGCTGAGCATCTGTGTCTGTTCTTTGCATGTCTAGACTTCCATGCTTTTATAACATCTTCAGCAATATTAATTGTGGCAAAGGAGACTATAAATCGTCTCAATTGTCCACACGATGGTGAGTACATTGTATAGACATAGAGATCTCAGACTAGATACTAGCAAAATTTCTTTACAGAGAGGGTGGTCAAAGACTGGAAGAGCCTTCCTAGAGGTGGTCGATGCCCCATGCCTGTCAGTGTTTAAGAGGTAATTGGACAATGCCTTCAATAATGTGCTTTAACTTTTGGTCAGCCCTGAAATGGTCAGGCAGTCGGACTAGATGGTCACTGTAGGTCCCTTTCCAACTGAAACTACTCTAGTCTAAAAGCCACAGAAGGATCAAACTGCTGAAGAGAGAAACCATCAGCTGACTGACACTGAACCAAACCTGCAACTAAAAGAGGCAATGCCAGCAGAATAGCAATGTGAAGCTGTAAAGAGATCCATTATTCCAGTCAATCAAAATCCCAAAACAAAAATCAAGTAAAAAAAAAAAAAATCCAAAGCCCTAAACAAGTGCTTCTCAAAAATTTCAGCATGAGACACAGAGAAATTCCTACCTGTTGATTACTATTTGAAGAAAAATCAACAAAGTTATTTCTTTCAGCTTGCAAAGGTAGCCAGCAGTTGTTTAAGAATATAATTTCATGCTTGGAAAGAAACTAACCTGTAGCATCTTAATGCCAATTAGGAGCAAAGAGCACTCATCAGTGTCACTAGGATTAAAATCAGAGTAACTTTTCTTGAATTTGGAAGGAAAGAAGCCCGCTCTTACCTGTACTCTTAGGGAATAAAAAAAGGAGCATGCAGAGAAGAAACAAAAGATGCAAGGGTACAGATGGTATCTTTGCCTATCGGGCTGATTACGCGGCTGCTGAATGAAGTTTCACTCTGGAATGTTGCCTTTCAGAAAACAATGTAACAAAAAAGATGATGTTCCATTTCCCTTTCATCCTAATCAAACCAGCAGAGCAGGTCTCAATATTGCTTTAATCTTTGTTTTCAATAGTAGTTTCTATTTTTCTCCATGGTTGTATTATCACACTCCAAAAACACTGGGACAAGTTCACTTGGAGCAGTCAAAACAAACACACAAGTCTGTTGTTTTGGGCCCCACATGGCTGCTTCCTTCTTGCACAGCACAGGCACGCTGCCTCCAAGCGAAGCTATAGGCTCCCACTGCGCAGGCGAAATGCCAAACCGTGCAGAAACTGGGTATATCAGCACTATTCCTGTGCTGTCCCCCAGGTCCAGCTGTCCTTACAGGTGGTGAGCATGTGAGGTGTCGATTCCCCTGTGGTCCAGCACGGGTGATGAAGGACTGCTGAATCACTGCAGAGCAATCACGTTACCATCTTGGCTGCTGCCTCCAACCCCGACCTCCTACTTGTACATTGATCACTTCTTGATTAGCTCATGCTCCAGCGCTGTCTTCTGTGCACAAATATCCAGGAATGTGAAAGATGATATTTAGCAGGCTCTTGTAGACACCCCTGCTGAGAGATTATCTCCATTATCCGCACTGGCAAACTGAGACACAGGGATCTGCAAGCCCAAGGTGAAGTCAGGAGTATCGCTGCCTGTGTGTTCCAGACCACAGCGTATTAGTCACTAGATTGGATGTTTCATCTCTGTTGAGTCTCATCCTTCACATTATCTATGTTCCCTGGGACAGAAAAACAGTTTACTTGGCATTTGTTCTGCTCCTACTCCCCTGTATCGGTGCTGATCGCTGCAAATCCACCAGACTGTGACAAGGGCAGCACCTTCCACTCAGGAGTGGGTCATCTGAGCAGTGCAACACCTGTGGTCCTTCCCACATACAAAGCACATTGCAAATGTTGCTTTTGGCTGGTCTTTTCGACTGGCCCATAAGAAAAAAGCCACTTCATTGAACAGTATGCGTTAAAGCTAATCAAATAAATAGCAAGGAAATACATGGTTATTATTCAGAAACTGCAAGCTATTTGAATGTTTTCCTTCATTATGATTGGAACTGATGTGTTAGAATTAGTTCAGTTTAGCCAGAAAAAACACTTTCTTCACAGTTTTACATACACCCACAATAATTTTACTGAACACTGAATACTGTAATTTGCCTTTTTCTCATAGCTCTCTTGGCCCATTTTGTTTCATTTCCTGAAGCTTTCTATTCCTTATCTCGCTGCACCATGTTCAGTGACATGTCCATTGCATATTTTTCATGAGCTTCTCATCTTTCCCTTATTCTTGAAGCCTCACAAACAAACCAGAAAGCAATCAGACACTGGAAAATCCCCAAACAGATAAATTAATGTATGCTACAGCTTGATGCTTCTCGCTTAAGTCTTGTTTTTAGCTTTTTAAGTTCAGTATTTTTATCAATTTTAAGACCATAGTCCGTGATTTTCCAGGCTTCTTCATAACGCTGCATTTCAAAATGATATTGTGCGACCTTATGAAATGTTTTGGTTAAAATTTCACTGCCAGGGCCATTCATGATGCTGCACAATGCCATAGATTCATCTAACTGCAGTGCCTCAATATATTGCTTAACTGCTGTTTCTTCCTCAGCCATTGACAACAGCAGGTGTCCTTTTGAGCAGTGGTCCTCAATGCGGGTTTTAAGGCTGTTACGCCCATGCTTCTGGATCACTTTCTCTATATCTTTTAAAGCTTTGTCATATTTTTTCAGGTGCATAAGGCAAGCAGCTCTCTGTCGGAGATACCTTGGATTATCTCTGCTTGTCAAGACAGCCAGGGTATAATAACCGAGAGCCTTCTCGTAGTGGTGTTCTTTAATCAGCACATTTCCTTCTTGGGCTGCTGCCTGCGGACAGAAAGTTACTTTAATATTAGCTATTAAAAGTGGAAAAAAAAAAAAGTAAAATATCTAGTCTGGACTGGCCACAGGTAGACACAGACACTAAGAAATTTTGGATGCTTTTTCAGATGTTGAAATTGCGTCTAGTTGGAGACCATATAATTGGCATATATTTTGCATGCAGATGTAAAAAATCCTGGCTCAATGGGCACTTGCTGTTATCTTGAGTTTCTGAACCACTCTTCTTTGTTTCTGCATGTTTTGCAAAAACTTTCTCAGAACATTTCTTCTGAAGTTGTTTCCATTCCTTAGGAATGATGTGTGAACTGAAAACTGAATGGACCAAACTCTCAAAGTAGACAGTGTTCCCTTCACAAAACCAAATTTCTGCCAATAGCAGGTGACTGTCTGGAAACTGCATCTTTTGGTCAGCAGCTAGTTCGCCCCATGTACTGCCTCACAAATATCTGCATGTGCTAATAATGCAGGTTGGTCTCTGCTGAAGTTTACCCTAGCTATAGGAAAAAATGGCCACCTGATGGCTTTGCTAATCATTAATCTCATGTGCAAGTGAACTATCTGCCCTTATCTTGAAAGGAAAAACAACAACAAGAAAATAGAGCAGGCAGAAAGAGCCACATAATTTTAGGTTCATAAAGGTCAATAAAGAAAACTCCATTAGAACTATTTGCCTCAAATGGATTTCTCATTATTTCCCTTGATTGGTAGTAAACAAAGCTTTTAACGTGCTGCAGCAGAGTGAATATTTAAGTTATAAACAAGGCTGCCACCAGCAGTTCTGGTCTTACAGAAGGCTGAGCCAAACAAGCTGAGACTTCAAGCACACGATAAATGTTTTCATCAGTCTCATTCCATGGGATATCACACACTGCCTTCGGATGCTCGAGGCTCCCAGAATTCAGTTAGCCCAGCCGCTGTCTCCGGAGCCACGCTCGACAGGCGGCTCAGGTCTTCCAGTCTCTGTGTGCCTTGTCTTTTGATTTTGGTCGACTTAGATTAGAATTGATTGCTGGTTGACAGAACTAAGGAAAACAGGTTTTGGATGAAATGGATCAATATTGCAGGTCACATCCAAGCACCTCGTCTGAGACCAGTGGCATGAAATAATTTAGCCATTCCCAGCAGTTTATGAAGAATTCTAACCCAGTTACTTTGCTATAAAGGAATGTAAAATCCTTGATGTAGTCATATTTATTAAAGAGTCTCTCAGCAGCTTCTGTATATAGAAATAGAGATAGGACTTCTCCCCAAATAGTGTCAGTCACTGGCTTTAATAATTCTGGCCATAAATTCTAAGGCACCCTGTCCAAAAACATCTCAGATGTCTGTTTGTGCATACACTTAAAAAGCAGCAAATTTAGTTTGTCCTTTCAAGTGTTTTTAAGGCAACTAGTCAATGCAAGGGTTTTCTCAGTGGCAGGATTTTAACAGGGGATCAAGGTGGAATTGCATCTGCATGTGAGGAGCATCCTGATGAGAAGACTTTTTTTCCTAGAAATTCTAAAGTTCTAGATCACATTGTTCTAAAGAGTACATTGAGTTTCCTCAAAATAACCTTGTGTTTGTATAGATAAATTGTAATTTTCAGGCTTTAAAGTGCGTTTGTGTTCTCAGTAGCAAAAGAAAAATACAATTTTTGTTGTTCTTCTGAATGACAAATGTAATGCTGAACCTGTTAGCATGCTAACCAGGATCACTTTGATTTTACTGCATCACATACAATATTGCCACTTACTAACGGAGCCACTGCTTTCACTTCTTCGCATTTCACTGACAATTCACAAAGTAAGCAAGCCACAAGATTCTGGATTTCCTACTATACTTGGGGGAAAAAGGTGCATCTGAGAATAAATGGTTCTCTCTGCTCTTCACCAATGGAGTAAATATGGGCATCAGGCAGCTCGATTCTCTTTTGGCTCAGCCTGACTCAAAGGGACCCATTTTTGGTGTATAACACAGATTAAATAGCAGCTTACTTGCACATCATCTTCTGAAAAAAGATAAATATGAAAAGAAGACTTATGGAAAGAAGATACAGGAAGTCTGTTGAAAGCCAGCAGGATATTGCACAACTGACTTCAGCTGCTCTCTGCATGTGGCTTTATAGAAGCACATTTTTTTGCCATCAGCCTCATTGCACGTGGCTGTAGCAGGCCAAGAGCAGGCTCTGTAGTCCATTCATAGATGAACTGTAGTCCATCTTCAAATTTGTCACTAAAGATTTGATTATGGCTTCCAGACTGAAATAATCCAGGTGCCATCTGGACAGGGCTCAGCAGGCCATAAGTGATGGGTGATTGGACTGCCTCATGGATTAGGTCTCTCTGTCCCGTTCTGCCATCTAGTTACCTCACTGTGTGATAAAGGACTGAAAATACAGGTATTTTTGCTGCATTTTGGGTTCCAGTCCCTAGTGACTCATGTTGGAGTTGACCAAGGTTCAATTCCTTAGGAAGAAGATGAGTGAGGAGTTTAACAGACGTGGAATTGCGGCCAAGGGTCAGTCTCTGAGCTGTAAATACCAGAAGATGGACTGCTGAGCACTGAGCTTTGGAAGGGGGCTGGATGCTTTCAGAACAGCTTGGAGCAAATCTTTCCTTCTTTACCTGCAAACCCTATTTGGGGTCCATATGCCATGAAGGCATGTGGAATGGCAACTTCTGCCTTGGGCTGACAGCCTAATTCTGACACAGACCATACAGCTTTTGAGACCATTTCTGTAGGAGTCAGCTCTGGATGTCCTACGGCATGTCAACAGCCAACAGCAAGCGCGGTTCTAAGGACCTGGACAAGGAGCTAGGGATCAGTCATGCATTTAACCTCTGACATAGGAAACTGAAGGGTTGAAGCTGCACTAGCGGCAAGCAAACTCCCTTCCTCTGACCTTTTGCAGTTTAATAAATCTTTCAGATTCCTATTCCCATGTGGCTCTCCCAGTTGTTTACAAATTTCTTAGCAGGGGACCCCTTAGACTATAAATAATGGAAGAATTTTATTGCTTTGTTTTTCGTGGAAAAAAATCAGTACATCAAGGAGCTCTCCTTTCTCCACCCTTTCCTATTCAGCTACGTAGAATTATTTTTAGCTTTTCAGACCAGACTCCAGGATAACGATGACACATTTCTATAATGCCTGTAATCTCCCACCACTCTAAAACAATGTGGTGGTAGTACTTTTCTGCGTGGAGTGCTGAGACCGAGGGCTGAGCGTAAACCACTCAACTCTTTGCTTCAAGTGCCCTTATTTGTGAGATGGAGGTAGCAGAAAGAACACCCTCCTCGAGAGCATAGTTAGGAGCTATGGCAAAGTAAGGCCATCATTGGGGTTTTTGGACTAATTCTGTCTGTAAGCTTTTTTGCTTTTACTGAGTTCTTCCTTTCACACACAAACTGGAATAACCTTGCAGGCAAAAGCAAGTGGTGCTGGAAAATCCTTTGAGACACCAGGCAGGTGAATTAACCAATTCCTTCTCCACCCCGGCAAAGTACATACTATCCCTTTGTCGTAAAATACATATAACAAAAAAAATCATGATTCTGGGCTAATCAGTAATAAAAGTAATCACATTTGGTGTATATCTTTGAAGATTAGACAATATGAAAAGACTCCCAGGTGCTTGAGTCCAAATGTTTAACTCGGTTAACAAAAGCGCAAGGTTAAAGATCAAAAGAAAAAAAAAAAAATCTATTTTACTTCCAACACTGGTATTGAATTTCAGTCTTGAAATCAGTCCAGCCACCCCTATGTGGCAGGGAAATCTTCCATGATAAATAAGCCACCAGCAAAGGGTTTTATTCCAGACCCTGTTCCACAGCTGCCAAAAAAACCCCACAGAAATAGTGTCTCTCTCATTTTAAAGGTTTAACTAAGCTGTGGCACCAGTGAGTTCCTAATATATCAGTGCAGTTTAAGCTGTACAAAAATTGGTTTGTAGTGGGGTTTTTTTCTTCTCTTTTTTTCTTATTGACAGCATAAGAAAATCCCTCTTGTGTTTTCTCAGAAAGCAGCACGGATGGACTTAGCTGTGAGACTTCCATACAGAATGACTGATGTGGTAGCAAGGGAAATTCAGCTGTAAAACCTGTCTTCATTTATAGACACCTCCTTAGGGCCTCCATAGACACATTCTTGATCGTATCTTTCTCAACTTTATATAGTGAAAGATTGCAAATTGGCTCTAAAATCTTCAAACTCTTCCCCATAAGACTGAACTTTTTACATTATTCAGAAGAGAGTAGCTCTTCTCTCTGTAATAGGGTATATCTAGGGGCTGGTAAATTAATACTTGTTTACTTATATCCTCCTGCTGTTTTGCTAAAATACGTACAAAGTACTCCTCTCAAGATGCATTAAGTATATCAGCATGTTGTTTGTTTTATAACCTGGGAGAAAGCATAACAATATAGCTTCTCACCAGGGTGCACACAATCTACAAATTGAATAAAAGGAAGCAAACTGATTCTCAGAACATGGAGCTTCTGGGTAATCAGAACTACAGATGCTTGAGTGAATGTTAAAACTCCTCACCATCAATCTGACCTTGCCCTGTCTTATTACTGGAGATGCTTTCTCAGAGCTGGATGTACTTTGGGGGAGAAACTTTAAAAAAATACTGAAACATACATACTTGGGTGGACTAGAGCAATGTGCCATTCTTTTTGTCAAACAGTTTTAGCTGACAGAACCAACATCAACCTCAAAGGCTCATCATTTTATAAAAATGTGAATATATTTAAATCTCTAAATCTTACACAAAAGAGCAGAAACGACTGAGGCATTTAATGTGACTGAACCCAGAACCTTCAGTTTCGTTTCATCAAGAAAATGAACAAAACATGAATTCCCTTTCCCCAGAAGCCAGCTCTGAGCACCGTGTAACTCTATAGCGTACTATACCAGCAACGATCTTGTTAAATCTCTACCTGCTGCCCCTCACATCCCCTGCATTGTAGCGTTGGGATTAAACAGGTCTCATGCTACGGAGACCAATAAGAAATTCCCCCACGTGGTAAGAAGTGGTAATAATGAATTATTGAAGACTGAATCGAGGTCACTGCAAAGAAGTGTGGATTCAACTCCCTAGTCTGGCTGAAGTGAAGGCTGGAGGAAGAAGCCAATTTGTTCCTTGTTCACCTGATAAATGGTCTTCCCACACGCTTCTGTTCAAGACAAGGCAGGGAAAATCTCTGCAGCCTAATTTTGCTCCCATTTCTTTCCTGATTGAATCCACAGATGTGGCATCAAAAAAGGACTGTACCTGAGCGAGATGCTGCTGTTGCTTAGCGTCTACAAAGTTCAGGAGAAACCCCAGCTCGCTTTCATCTCTCTTAGCTAGGATGCTGAATGAGTGAGCTGCTGCTGGCACGTTCCTCTTCCTCAGCTGCAGCACAGCCAGTCTTGCACTAGCAAAGTCATCAGCAAGAGAGTGGCCAAATGCCTCCTGAAGGTGCTCAAGGGCCTCTTCGTACCTTCCTGTTGGTTAACACCAGTACAAGCTATATAACCCATTCCGTGTGGAGAAAGAGACATCAAGAAAACTCACTAACGCAGGATTTAGGTAGCCTGTCCACAGTCCACATCTAAGGGTATTAACTACTTCATACCCTTTTCCAAAACATTTGCAAACGTCTCTTAAAAAGTACTATACAACAATACACTTGCCATTTAACATTCACTTTCTTTTAATTTACTGCTTGTTCACTTCAGTCTGATCAGTTATGTAAAAGAATGGGAACTTACCATCTGCAATCAAAACATCTATGTAGAAGATGTGATATGGTGAATCCTTGCAAACTTTAATTAGTGCTTGTGCAATCATGAGAAGATCCCTGAGGGTTTCTTTTTTCGAGAGGTCTTTAGTGGCAACAAGCTCAGTTAACGCAGTCCTGCCATGCTGAAGAAGCCACTGAGTGAGCAACCCTTGGGCTTCAGGCTTTAAAGACAGGATTGCTGGGATCACTGCTCCTGCCTCCACCTTCAGTGCCGAGATCAAATCTTGCACTGCCTCCTACGTAAAAACAAGACCAAAATATGAAATGGCAGTAATAACCATGTATTGATAATTTGTTTCCAGGTGCTTTCAGTTCTCTGCTGTCCCACAGGTCAGCCGCGCACCTTTGGAAGCTCGATGACCTTCCCTGCCCTTGTGCTGCATCTTTTCCATTTGCAAAGCTCACATACGAGCATAAAGACAGGTTTGGATGACTATTTGCAAAGTGTTTTGGACTCGTCAGATTATTCTTGAAAAAAATTCTTACAGCAAGAAGAAAGAGATGCTGTGAATGATTAAGTGCAAGGAGTATTTGACTCATCCAGCATAAACCAGCACTAATCCACACACCCAACTGGAGATGCACCATTTCCAATTTGCTGTAAGACTGGTGTGATACGCAGGCGAAGGGTAAGGCTGCTGACCATATTAGAAGCAGATAAACCATGCAAACATCTGACATGGTTCCCAGGCGATGGTATACTGCAATCTCCAAAGTCCATTGTAACGCTAATTGCACACACAAGCTTTTCACAGATGGAAAGAGACTCACTAAACCTTGAAACTGTTCTTTCTTTTTCCTCTTATTGTTGCTACATTTCATCTAACACACTATCATGTCATGAAAATATGACATCAAATACAGGGGAGAGCTTGCAGCATTGCAAATCAATGCATGGTAGTGACAATGAATAAGCTCTATGACTAAGGTTTAGTCTTCCTCTCTCTAGACTTGGGAAAGCAAATCAGTAACATCAAGTGGAATACTTGTACACTCAGCCAAAACAAGGGCCTTCACTGACCAAATTCTGTGAGAAACTCTTTTGATTTCAGTGAGTCCATGACAAAGCCTGTGGTACCTTAAACTAATATTGCTTAATACTGTCAGAAAAGTCACCAGCAAATCAATATAGCGATAATACCTTCTGCTGCTTCAGAGCAAGGTAAATGAATCCTCTTCCACTCAGAGCTTGCACGTTCCTAGGGTCCTCCTTTAGGATGGCATTAAAATCAAAAATAGCAGTTTTCTTCTGACCAAGGCGCCCATAACATTGAGCCCTGATGAGAAGGCAGTCTTCAGCATAACCACCTGGAGGAGAGAAACACAGCCATGCTTACTTGAAAGGTCTTGAGTTAACTTGAAAACAGGGTGCAGTAAATCCCAGTGTGCTCAGACCACTAAGCCCCACTGAAGGGCTTCACAGCAGCTAAGTGAAAATGATGCGGTTGACCTACCTGTCGTGTTACGGTGACTGCAGGAATGAAAAGTACTACTTCATTCAGAGCTGTGGCAAGGGTGGAATAAGAGGGGTGGGCTGGATGGAGACAAATGTGCTATTATAAGGAACTACAATCCACAGATGTGACTGGAGAAAGAATCAGGAGGGTGCTTGAGAGGATATCCGAGGATATCCACATGAAGCCACAAAAAAATTCCACTTTGCCTGAGGATACCTGATGAAGTACAATGAGAGTACTTAAGTGGCAGTTTATTTTTGTTGCCAGTGGAATTCCTGTCGCATACTATCAGTTCTGAGTTGAAAGGAAAAAAAGAGTCTATGTCAGGTTGGTTTCCAAAACATAGCACTGCATCAGTTAAGTGGCCCATTGAGGCTAGCAGAATTCTGTCAAAGAATGATTTTTGACTGGTGAAATCTTGAAAGTGTTTTCTAGTGTGCATGACAGACAAGGCTACTTTGATGTTCTAGGTCTTGTGGTGTATGTGTCAATGTCATTCTGCAGGGAAACGGTGGGTTGTGGTTCAGTGCTGCTGCTCAGGACTCGAGTTCGAGGTTTAGCTTTGCTTCAAAATTCCTACCTAACTTCAGAAAAAGCACTCAATGTCTTTGTATGTCATCATCTAACCTGGGAAACACATCTTTCATGGCTAGTTGGGATGATTTCAGTGTATTGGACACAAGCCACAGAAATATTAATGCAGTTTGGGTGTTACCCTAGCCTAATACTGTCAGCCTAACAGCTTTCCCGCCCAGGCAGCAGGGCCACCCACCAGTGCCAAGGTGAACCCGGCCCTTCTCCCTGTGACATAAAGCTGGCCATCTTTCTCACTTAGGGATGGCAGACAGCAGAAACCAGTGTATCGTCATACTTGCTCTGTCTGCCACCAAGGAACAGGCAAGCCTGGACCAATAAAAAAGTCTGGGCTGCAGTATGTGCAAAAAACTTTTTCAGGGCAAATATTTTGATAAATTTTTCAAAAAATAGATTCTGCATGTTATAAACAGAAGAACCAGTTACAGAAATAGCTAGAAAGGTGTATATATATTCATATTTGCAGCAAGAAAAAAAATAGTTCTAACAGTGATCTACAGAAAGAAAAGGCACTTTGCTGAGAGTACTTGTATGGCTGCAATTTATTACTGCTACTGTCCTACTGTGACTCAACTCTAAGTTTCCAGACAGGAACAGGAACCACACTGTGCCAGGCACACCAAAAACACAAGCCCCACTTCAAAGAGTCTTCAGTCTAGTTAAACATGCCAAAAGAACACTGTAATAAAAAATTGAATGAGTGGAAAAGGTAACAGAATGAAAATCATAAAATCACATTGCTCAACTAGCTCAAAAGCTTCCTGGTTCCTAATAAAAACAAATACACACATCGGTCAACACTGTCTCTCCTCAAATATCCATGACTGTTTTCCTGACTGCCTCAAGGTCTCAGCAAGAGTGGGTCTCCACAGGAACAGCCAAAGGAAGCAAAAGGAGCAGCCGTAATTATTAACCATTCAACCTTCCCACACAGGCAATTTTTTTCTACCTTCTATGGGATACCTAGACTCAGCCAGCTGACAGTATAGAGAAATTTCGTGTTTTCCAGTTGTCATGGAACTACTTCTGTCAATTTTTGAGGACGTCTGGAAATCTTTGCCCTTTGTTATTCATTCACTGGTTGCAGAGCATATATCTTTCTGCCATCCACATGACCCATCCTTTCAAGGCAATTTCAATGAGGATCTTAATTTTCCCAGGATTGCAATCAATAACTGTGGCATCCCAATACTGGATGATGAATCATCAGTGCCACTGTAAATATTTTTTCATAGGGAGTTCAGCAAATGCAGCGTCTTGCACAGCTGCACGCAGAGATGAGCCAGCAGACAAGCTCTAGCAATTCTTTTACAGTAATGAGGCTTTTCCTCCTTCCTGACATGCTCCAAAACTTCTGTACCAAAGGTTATTATCGCTCTGGAGCTCTATCAATTGGATGCTATAAAGACAATCTCTATTTCTTAACAAGCATCTGTTCTAGCAGGTGGGGAGTTGGTAAGCTGGAACGTATGGGCTGTGAAATGGAACAATCTCCAAGCAATTAACAGGGTTTTTTTGCCATTTTTATAAGCCAATCTCTCTTCTTCTCAATGCTGCTGTCATAACATTTGCTCAGAGTGAAAGGCAGACTTCCATACAAACATGGTTTTGCTTGGAACATGCCAGAAGCGTTTCCATATTAGCCTGATCTCTCGCCTTAGGAAAAGCTAGGATAATGATGCATGTAAGTGGGTGCATTCACTCTTTTGCTCTGGAAATACGCATTCAGTGGTGTGTTGGAAGAAGAAGGCAGGCTGTTTGCTGCCATGACTGTATTTACAGCATGCTCATTCTGATGAAACAGGAGGTACTGAACAAACTTCATTGGCATGAAGTACATGTAACAAATTAAGGCTGAAACAGGGGAGCCTTCTGCTTCTGCATCGCTTGTTTAAATTGGGCTGAAACTGGCTCTGTTTCAGTAGCTTTTCCAAATTACTTACTGGCTAGCATCTCCTCTAAAAGTTACACAAAACAAACTGGATGAAGGCTGCTTCTTTATTCTGAAAGGCGGGTTTCCTTCATCCAGATGATTTTGTGAAGCGTCCCTTCATTCACACTCTTTCAAGGACTAACTGCTCACAGGGACTAATTCCGCTTTCATTTATCACAAGTTTGGCTTTGATCTCTAAGAAACAATTATATTGTGTTTTCAAAGAAGCTTTCATCCCTTTCTAGATTAAGTTTAATTTTCTGGGGAAACATTTCCAAAAATACAGTCATCCAACCTAGTAGCTGAAAAACAGGATCAAAAAGCCCTGGCTTCTCTTGACATTACCAGGCTTCCAGCTTACCTCAGTCACCTGTGTGCACAGTTACTTACTGAAAAATCAACTTTTATAGAAGGAAAAGTAATTATGTAGGATATCCTTGAGACTTTTCCCTCTATTTTGAGCATGTTTCTGTTGCTGTGATAAAACAGCCTCCCTACACTAAGCACAGCAGAATTCCCCTGCCATTCTGCTCTTCCTTTACCAACGGAAGAACAACGTTACACTGCTTATCCTAAAAGCCTCTTTTTTTTAAACCACAGTAAAGAAGGAAAGCATGGCACGTGAAAAGGAAAATAATGTAATGGCTCTGAGAAGATGGCGCTGCTCACATTAAAACATGTAGTTTGCTGAGCAGCACAGCTGTACTTGTGAGAAAAATCTGTGACCATACGTATGAAAAAAATTATGGTTACAGATCAGTTTGTCCAGACCAATTACTCAGAAGAAACCTACAGCAACCAAACAGTAATTGCAGTCTGATGTTTGGTAGCAGGTCTACCAGAACAAACGACTGTAAAGCGTAAAGAAGACATACATTGTGTTTCCTGTATACTCCACACATCACATTTCTGGAGCAGGAAAAACGGGGAAATGATTAGATCAGAAATATTAAGCCACCAGCTCGAAATAGATGGGTTCAGGATGTTAAAGCTCTTTCCCAGTTATGAAGGAATTGTGGGTTCTGTGTGTTGATATGACCCAGTAAGGGTGGTTTATGCCTGAACTTAACTTTTAGCATGTGAACAATGCAATTTAAAAGAACGCTCAGCTGTGCTCCAGGAGGATTTCAGGTCCTAAACAACAGAACAAAATCACATGTTGGGTCTTCTAGACAGGTGAAGAAAAGGGGCTGATGTCCCTGTAGAGGTGAACTGAACCCTTGCAATGCATTTCAAGGAGTTATGGGACAGTAAGGACTGTGATCACTGTTTAATTGCACTATTTCCTGGTCCAGATGAGTTGCTACTTTAAGCAAATTTTATCCCACTCATCACCTGCCTTTGTAAGTCTACTGTAAGTCTTCTCATTGGGGAAATGACAGATGAGAATTGGTTGGACGTGTTTGCCTACCCACTGATCTGACTTCCCACAGAAGCATATCTCCTGTCAGTATCTTGATAACCCTACCTGAGGCAATGATGGCAAAGGAAAGGTAGGCAATGGCCTCTTTGATGTCAGCGTCCTCCTGTTTGCTCTTCAAGATGGTCAGTGCTCTGAAATGGCAGTGAGTTTGCATCAACCTCCGGTCTTCATCTTTGAAAATGTCCATGATTGGCAGGAGGCAGGAGGTATCTCCAATTCTGATCACTTTCTTTAGCAGCTTAACAATGGGAAAGAAAAAGGCAGAAGAGAAAGACTGGTATGAAAAGATAAATGAAGCCATGCTACAGCTGGAAATATTACTGCCTGGTGAGACAAGTATGCTCTCACTCAGTGCTTCCCCAAGTTTCACTGGGGCTTCAGCCAGCCACGGTCCAGTCAAGGATCATGAATCTCTATCACTTAACTCCTCAGGTGGTCCTAGTGTAAATGCATGTTGGAGAAAACACTAATTCTTATCTTTTCTCACCACCACTGCAGCTGTGGAAATCACTCTGTGGAAATACTAATGCTGCTTTGCTTACTTTGGGCAGCATCTGTTCCAGACTGGCAGTTAACTGTTTTTATAAATACAGCTGAACCACAGGACTATTACTCCAAAGAGAGAAAGTTTCTGTGGAACAGCAGGATTCCAGTGGCCCCTTTTGACTGAAAAAATTGAAACCAGTGAATTAATGGAAAATCAGTGAAGTGCTGTGCCTTTCTTTCAGTACTGCTATTGGGAATCTGGGAGAAGTATGGATTCAAATCCATGAACTACTGTCCTCCTGGAAAAGAATCTTGCCTGACGTATGGTACCTTTCACTAGAGTGAAAATCACCAAGCACTTTTTTACTATGTTTCCTAAGGAAAAGAATCAAAAGGTGTTTCCTCCAGTAAAGCAAATGTGCTTAGCAGGTACTCAACATTCAAATCTGAGCCAAAGAAGCCAGGACAAGAACAAAGTTATCTTGGTGCACCAGACACATCCACTGAATTTATTACTTTCTCTATTTTTATTAATAGATAGAAGTGTCTGGCTGGGGACAGGCAGGTGGGACAAAAATGTTTTGAAGAGAAATTTTTGCCAACACGTGTTCCATCTAGAACTTGTAGCAGAAGCTGCAGATAGGAATCCAACCTCCAAGGGCGACATATGGACTCTAATAAAGTCATGCCATTCATTAATAGCCTTCCCAAAGGCAGAAAATCATCCAAAACTTGAGTTTTTCATAAGGAGCAGTGAGAAGATGACAATAAAACCTTTCTCTTTATAGCCAGTAGAATTTATATCGGATTTTAAAAATGCAATAGTTCCCTCTGATGGCAGAACCGGGTAATTCTGCTTTGTAGGAGAACCAACACGTTGGAATCTCCTTCATGATTTCAAGCACAAGTCCTTAGCCACTAAAAACAGAAAATTGTGTACTGGTATTTGAGCTTCTGGTTTTGTTTCTTTCCCCCCCACTAATGCTTCATTAGGATAATCGGTTAGGTGGTAGTTTTGCCTTATTCTCTCTAGGGGAAAGTTACCAGTCCCGTCAATATTGTCACCAGGGGCGTGATGCTCAGTCATGCTCTGCCTAGTTACAGTCTCTGATGAAAAGTGCCATTAAATAGCATGTGATGAATAGGGTGTATTTAGCTAGGAGCCCTTGTGTGGCTTGTGATACAGACAGAACATTCTCCTTAGGAGGCCTGTATTTACCTGTTTACCACCATTCCTGAGAAGTGTCTTGAAGCACAGGTTGGGGTAGCTGCAGTCCCACTGGAAAACCCATCCACAGGTTGTGTGATGGGGTGGGCTCCAGCTTTGCACCATGCGATGAGGTGACCTCACAGTGCACCTTGTACCCAGAGCCTTACCGCTGTCGTGTAACACTGAGGAGCAGGAGACAAGCAGAGCAGTGTGCTGGGAAAGTGGACCCTCTTCAGTTCTACCATGCATCTTCTGTATCAGCCAAAACGGTTGTTAACCCTCTTCACCATACCATCCCCGATTACTCTCTCATTCTCTCTGCTAGCGAGGTGCTTCTTACCTGGTTGCCGTCATATATGAAACCTTTCTTCAACTGCAGCAGTGCAAGTCTAGCCAGGATGGGAGACCTTTGTGGATTTCTGGAGAGTGCTAGCAAGAGGAGCTTGTGAGCTTCTTCTACACAGCCCATCTGGTACAGGGCATCAGCACAAAGGATCTGTGATGCTTCATCAGAGGTGTCCAGCTCCACCAAGAGAGAAGCCAGCTGGTAAACCCCAGGAGCATCTCTGGAGGAAAAAGAAAAAGGAAAGGAAAAATGCTAATGAGAGTAACAGAGCCTCTTTGTCTCACCTGGAAACTAAGAAGCAGGTTACCAGTCCAGTATCAAAATGGATGACACGTTTTGCCATATCCAGCACCACAAGTAGCTCTGCAACTTTATTCCATAATCATAATACCTCTTTATAAAAACATGTCCTTAAGCAGTTGTGGCTGTAAAGAAAGAGTAACAAATCATGATTCATATCTGTGGTTGCAGCTGATACCACAATGGGAAAAGGAAAAAGTAACGGTGATAGTGAAAAAGAAATAAAATTGCCATTTCTAATGAAAAGCTGTGTGTTAAAAATTGCACAGGCTCAGAAGAGCCATGTTAATACGCTGCTTCTTGTTCCAGCAGCAGTGACCCGTGTCTAAGCGGCTTGTGTTTGTGCCCTGATCTGCCAGCGCAACACCGAATGAGTTAGCACATTTTTCTGTCCTTCAGTTCTACCACTGGAGTGCAGGCCTCAAGCACTGGGTGTGAAATGTGCATCGTGAAACTGAAGAAAAAGGCCATAATAGCACTAAATTAAGAGACTAAATAAATGTGGGTATCAGTTGCAAAAAGCAGCCACCTGAGATGAACTTTCCAATGCTATTTCACACGTCAAATTTTCAAGTTTTCCCTCGAAATATTTCACATGAGGAAAAACTGAGAAAGTAATATAAAAAATCAGTTTTGGAGAAAATGGAAGACTTTTCCTGGGATGGTATCAGACAATACTCTGAAAATGAAATACTGAAACTTTTACATTTAAATAGTAGCTTGTGTTGGGTTGGAAGAAATAAAAAAAACTAATACAGATACTACTTCGATAAGCAATATTTTCTGACCTTTAAAAAAATTCTTTTAAGTGTTAAAACTTCAGAGTCCCTCTGTTACACCTTGTTCTACCTTCAAACTCAGGTTTTAATAGATTTAGCTGGAATAGTTTGGTGTTACCGGCTCAAATCTCCCAGCCTTAAATACATTAATACAGTCAGTATTGAAAGAAGAATTTGGATTGCCAGCACCAAGTACGTGCACAGCAGCACCTCAGCTCTGTCTTGGAAGGACACTTTCTAGTGGCTTCGTACTTCATGGCCCACCAAACCCTTCTGTTCGGAGCTGAGAGAAAAAGGAACCACCCAGCACCAACAAATCTGTTTTATTACGGGTGTATCTACTCCTTTAGAGGAGAAATCTGTCATATTCCCTCCAGCACATTGCTTGCTCCTAGCTTAGGCCAATTGGTATATCAGGGTTTAAATTCCATAGAAAGACTGAGCTGATATGGCTATGTGGATCCTATTGCACTCTGACATACCAGCAAAACAATATTTTGCTGGAAGAGCCACACCTGTCCAGTTTTATTTCAACCTGTTATGTTAATTAGGAACTTTAAAAGGGTCTATATTCTATTCTCAGTTATCTGAAGAAAGTACTCGATCTGCACAGCCCTGTTTTTTTTCTGCCCACAAGCTAAACTGCCTCCTGGGTACCTCTTCTTCTGGAGCATCTTCTGTCCTTCTTCTTGGAGAACCTTTAGCAGCAGTCCTCTTTGGTTCCATGGCACGTAGGACTTGATTGTGAAGATGGTTTCTTCCAGCTTTAACTGGCAAGCTGTGATATAATCCAGGGCTGTCAAGTAATGGCTGCCACCAGAAATCCGGATAAGTCCACGCCCACATAAGGCTTTAATACAGCTGTTAGGATGCGGGGAATCATGCTCAATGACCTTTTGAAAGTCCTGCAGGGCTTGCTGATGGTCATGAGCGTGGAGGGAGCAGAATCCTCGCAACGCTAAGAGAGTGTTATAGTAAGTTTTCTGTTCTGCTGCCAAGAGGTGGTCACAGATATCCAGGGCAGCTCTGATGTGTCCGTGCAGGAGATGGCAGTCTGCTAGCCGAACACTGAGCTCACGTTTGGACCCTGGGGAGATCTGAAGGAGGAACTGGACTGTCTGGATGACAGAAGGGAGCAGTTCGGTACCATGATCGCCTCTGAGTTCAGTCCGAGTACGCACAGCCTCCCTGTATGCTGCAAACTTCACCTCCAGGACAGTCCTCGCCTGTTCTTCTATCCTCTCGGTGTCATGTGGTGAGAAAAGCTCTTCGAAGTGTTTCATTGCCTGGGCAGGGGTTGCTGCAAAGGCTTCTGTTAAGTCCTGTATCATTTCCTGCATCCGTCCACCCAAGAAGAAATATGCAGCAGCCCGTTCCAAGAGCAGACCCAAAGCTTCCTCATCTCTGAGATTATTATCAGCTGAGAAGCCCTTGAGGGCCTTGCTACAAACTGCCGCACACTCCTCAAATTTGCTTTTCTTAAAGAGGTAAGCTGCCTGCACCCTGCAAACCCAGATATCATCCGGCGCCACCGCAGAGAGGAAGTCATAGCAGTTGCCCAGCCACTGGTCCAAGGAACTGCAATCTGGGCTCTCTTTCTGATACGTTGACAGATAATTAGAGAAGGCCTGGATGACCTGTGGCAGGTGTTCCCTTTGCCTACTACACACATAGGCCACCGCCTCAGCCCGATGCATTAGAAAGGCTTGGATATAGTCCGCCACTCCCCTCCTGACTTGTGTCCCTGACAGCACCCATGCCAACGCCCTCAGCAGCAGAAGTTCCACTGAATGCTCTGGGTTAGCCTTGAGCAGGGTATTGCATTTACTCACCACCTCCTCCGAGCATCCTCGCCTGAGCAGGGTCTCCAGTTTGTATACTGAGGATACCACATTGCTGGGACTTAGGGCGGAGAGAAAGACGGCAGCTATTCCCACGCTGAGGGAGACAACAGCCAAGTTCTTGCTCTGGATCTTGGGAATCTGACTCTTGCCTTTGCACCACGTCTGCAGGGTGGCTACCACTTGCTCCCGGAGCCCTCTGTCTAAGGAGTTCACGTTCTGCAGTGCTGTGGGGGCACTGCAGCTGAAGGCAGCTGTGTAGAAAGCAGTGGCAGTTGGTAGCTCCTGCTGGCGGAGATGGCGGTTCCCTTCCTTGCAGAGCAGTGCGGCAAGCTCCCGAGGTGACATTTTCTGCACTTGTATCTTCACCAAGCAGCAGCACATATGCAATGCGGCTAGCGCCTGTCAAACAGAAAATCAGTAACGTGAGGGGCTGTAGAGCACAGGGGTTCTTCTGCTCGGGGGGCAGCTTTCCAGCTGACAGACACAAGCCTAGGTCCCGTGAAAAGCCGTCGTTCTGTCACTGACAGGCTCACCGGGGAGCAGAGCCGCCAGACGAAAGAAACACGACAGCGGTTCTCAGCCCACAGCCACGTAACGCTGGCCAGAGAGCAGCCACCCAACCTCGGCACTGCTCCCACCTCCAGGCTGGGGCGTCTGCCGGGCCCTGTCCGCCCTGGCTGAGATGGCACTTTGAGGAATTTTTAATCATCAGACGCTGGTGGTGGACGAGGAGGAGACAGAAGAGCACCCTGATACTTTGCCCACCACTTGCCTGTCCTCCTTCACCTTGGAGAGGCAGGAAAGGGAGAAGAAGACCCGCACCTTCTCCCTGTTTCCACCCCGGGAGTCGGCGGGACAGACGCGGCTCAGCGCAAGGCCCCGAGCTCCAGGCAGGGCCGGCCCGCTGAGGGCCGTCCCGCTGAGGGCCCTCCGGAGCCCGGGCGATCCCCGGCGGGGCGCGGCCGCGCAGGGCGGGGAGCACAAATACCTGAGCGCGGGTGTGGCGGGAGCTGCTGCCCGCGACCGACGGGCCGGGGGCTGCCGGGGCCGTGC
>Ga0065711_1028979_pt1 | contig 38190 bp, 14 predicted proteins | sample Hoacrofraction12_FD_59098 | JGI IMG/M metagenome (GOLD analysis project Ga0065711, IMG submission 59098) | Hoatzin crop microbial communities from Cojedes, Venezuela - Epithelial fraction 12 v2 (version 2) | ecosystem: Host-associated > Birds > Digestive system > Esophagus > Crop | place...
GGGGGGGGGGGGGAGGGGAAAAAAAGAGAAAGAAACAGCAGAAAAGATGTCAAGCACTACAGACTAAGGACAGAATAGTATGTGCTGAATGAGAAGAGGAAGGGAACGAGCCACTGCAACTACAGTTTCTTTGCCAGAAACAAGAAACTGGTGAGGGAATGACAACACAACCATTTTTCATTGGGGGAAGTGGGTGAGCAGGGGGAAGAGGTCAGAGAGGGGAAGCCAGGTAGTGTAGGAAAAGGAAATTACTTATAAGCTTACTTTTTTGTTAATGAGTTAAATACTACAAAAAAATTTGAATCTATAGTCAGTTAAATATTCCTTTAGAAGTACAGTCTTGATTCACCATACGCTTCTTTCATTAAAAGATATTTAACATCTTTTGGGTTTAGGTTTTTCTTTAATTTAGATTCGGAGCACTTCATCAACTACTATGTTTAGCAAAGGTCACAAAGCATTTTAAATAAAAGGTAGCATAAGTGTTAGAAACTGAGGGGAATTTTTTTAAAAAAGCTCCTCTTGAAGTGATCTAACTCTGCCCAAGTTTAACTGTTTAACAGTTTAATCAGACATCTCTATTGTCATATCTTCCAATTATTATTTTACAGAGAATGCTATGATAAGAATCAACTAGATCAGCACACTAGCAAACTGTTTCTTTTTAGGGTATTTCCTACACTTAAAATAGCTATTACAATACACATCACAGAACATTTAAATACCCTAGGCATCAAAGCTCTTTATTATTCTCTGACGGAAATCACTGTAAATGACAAAAATACATTTGAGATTCAGTTTGAAATATGTGGGAGGCAGTCCATCTTTGTCTTTAAGCAGCAAATACTTCAGATACATCTGTTGCATTGGCTTAGCCACTTACATTGCTTCTAATGTTTAGCCCACGTATGTGACTAACTTGTTTCTTTCATTTGCACTTTTTCTTTGCTTGCTCCTCTCGAACAACCTGAAGTACCAGCATGCTGAAGAATGGGAGAGTAATAACACAGAATGAAGCCTTGTAAAGGGCACCACACTTCATCAATCCGTTTGCATCAAATCCACAGCTCAGCCAGAGTTTACCTATGCAGTTGGGAGCTCCTTCATCAACCAAGATTTCTACTGGGACAGAATGCACATTTGCAAGATGTACAGAGGTCTGTCAGTCTAAGTCTTCTTCAAACTGGCCTCATGTAAAGCACATACAGAGAACAAAACCCAGAGCACTTGAAAGGAAAGCAGCATTTGCTTTTAACAAACTCTGCAGCAAATTAAGCAGGTGCAAGAGCCTACTGTCTGAGAGAAAGAAAAAACTCTGTTGATATTTAACTCCCAAACAAATGCCAAGATTACTGCGGAAAGTCTTACAATTTATACTGCATTGAATCAAGCAGCTGGTGAAACATTTAAAAGCCTGTAAGGTAATATGGTCATTAGGACTATTTAAATTCCATTGAAGGAATTTAGCAAAAGATTCCTAGGCTGCTTCAAATGAAATATGCAAAGGCTGTCATTGACAAGGCATAATAGGATGGACAGGAATGTTGTGGTGTTGATAAGAGGACCTTTAAAGATGAAACTTGCTAAGGATAAGTTTTGACATCATGGTTGACAGCTCTGAAGGGAGAATATATCTGAAGAGGCAAGAGGTTTAGATTCCTATCACCCTTCTGAAGAACATCAAACATCCAGGTTGTGAACAAATCTGTGCAAAGGTGCTCTGAGGTATAACATAGTTTCATGCAGACATCAACTGACCTTTACAAAGTGTGGGGCGCAGCAGATATGGCCTGTCAGTGACAGGCCTACTGGATTACAAGGATGGGAAACCTGTCTGACTATTCTAAAGAGATACCTATCAAGACCAGCCACCAGCATATGTTACCCTTTTAATCAGTGACAGATCTGGATGCTTATAACCTGAACAGAACTTTCCATCTGTTGTGCTATTTAACAAGTTTCAGATCGGAAATCGCTAACATTTCAACGTTATCTGATATCCAGTGCCCCACACAACAGAAAGAATCGATCATTCTAGAAGCTGCATATTTTCTACCGCTCAAAGCCAAAATGAATTTGTAGTGCAGTTTATTAATAAGCTAGGGCAAACAGTAATTATTTAATACTGATTGGCAGCATAAAACTAACAAGTTTCTCATTCCTTAAATTAGATAAGGGATCAAAGCAGCAGTCTAACATAGCCTAGCTTTACATACTTTTGTCTCCCCTAGTTTAAAAGCAACCTCCTCAGTTTCTACTTACACTGCCTTCCTCCCCTGTTTCTGTACCCTCAAGCTCCGGCATGTCCTAGATCTTTCTCCACTGCAACATCCTAACCTCTTTTTCCCAACTTGTCTCCACCACGTGTTTAGTCTAGTTTCACTCGATCTTCCAGATGGAGAACACCACCACTGGCTGTGACTAGACCAGACCTATACATGCAGGTTGGCCCAACAGCTCTTCCTCTTGGCTGCTGGGCAAACCAAACACGAGCACAAGAGCAGCCTTTCAGCTCCTGCAGGTCTGCCAGCTAGATTAGGGAACTGCAGCTCCCAGCCTGCTGGCAGTCCAGGCTCGCTGGAAAAACTCAGCATGCTTAAGACCATTTGCACTTGTTAATTGGGGGGGGCAACTGATACAGAGGAGAGAAATGCATAGGAGAACCTTCATTCGTAATTCTTGTCTCCTTAAGAGACCAAGACAAATTCAACAGCAATTTAGCAACTACTCTGTCAGTTTGCAGTTCCTTTGTCCAACCATGACGATCCTTTATCAAGAGCTACAACACTTACTCTCCACTTACATGTACCAAACTTCTTGCTACCTGTTGTGGAAACGGAATGGAAGAAAGAAAGAGGGCAAGACAAGGAAAGCGAGCAAAATCCTCACACCTCAGACATACACATGTAAAATTTGAATGGAAAAGGTTATTTTCAGAGATACTTTAAATGCTGCCAGACCCAGGAAAAACTTCATAAACAAGGAGTTCAGCTAGCAAATACTTGCTACTTTCTTTTCTTTATACTCAATTTTAAAATATTAGGATAGAGGTAGGAAGGTAACCAATGTTGCACCAAAATAACATATCCACAAACATCTAAGTGATATTTAAACAAGCAAAGAGAGAAGAGTGATTTAGTAAGGGCATTGCACTAGCAAAACAGTGCAAAGCTGCTGCCATGTTTAGTCAGCTAAAACCAGAAGGTCAGAATAAGTGGGAGACAGGAGGCAAAACAGTCTATTTACTAATGTCATTTGGGAACAATACTGTTGTATGCAATTTTAAAAAGCTCTCATTTCCACTAACTCCTCTGTAACAAGTGTGCTATCACTGCATTCCCTCCAGCAAGGGGCAGCTTCCAGGGCTTTACACCTGACAAGGAACACCCTAGTCAGAGGGGTTCTCAAACAGAGGACCTTGTTTTATTTCTTCTTTTTACCCTTGCTACACCAATAGAAAACTCTTGACTTATGTACTTTGCTACAGTATAAAGCAGTCAATGAACAGAAACATAGGAACATCTTGAGCAAGACCATTTCAGCATGTTGAGCTTAATTATACAAGTCATCACCTGGATGGGAATCCTTGCCAGGGAAGTGAATGAACCTGCACACATCAAGTCTGCTCAGACAAGTTTAGTTTCAGGAATGAGACCCCAGGACCCAAGGACAGCGTCAAACTGTCTATATATTTTGGTAGAGAACCTATACAAAGAGCTAATCATAAACTGTGGTGAAATACATATGTATGTATGTAAAGATAGATGTTCCAAAAAAGGCTCTACAATATTAGAAGTTAATATTTTAATGATCTCTCTTTAAATAATACATCTTCTTTTGAGCACGCTAATACTTTATAGATGAGAATCTTTAAACCAAGTGTAATTGAGCTACAGTGTTTCTATAGTGGTGTCCCCTCATCCTGAATCTCTTTTAACACTCATTGATTTCTGCCAGACACTCATTGGAAGAATTAATTTATTTATGAACTTGTCATTACAAGTAATTGATTAAGATGTCCTTCCTTAAAGATTTAATTATGCCCAAAGATAAAAGATTTGCTAATTATTGTCTTTTATCTAATTGAAGCTTTGTATTACAAATAAAGTTCAAAGGTTTAAGACAGTTGCCCTTTCAACTGTTTGGGCAGAGATGAGAATCTAATTAGAGAGGAGACCATGTTCTCACTAGCATCTTCAGATGTGTTCCAGGAGCCATTCTGGTAATAGAATTGATGACCATTCAATGTGCAGAGACCCCAGAAAAATCTTTTAACCTTTTTTTGCCTTTCCCCTGTTTTCACAGCATTGCTCTTTGCTTTGGATCCATCAAGGAATTTGACAGTCTAACCCAGCTAGTGAAATATCTTAAATCAAAGATTAAGAACTTCCACAATTCTTTTTCTCCCAGCTTTACTTTCTCTTCGATACTGACAATGGGAACAGTTCTTAAGAATGCGTGTCTTCAGATCTTCAGAAAGAGATAGCAACAATAACCTCACGAACTGTTGTTCACTAAAGACTAGAGCAGAAAAAAAAATCAGTGTCCAAATACCAACATCTCTTAACAATAAACAATGCAGAAAAAAAAATTACATAGAAAGTTTCTTTCTGTGTCATTAACACATGAGCTTGTTGGCTCATTTCATAACAGCACTAATCAAAAACAGACACATCCACAGAATAGCAAATCCTAACATACAAATGACTTCATTTTCAGGCTTCCCAGGATGAGACCACATTTGCACAAATCTGCAGCACAAAGCTATCCTGTTTGGTACATATATATATCTATCAGTACCGCATGCAAATACCACCTGCGGGAACTGTACTTGCAAACAATAGCAAAGATCTCACACTGTGTTCATAATTATTAGGTTTTGCACACAGCTGCAGATACGCAGTTCTGTAGAGCTGGCCCACTGGGAAGCCCTTCTTCCCCAACAGCATTTACTGCTACATTACAGAGAACCCAAGGTTCAGCTGACGCTTCCACATGGATAGCAACACTGCATGGCAGTACGTGGGCAAAGACCCCGACAGTCCCCACTAGACACAGAATGATTGCTCTGAAACTGTAAGCTATTCCAAGGAGGTATTTGGTCATTACAAATGCCCACTAGACTACTAACGAAACTGCTTGACATTTATACATGTAATTAAACCAAGTATAATCAAAATATAGTTTTCAGAGTCTACTTGGATTTATGACAGTTTATAGAAATATTTAATACTTCAGTGAGCCTGTGTTTCCTCATTTTTTATCTCTGTTTCTCAAACAACACATACTGGGCACTTTGAACAGTGTATGAGCTTTGAGTGCCCTTTACCAAAATAACTGCATACCAAGATATTCTTGAATTCAAGTACTCAGCCCGAATACCTGTATTTTTTTATTATTTCTGAGAATAATTAAACAAGTACATTTCCATGCACACAGTGGAGTCACCCAGGCTGAAAGAGGGAAAAATAAATATATTCCTTAAATTACTAGGTGATAGAACATCCCCAGTTTTTGTGTGAGCACTGCCGTAAACATCAGTAATCTTCTATAGAAAAAGGAGCCAGATACAGGATCAAGGAGTTGTATTTTGAGTCAATAAGTTCTGTTCAATAGTACATGTCACACCAAGAGCCACTGAAAGTGAATCAAACCACTCTGGAAAGACGGACATGATCTGTAGAACTGGAAGCTTAGTCTGTTCTACCTAGTGAATTAACAGCTAGCACCCTGCTTATAAAGTCAAGACAGAGCAGCTTTTTGCAGAAGTACTTCACCCACTGATGCTAATGATGGATTACTCAGATGTTGACAAGATCCAAAGTTTCATCCTCTCACCACAGGAAGCTACAGTGCGAGACCAGTACTAGCAAGTGGAGAATCTGGGCTGACTTAAACATTACAAACTATTTCATGTTTGCACCAGTGTAATCAAACAGCTTACAAGAGCCCCAAGCCTAAATACCTGGCACAGTTCATTTTCCTCTTTCTGAAAAGTTCTCTGCTTATGCGGTAACCTCACACTGCTCCTAGAGTGCCACACACAGGGAAGTTTCAAGTGCACAGCTCACTAGAATTATCAATTCCTGTTAATACTACTGATCGTAAAAAGAGGCTTCTAAGGTACAGGAGCTGTACTTTTTCTTACAGCTATAGAATTAAAGAAGTGTAACTGCTACAATTTTTTATAATCATTTCCAGAAGAAATACCTTCTTGCAAAAGCTATGAACCCCTGCTTTGCACTTAAACTTTCCCAAAAATAAATCAGTTTGGTATTATCGGCATGATGGGACCACAATGGAATTGCAAAACTGTTGAAGATTGTTATCGTTCAAATCTTGCAGTTTTGAGCTACTGCTTTCGGATATAAGTTTCAATGTTCATCAACTCTCAGCAAAAATTCAGTGAACTTAAATCAAGTTTGCTTAAACCAAAACCAGTTCTGAGACTTTCTTTTTAAAAACAAGTTGGCAAAATGAGCATGAGTAGGCACACATTTCTTCACTTCTCAAAGTTACAACTTAAGCAAATCTTAAGAGCATCTAATCAAATACACCTTTTCAAAATCTTACACTGTATCATTCCAGAAAATGGAACGCCCCATTATGGCACAAAAACCTGTTCTACCTACTTGGCAAGGTGAACTCTTTCCATCTCACTTCACTTTTCACGAAGTGAAGGAGATGTCAGGACTACACTGGTAAACCAAACAGTACAGGCACACGGTTCTTTATGCTGCCCAGTGCGTGCAACCCCTTCCACTTCTGCTGCAGGCAGAACGTGACTACAGGTTTAGCATGGCATGCTGAAGAGGAAACCTGCAGCAAGTGTGCCACAGGACAAACAAAATCCCATCTATACTTTAAGGTTGTGCCTAGCTTAGTTTGAACAGAAAGTAAAAGTTAACAACAACAACTTTCTCAGCAACGTCTGCCTTCTTCCTCAAAACCTGACTAAGGGACTCATTGTCTTTGAAGCTGGAAGAGTTAAAACAAAACTCAGCAGTTTTAAAAATAAAACTGCTATATCTATAAGGAACGCATATGCTCTCAGCATGCTCCAAAGCATTATCTAAGGTGAATTCTACCCCCTAAGATGCTCCAGAGCACTGCACAGAATCAAGAACACTAGTAAAACTGGATTTGTGCACTGGCCATTTCCTTAGTTCTTTATATATGAGTAATGATATAAAATAAAATTGACGATATAAAAGAACACAAGCTTTCCTCCACTATTCTAAATGCTGATTAAATATTAGTATTTTCTTTAAATGAAACCGTGGATTATCAAGCAAGAAAGAAAAGCACTTACTAAGACCTGAACAAATCCATGGCAATTTACTGTAAAGCATTTCTCTTTGTACAAAAGACAGAACTCGTAAGACAGTGACTTGTATGTGCTCCCCTAGAAACATACCACACTGAGCTAGGCAAATACAGTCATCTCAGTTCAAACAGTATTTCAAATTTTAAAAATTATTCTCTTCAGTTCACTGCAGTACTCTTTTTCACTCTCAAATATCCACACTGCAACCAAATTTCACCACTGGTGAGGCTCACTAGCATTGCCAATAACAAAGCAGGCTCATTCAGGGATTTCGCCAGTTTCTGAACCTGCTCATGAGGCCTACCAGAGGAAAGTAGTATTAACAGCAAAATATTTGATGAGAAAGTAAAGCTAACCAGAACAGCTCAAAATTACACCTAAGGAGCAATTCCAATCAATACATTTTTTTCTTTAGATATTGATCTTGCTGAAGGAATGGTACAGCTCCCCAGCAGATGATTGGGGTGGTCTCCAGAAGCTAACGCATTATTGCTATGAGCACCTTTGCAAAATCTTTATCTAATGCTTACACTGAAGTCAGTGGACAATCTGCCCCTTGCTTCTGTCATACCAGAATCTGCACTCCCACATGTAAATACTCTCAAATTTCAGATTCTAGAAGTTTCTGCTTAGATACTTTTTTTTTTTTCCTTTTAGATTTAAAATTTGGAAAGGATACACAGCTAAGCACACCCATAAGTTTTCCATCCTTGACGCTTTCATGCTGTGGTGATTTACTTCATTGTTTCTCCAGGGACTACAAGTTAAGGATGAGGACCTAGCCCCTGCACAACAGGTCCTGCTCTCAGAATAGAAAGGGGAAAAGGAAAGTGAAGTGTCCTCATATGGGAGAGAAGCTTGCATCTTGTCAGATTTTTATGTGGTTTATTTATTTTCATAAGTAAGCTGTAGTATCTGGGCATCTCCTAGTATTATTTATAGGCATTTCTATAGAGCTCATAATCACAGTATCTGAGTGCCTCACACTATTTACGATATGCCATTTATCTCTAGAGGGTAGAGCTCTCCTCCTTTCTGCTTTGAAGATGGCTTCTCACAGAGATAAGGTACAGATGATTAATGCCTTCTGTACTTGGCATCTTGTGACATGGCTGTTTGGGGAAATGCGGGTCTTTAATCACTCTCTAAAGCAGAGGATTTGGGCTCAGTTTGATCTTTTTTGGACTGTACCTTATTCTCCAAATACAGAGTACAGTCATTTTCAAAAAATAGGAAGGGAACAGGAAATTCCACAGATAAATCAGCAACTGCAGTTTTTCTCTCCTGAAAAGCCACACATGACATTCCTGAAAGGAATACAAACCTCCACAATGTCTCCATATTAGGCAGATTCTGCTCGAGTGGGACTTAATTTCAAACATGTCTCAGAGCTCCCCAGTATTCCAGGCAACTTTTTTCCTGAGAAGGTCAGGATGTTTCCCAAGAGGCTGAGAGATGGAAGAGTGAAGCGTCTTTCATACTGAATGACGTTAATCTGTAGTTTTCCTAACTGGCATAAGCTCACATATCCGGTGAGAGGATTCTGAACTGCCTTGATGAAAGAACTTGGTTTCTTCAGCCCCACTGAAGAAAGGACTTAGATTTATCCTTTTATACAAGACATACAGAAAAATGCAACCAGCTGATAAACAGCAAGTCTTTGATGATGATTCTTCAAAAATATATTTAGGAAAAAAGAGTAAGCAGAAACCATGTCAAAGAGGTTATTTAAGAGGATGAGGTTTCTCATAGCTCAGGACTATTTTGTCACAGCAGACAGGTTTCAATTTCTGAAGAAGCATAAGACTTCAAACAGGAAAATTTTAAGTATAAACAATATATTCTGGTCACTAAGGAAAAGGTTTTTAATGTTAACTCACACCCTTAAGGATGAGACTGGTCCTTAGAATATTTTGTTAGCAAAGACTAGAGAATGCACCAACAAAGCAAGCCATCAATAAACGTAACAGATTTTAAACTCTGGCTTTCCTTGGTTATGTATCTTCAGTATCTGACACACTGACCTTAAGCAGAACTGGAATACAAACAACAGGCATTTCCTCACTGGAGTAACTACTGAAAAATCTTCTATCAACATTCCCTTCATTGATTAAATGAATTTGCATGGACTTTGATGACACACAAATTTCACACATTTCCATGATTAAGATTTCTGAAGGAAGGGCAACTGCCAAAGGACGAAATTTACGAGAACATAATTTAATTCTAAAGATATCTTTAAATAGCTCCAAAAGACACACTATGCACAGACGCTTCCAGAAGCTTAGCACATATATCTTCAGGAAGCGTCACCAGAAGTATATTCTGAGTGAGGTGATGTCAACTTAGACAGATACACGTTATTTCTATAAGATGACTCATTTACGAGTTGTCAGATGCTTCCCCATTCACATCTTCTAGTCCTTTAGAAACAGAAGCATGATTTTGCACAACGGATACAGAAATGCGGGTTAGAAAAGAGCTGAATTCTGATATCTGTTGGGCATTTGAGAAAAAGTCTGGCTTACTAATCCTTCCAGTGTCAAAATAGGAACAGAGCTCTTTTGATAAATTACTTCCATAATGACGAATGTGAGGTCATTTGGAAATCAGACCCAGAGTTAGGGTTCTCTATGCTTCTTACTTTAGAAAGTCCTTAGAGGTACCACTCAATTTGAACATATCATGAATGTAAAATATATTCCAAAAGGAAAATAAAAGATGCAAATAACTATGATGATATGCCCAAGAAATCATACTACTTTCACAGCATAGCATATTTTAAGTCAGAAATGCCACAGCATACAACTGGCTCAGATTCCTGAATGTATTTGTCCTCCTAATCTACTCACATATGGTGCACAAAGAGTAGTGCTGATGCAGGGCGTTTTGGGTTGGGGAGGGGGGTGTTTAACAGTAGTTCAGCAGTAGAAGGTCCCAGCCTTGGCCCAGCACCTCTTCTGTGGCAGCACAGAGTCCCATTTATCAGGCTACCTTCTACACAGACAGCCAAAGTCAAGCTTCATTTCTGAACCCAGCGTTCTTACCCAAATTAAGTACATAAACGGGAAAGAGCGGAACGAATTCAAATGTAATCTTAGACCCAAGTGCTAAGAGAGATAATTCAGCTTAAACTACTGAAATTAGACTGGTATGGAGTTGGGAAAAACGACAGTAGAATCAGCTGAGTATTCCTCACCAGTTATTAATTTCCTTAGCAGAGAGATTTTCAGGGAAAACCATCTGGATAAAGAACAAAAAGGCAAAGACAAGCATCACTGAAAGGTATAAATAAAGGTGCAGGATAAATCAGTTACAGTTATTTCGTAGTTTTGTGAGGAACAAAGCCTAATTTCACAATACTACACATCACCCCATTCCCATTTAGTTCAGAGAAAACATTTCTAAAACCAGAAAGGTACATGAGAGGGCAGCAAAAATAATTCAGGTTTTTACAAAAGATATGATGGTGAGTGAAGATTGGCTGGGATTGGCCTCCATAGCCTGAGAAAGGATGAGTGAAGGGAGAAGAAGGATTCAATTTTCAATAAAGACTGGAAAGGCAAGTGATGGACTGATGTAGATGAACTGTTTCTCAGTTGCGATTTTGAAAACAAGCAGCCATCAGCTAAAGCCAGGGAGAGCAATAACACACAATTCAGTTACATTTCACTGTGCTGTCACAGAACTAGAGGCCAGAGTCAGCAATAGATGCAAGCAGCATAAATTAGATCAAGAAGCAAATGAACACACACAAGGCTTGGTCTTCCTGTTCATACCAGCACACAGCAGGAGGGAATGCAGCTAAATCAATTCAGCAATGAGCACGGAAGTTCAGAGAGTAGAATGAGACCTATGAGATTTGGGTTGGTTGGTTTTGATGGGTGGTCTTTGCATGGGGGCATGTGTTATAAGAACAAAAATATAGGCAACCAGTTTAGGTCTCCCAGCAAAGGATGAGGGGCTGCAGGCTCAACTGATGTAAATCAGACATAGATGGTAGTTGAGCACTATTTCCTTCCTCTGGCTGAGGTCCCCAAAAGTATTCTACCAGATCCAGTGCTGGAGATGGCATTTTTATGGTACTGAGCCTAGAGGTAGAAGCAGTGGTGTTTTCATGCAAGACTGCGTAAGCCAAACTCTCCACTGAAAGCTATTCCAGATAATATATTTTAAACTAAGAAGGCTTGCTGGATTGCATGTGGAAAGCACAGGAAAGAGGATAGGACAATAACTGCAATTTTTTTCCCCCTCTTGCAGATGTGTTGCTAAAATGTGACACACTTTCAGTGCTAATGCCATACTCCTGTGAAAGTTCCTCACTACAGAGCTGGCTGGGTGGCACTCCTGCTACACAATACCAGTCACAACTCACAAGAATACTTTTACAAGGCCTGACACGATGCTTTGCAAGTGTTAAATTTTTATCTTCTCATATTGAGGTGGGACAAGGAGAGGGTAGGTGTCTTCAGCCATTTTAACGCTTTTTATAATGTTTCCAGATACTGCATGCTAGTCTCACTAAAACTTCTCATTATCATAAAATTTACATGCTCTATGGGCTGAAAGACACTCTCCAATGCAACAATAATAGGCATATTAGTTTCACAAAAATGATCTAAAGATCACGTAAGGATGCCATAAGCGTGCAAGGACATTGCAAAAAAATCTTTCCCAAGGACTTGAAACAAATAATAGCAAAATAAAGCACTTGCACTTTTTCCACTATGTTCTTCACTTAAGATAATCCTTTTAAAACAGCAATACTGAACACTCTGCATCCAACATGTTTAAAGCACAAGAACATTAAGTGGCATTCTGGAGCAGTCCTGTAGATTGGTGTATGAATTCTTTGCTGAGAACACATGAAACATCCGCCAATTAGTGCATTATCATGGACACTAAGTAACACTTGAGCAGTAAAGGACACCTGTACAGAATAATGTCATATTGTTTCAACGATAGGTCACCACATACTTTTTTCAAACATTTCAACAAGCCACCATATTTTAAATTGGGATACCTGAAACTCTGTAGTAGCAATGCAGTTCAAAATACACCGTGGAAAACAAGTGATAAAACATCTCCTTGACAGCAATATGTAAGTTTCTCTAACAAGATTATTTCCAGACATTCCATCAAAGCCTGGCTGAAGTCCAAGTGCAGGTCTACATTTACCTTAACATAGCAAAGGCACAATTACAAACTGCAAAACACCTCAGACCTGTTAAACATTTCAAGCGAAAAAAAGGCAAAAGAAGGATATGTTTATTTACTCAGACATAAAGACAAAAGGTAGATTCAGGAAACCCCTTGTAAACTCACAGGATAAAATATGGTGTCTCCATGAATGACCTCAACATTTTATGTTTCCGTAGTCTGGCTATGTGGTATCATCTTCTGATCTCAAGAGATCAATATTTGAGATTAAGTCTTTTCAAGGGTTTTCTCCAAGTGTCTAAAGAGTCTTTCCAACGTACTATACATTAAACTTGAGAAGCATTAACTACACAGTACAACTTTATTTTATGCACAACCATGTAAATGAACCATGTCTACTTTTAATATTAAATTTGAATTAAGGAAAGTTCTTATAACCATGTGACAGGAAAACATACCATTACACTGATTTACCAGATTACCAAAAACAACATGTCTGCACTCTATAGCTGCTAAACACTCAGATACTACAGATTCAAGTAGGACATGCCAGATTCATACCAGCTTTCAAGAATGTGGGCACCATGATACACTGCAGTTTGAGATGCTGCAGTTATTCCCATGCTAAGTATAAAAGCTAAATGTGATAGTTCAAATAACATTGCATACTAACTGTTCAGATTTAATAAGTTTTATTAACATGTAGTAAACTAATGCTGATGAAATCTTCCTAAATTCGTTTCAACTGCAGCGCGTAGGAAGAAATTGACCCATTTAAACTTCTTTTCCTGCAAGTTAAAAGGAACTCCATAAAAACTACCATTCCTCCTTCAAGCCAGCTCTCACCCCTTGTGCCATGGTAGGACAATAGTGAAACAATTGTACACAGAGTATTCCAATAAGCAAAAAGTTCTCAAAAGGTTTTGCTGACAATTTTCTCTATGACAGACTTACATTGCTGCTCTGAGCCAGTATTTCTTCCAATTTTATGAGACAGCCTAATAAAAGATGCTGGTTTTCCTTTATACACCTTGTTTCTTTAAAATGGAAGGGAAGATTCCTGTTACCATCCTGGGTCCTTTTAATGACTTTTCTCAGGCTAAAGCCGAGTTTACTTTGGAGAAGAACTCACAGCAACATGTGCCAGCTTCCAAATCTAAATCAAGACATACACACTATTATTAAGATCTATTGTAGTACAGGTTTCTGGAGGTGACAGTATAACCTCTGTTCCTTCTTGCTGAACAAGAAGATACCATTAACTTCAGCAGAATTCCAGTGCTGCTAAATACTGTGTTTAAAGATCATACAATTTATCATGACCTGTAATACCTTCTTGACAGGTGTCAAGATTTTTAAATCTTCTGACAGATCAAAAAAAACCCCTGCTGAAAACTGATGTTCACTAACATTAGCTTTCTCTTCCATAGCCTCTCACCATCTTTTATCCATTACACATTAATCTGATAATCCTAAATATCTGCCAAAGTTTAGCCCTGAGGAAACAGTTTGGCAGTTAAAAGAATTAAGGTTCTTAGAATTATCTAGAAATAGAATTTTCATTAAAGGAAAAAAATAATCCATATTTTAGAAGTTAATTTTCATCTTTTGTAAATGGTGTAATTTACTGCTAAATCATTGGAAAGTATAACTAGCTCTACAAATTGAAACACCAAAAAGCTGAATTCTGCCGAATTACTGGTTTATTAATCAAGTACAATCCACAACCTTAAAATAATATCTTCAGAAGGACTGTGGCTATATCCATCTGTTCAAGTGCTGAATATTTTATTATGTCTTACAGAAACACCAACGCATTATAGAAATGTCATCTAGTGATGTGTTAATTCTTTTTAAATCTGACTAGCTAAAGATATCTCTGTTCCAGAGCAATGGAGTTAGCAAGTAAACTATCACCCTACCTCCATTCAACAGGTCACTGGAAGTTAGTATTTCAGGTAGGATAAAAGAAACACTAGCAAGTTCCCGAAGCAAAAGTAGCAAAACCTGCAATCGACCCTTCTCATATGGTACTGTGATGCGGCTGCAAACTGCGTGACTCCCAGCTTGTTACATGGGCAGTGCTTACAGGGAAGCTTGCTTAAGCCATGCTGGTAACAGAGCACTAGGAGTTAATGAGATGATTGGTAACATTATTAGTATGTGAAAAGGAGATACCACACAATCCATCAGGTAAATTACTGGTTCCTTGTGCATGCTTGCAAACCAAAGACTTTGTAACAGTCTTGTCTACCAAACATTATCAGAGGATTAATTCCTTCTCCATGGATCTGCATCTTTTCTTATTAAACCAAAATATGCAAGGGGGAACATGCTTAAAAACAATATAAATATAACAAATCAAAGCCAACACAACCTGTCAGAAAAGACTTTCGTATCTTCAGTTCATTTAAGCAAATAGCCAAAGCTATTCATCTCAGTGGAACACCACTGATGTTAGTCTCGAACGAAGTCATACCAGTTAGAAGGTGCACGTCTGGAGCCAAGAAAACACTTCTGAAGTTGAGATATCTTGAAATTTAAGCGGAGCCTCATTCTCATTAATGAAACTGAGGAGCTCAGACATGGGCATTTAACTCCATTCAAAAGGACTGAGAAATCTGAAGTACTTGCCTATTGGGCAGTCCCTTTTTATATGCCTCGGTTTTCATTTTAGGATTAATGGCAGACAAACAAGTAGGGTCTGATACTCATTTACACTCCAACAGCAAACAATGGTGTTATAATGGGCATCAGCACAACTGCAGTGTAACCAAACAAACTCAAGGATAAAAAAGGTCAATGCCAAAGATTTACATTCATGTTATCAACTCTCTCTGCTCTCAGAAACTACAAAAATTTGAGAGTAACAGTGATGAAAAACTTTCTTTTTACATAAATGCTACTAAAGCCATACAGAAATCAGTAGAAAATTATAACTACTTTAAACCAAGCTACAGAATTTTATGGTAAGGATATAATTTTCTGCTAAGTTTTATAGATGTGCCCAGAAATAAAACACCAGGCCTCTATTGAGTTTTACGGGGCTTTTCTGTAAGAATTACAAACAGCGGTATTCAAACAATACTTGTGGATCAGTCTGCCAGCAGCCCTGCAGCTAAAACTGCATTGCATAAACCAGGCATTGAATGATTTGGGATAATGAACAAATTCATAAAAAGTCAGTGGCTGTTTGTCAGTAATCTGTGAACAGACAAAGTGGTAAATCTGCTGAACAAAACTCCTGGCTGTGAATAGTTCGACCAACTTTACTGCTTTGCCTTTAAGGCACTGCCTGAAGGGCTTATAACTCCACAGCATTCTTGCCAGGTAATTTGCGCAGCATTTTTTAGCAACAGTTAAATTAAAAAGCCCTTTTGGGAAAACGCAATGAATTTAATAGAGATGAAATCAATATGGTTCTGCAGAAATTACTCTAAAACCTTCAGTTAGATCTTCTCCCCCAGTCTCAGCCCCTTTACAGTGCATAGCACGGTCAAAGCAGCATAAGAGAATCCTAAAGCGGTGATTACAACTGCAGGGAAAATCTCCAGGGAAAGCACTTCTGAGCCCCTACCAGAGCTTGTTTTGCACCTGGAAGAAGAGGACAGCATGAACTTGAGGAGTGAGGCAGTTCCTAGAACCACCCAAGGATGTTCATGCAGCTTAGCTAGGATCCAAATTATGCCAAGAACCTCTCCAGTAGTTTAGTACAAGGAAAGCTTAAACGCTTTTCAACTTAGCGTTTAAGACAGTGCCCTTTCCCTGGAACAGTCAGGCAGCCCACAGAGTGAATATGGAAAAAATCTGTATCAACTAGGGGACCACAGCTGATTTAATATTCTCATAGAAAAACTGGCCTTCCTGGCTAAATTCGGTAAAGTACCACCTTTTGCCACTCCCTTATGCTCACACCTCCTTCACTTAGTAGGAAGCTAAATACAGACAAGTCAACAAAATGGATAGCAGGACAAAGCCCACTGTTTCCCAGCTGAATAACCATGTCCTGAAAATCCCAGGCGAGGCCCATGCCATGAAAGTAACCACAGAGGGTGCAGCCAACAGGGAGATCCTAACAAAATTCCCTTTAGGAACAAAAGCCTCATAATAAAGGTGTCTTGGGTGGCGAGAATAACATTAGTAGTAAATTGTACCCTACTTTGCACTAGTATTAGCTCGGATCACATGACAGTATACACCCATCCACCATCCCCCATATTCCATTTCCACAGGGCTGAAAGAAGCAGTCAAGCAGCAAGTCCAACAGATGGAAAGACAGTGTTGCACCAAAGAACTCCTGATTTTAACCATAACTATGCTTTCCTCTCTCCTGGGATACCATGTGGGAAAATGCATTAAAGTCTGTAAGACACACTGCATGGGAAGTATAGCAGCGCCTTAGATACAGGGGTGGCGGACAAGATCAGCAGACTCCTCTGCAAACACTTATTTACTTCTGCAGGGGAAAGTATTTAATTTTTGTCCCTTAACTTTTACACTTTCTCCTGATTAGCTTTTTAAAGCTTAGTTTTAGTATCCAAGTTCACCTAAGTGGATGACGAGGGGAAAAAAGTGCAGCTGAAATCAACATATCTTAAGAGCTGAATAGATTTCCTAGCGTTGTTTAGTACTGAACACATTCATTAAAATGCAGTTACCACAATAATAATGCAGATATCACTAATTACAATACTAGATTTTAAATGCAACTTGAGTGTTTCTGGTGGCTTTAAAGTGGTGTAATGCCACAGCCAATTCAAGTTTAATTAAAACTATCAGTTTAATTTAGTTTACATTTACAGCTAAAAAAACTTTTAAAATCCAAACTTTACAGCCATTCTGTAACTCTATTCTAAATACTCATATTAGGTACAGGGAAAATCTGACTATTTGTTTTGATACTTAACATTGTTTATCTTGTTGCCCATCCATGCTTACATGTCATCTTATTCTTTACTTAGCTTCATGGAAAAATACACACACTTCCCTTTACTTAAGGGATGTACATACATTTTTCCACTCAGCACTTAAAGAATTGGACAAATAAATCCCACTGGTAATTATAACACGTAATCTTATCTGAGGTTCAATCTGTTGCACAAAATACCTCCCCTGTGACATCTAAAGGGGTAGACAGATATAATGGAAGATTTCTGGAGTCTGTTCTGCTGTCCTACATCACTGAAGCCAACAGCAACAGGACTGGGCTCAGAAAATTGCTTAAGCCTCTGAGCATAGAGCTTTGACTTTTAAAGGAGTCCATGAAAACTGACTTGTTCTTCTGCCCTTTTGAAATTCCCAGCCCACATCCTCATTTGTGAGAAGGATTATTTTTATTTTATATAGTGGTAGTATTTAGAGGCCTCAAAAGATCAGGGCCCTGTTGTACTAGACACTGAGCAAGCACATAGCAGAAGGCCTGTGCTCTGGAAAACTGACAGAAGCAAGTGGGAAGGGAAGCAGAGGCACAGGGAAATGGTTTGCTCGGGATCACACAACACATCATTAACAGGCCAAGACCTCCTGGTTCTCCACGAGGTTAAGGAACCAAAGATCCCCAACATGAGGTAAACTCCTAACACAGGAAAATGTTCCCTTCTTTTTAACATTTATATAGCAAGATGTCCCTCACCTGCCTGTAAAAACACAACATACTCAATCTTGTCAGATGGAAGATACTGGTCTACAACACTCACAGCTGTGGTCCACTATGCAAATACTGATACTCCACCTTCAAAATGAAGGCAGATTTCGGGAGGCGGTACTTACCAAAGAACTTCCACATGCACTAGCAAACAGTACCTGTCTTTGGTGCATCTTCACCAAATCATACCCAGTCCTCTTCAGGCATTCTAAATATTAACACCAATTTGCTGTTTTCCTGGAAGGGAAACTTGCACCAGCTCTCAAAACACAGATGTGTCCCTGTTGAAACTATAGTGCTGCTATTGATTTGAACGGGAAGAGAACCGCAAGGTTGCAAAGAAAGGAGACTGAGTTTTCAGCCTCCCAGGTACTGCATGACTCAACGGCCTCAAATAGTTATGCTCCTTTGCTCAGGACAGCATCAAACCCAAAGAAAGCACAAAACTTGTTTCAAGGTAGAAGTATGCCAAGTAGCCCCAAAGAAACACTGCTCTCTAAAATTTGAGCAGGAAAAAGCCCTAACAGTGGCAACAGTTATACTTAGTAATCTGACAAGTCAATTATTACAGCTTTTCCTAAGAGATTTTGAAGGTCCAAATGATGGAGCAGTGGAGCATTTGTACTAGATTGGCTCCAGTCTGTAGCCTTGGTTGGCTTTTTGTAAAAGATCATTTAGTCCCAGCTGGGATTTAAAAGGCTGCACAGAAAAGTCCAGGCTTACTTCAAAGCTCTCATATTTACCAGAGTGGTCAACTAACTAGACATTTATTAATAGTTTACAATCTTAGTTACGCATGCTTTCTAGAATGTGGTTTAAGTTGTTAAGATATTTATGCCTTAACACAGCACTCATTCTAGCGCAGAACTAGGCCAGAAATAGAGCACTGTAGCACAACTGGCTGATTAAACCCAAACTGAAACGTACTTTTGACTAAAGATGAGCATTAATCCAGTGAGACATTCATGAAGTAGCAAGCATCCCAAAAGGTTCCCTTTCTAATGCCATATTAAAGCGCTTTCACCAGCTACAAGAACCACTGTATGACTTGGTTCTTTCCCAGAAATAGCAAAATTTACTGCAAGAAATGTGCAGGACATTCTTCAAGGTATTGATTTTTCTCAGAACTACGTATTTGTTCCACTTTCATCATGTTATCAACCAAGGAGTCAAGTGCACTGAAGGCATGAGAGGTGTGGTGGTAGCTGTATTACAGAAAATTTGCCAGGACTACGTGTAATCCAGGACGAGAAGGGTAAGGTACAGAAAGTCACTTTAGAAATGACACAAGAAAATTTTGATCAGGAGGCCAGAGTGCATGTATGTGCACATAAAGTGATCACAACAAGGAACTGACTGACTGGCACACACCCAGCACCTGTGGGCCAAACTACAACCTCACCTGCTTTCTTACCTTCTTTAGGCATGGAATTTCAACTCACCTTCTCATGGCTCCTCCTTATGTCAATCTTGCTTGACCAATAAGTGCCATTTAAACATCATCCCTAATGCATCGCTGCCACAACTCAGCAGTTAAGGGACTTTCCATTGTGACACTTTCAGTAATATGCTGTCCTGAACAATGATTGCTGCATCACCATGAGCAGAGGAAGGAAAAACCTCATGAGAAGACTCACACTCAATGTGCAACATCAAACTTCTTACACAGATTTCGGCTGGTGCTCTGGACAGCCACCTAAGTGCATCCCAGGATCAGTACCTGAGATTGTATTCTAGCATTCTCCTGGCAGCCTTTGAAGCCAATTCCCATCTCCTACTCACTCAAAACTACAGCCAGTGAAGTCAGCATAGTTGAACCATCAAATCACTGGCAACTGAAAAGAAAATAAAGTTCCCTGGATTAAGACACAGGAGCAGATCAGAATAAACATTCAAATAGCAGCTTGCCAGCATGAAGAGTTAAAACCTGACTTTCTAAAGAAAATTATATCCATCTGATACAGCTTAAGAGCAAAACTATACTTAATTTTTCAAAAATATCTAAATCCATTTTTAAGAAACTACGCTAGCAGTGACTAACAGCTACCTTCTGCTTGCCTGAATTGCATCCTACCTGAACAGTGAACATGCTGAAACCAAAACTTCACCTATGTCCTGTGACCTTACTCTGGTCTCAAACAAAATTTTATTGGAATTTGGATGTGAAAGAAAGATCCTCTCAGGTATCCTTTTAACATTTGTTTGGCAACTATCACTGGCATTTTTTAAAAAGGATTTTAAGTCTAGAACCAAAGCTGTTTATTATATTGACGCAAGACTCTCCAAGCAGAGTTTATTCAGGATAAACCCTTGGGCTGTGCAAGCTGAAAAGGCTTACATTCACTTGTCAGAGGGGAGGAAGAAGACACTGTGACAAATGCTGTCAAACAACAGACTCATACCCCAGCAGAGATCGTTTCTTTGATCAAGAGAATCACAGCCTGAAAACCTGTAAATACCAGCACTCTGCACTGTCACATACAAATTGTGATAAAAGTTTAACACTGAATTGCTACTTAACTTATTTTCTTATAATAGCTGCTGTACATAAGGAAGCTGGCAACCGTTTCCAATTTTCATTCATGTGCAATTTCAGTGGATGAACTGAGAAAACTTTTCTAAAAAAATACTTAAATATTTAATGGGTCAAACAACAACAAAAAGAGTGATTGGGAAAAAGCCACACAAAACATAGGGTGCAATATAGGCTTAAATCAACTGCTTAGAAGATAGGAAACCTGCCTCAAATATAAAGAGGAGTTGAACCTGGATATTGCATAAAATGCAGGAAAGACATTAGGATAAAAGGTAAGACAAAATCACCTTCTGGTGCTGCAGCTTCCATCTCACTTTTTCCCCTGAGCTCAAGGGGATTTGGGGATACACTATCCCTGTCTGATTCAGCCAGTCTGATAATTGGCACCTTCTGAAAGGCCAGATTCTAAAGGAGATGAGATCTTCCCAAAAGAAACAAAATAAATCCCCCTACTCAGTAAGCTGTTGTGAAAACTTACATTCAAGAAGTGGGGTATTCTATTTTGAGAAAACATGAATTGGATACACAAAGGAGGGGGAAAGGAGATGGATTAGACTGAAAAGTGCCTTCAACATCTGGCACTTGGCAGTAGCTCCTGCCCTCACATCATGGATCACAGCTATTGATAATGCACCAAAGTGTCCCCTTGAAAGAGACTACAGAATCCCACAAATCATGATTGATGGTGCAATGCAAATTGTGTTTAGAGGGCATGTACCCATGTTTGTACGTTGGTTACTTGGAAATCGTGTGCCAAAGGCTATTTTTTAATTTACATGTATAACCTCACTGAAATATTTCCACTACACAAAAGATAGCATACAGTATTTCATGTTGGCTTCTGTTTCCACTGTAATGATGTCAAAGTCATACTTACACTTCCTTGAGAGCCTGCCAGTTCCAAGAACTACAGAAATTTGTCACAGGATGCTGCTTTGACACCACTTCAGTGTACCTTTAGAACTATCATTCTGCTGGCAATTTTCTAAGCTTTCTAGCTGTGGAAAAACTGAACCAAATAATGCGTTTTGCTGGTTCGCTGACGTGGAGCTAAGGAAGGGTTCACTAAGTTACAGTGACACACGCAGGAAGAATGCAACTGGTGAGGCTGCAATGCTGGGTTATAAAACAACTCAATCCAGCACAAATCCTTGCTCCTTCCAAAAAATATTACAAAGCCACATACCACCTCTAAAAGCTTTCTGGTTTACTACTGAATTTATTTCTGGTTTTGGACCCAGATGCGCAATCTTGAGATGCCTACAAAGAAGGGTTAAAAACAATACAAGACTAACACCAATACCAACAGAACAAATCTCTAGTTGCATTAGTTCTGATTATTACAACTTCAAAAAACCCCACAGTTTTCACACTGGACAGAATGTTTACAGCAACTTGAGTTCTGTCAGACAGGTAATGGATGTGAATCTCAGAACAAGGGTCTCTACCAAGAGACCCTTCTCTCGGCTTTCAGGTAATCCAGGCTAGGATTTATTGGTCACAGCGTTCTCCTGCCACACATAAGGGTCAGTGTTTAGGGAAAGTCAGTGTCAGCTATAAACACAGATGCTTTCCAAACAGATTAGTGATGTAAAAATCAGTTCTATGATTGCATTTGCTTTTCTTTAAAACCAGGAATTGTGATTTTTCCAGAATAACTGCAAATGCAAATTAAAATTTAATCTGCCTCATATTTAATTTAATCTGCCTTATACTCAGTTCTAACTACTTGCCTCATCACTGTTCTATGAGCAATGGTTCCAGTAACTCTTACAATTAACTTCACAAACTTTCTTTATATTTAAAAAAGCCTTTAGGAAAAACTCATAATAGCAAAATTGCTCCAAGCAGTCTTACCTTAGTAAATGAGCTGGTATCGTTAGTGATGGAGAAATCTCATGATATCTAATTATGTGTGTGTACGCTTGCTGTGGTGTTTTCAGGTTTCTTTGGTTTACACACATTCTTTATGACATTTTGGAACTCTTACTTCTGGACCAGACTGAGATGAAGAAATAATGAGAATATTGCATCATCAAATTACAGGTTACATTTTTGGACAGTAGTTCAATTGGGACTTCCATCAAACATCACCCAGAACACTCAAGTAATGGGAAATAGCTATTTTCTTGTCTGAAAAATGTTGATAATAAGCTTCACCCCAATTCTCTACTAGTTTCCTATGCATTGACAGTTGTAGTCCAGGCTTTTGATGGCTATGTATAAAGACACAAGTTGCTGGGAGCCCAGCTGTATCTGTTCTTTCTCCCAGGATGGCAACTACAGCCAGCCAGGAGTCTAATACTGTGTCTCACACTTCAGCACCACAGAGTGGGGAAAAAGGCTGTTCATGAGCCCCTAACCCACATTTCACTAGCACCTACAGCCTGCTGTGTCCCAAGGTTAGCCACTACACTGCAGACATGCAAGGTATTAAAATTAGCATTTTAACTTTAACTGGTGGTTGGCAAGGAATCATCTAGTTTCTGGCTATCTTTGTTGAACTTTTCAACGCATGCATGTACATGTAGTACTCAGGTCACAGAAGCTTGTAGGTTTGCCTTTGGTTCTTGCAAACCTAAATACCTTAGCAATACAAAAAATACACACACAAACTTTACAGATGCTATTGTCATCCACTTATCTTCCAAAGGACAGCTGTATTTTCAAGAGGGTAAATAACACTAAACAGACATCTAAAACAGGAAGTAAAAATACTGAACTTTAGCTGCTGTCAGTAGTCACCTCAGAATCACTATTGCAACATTTACCAGAAACTATAGTTGAACTTTGGACAGACTGCTGCTACCCAAAATGAAATCTGGCCAGTAAGTAACTCTCTAATCTATGAAGAATATTATAGATGTTTTAATAGTGTAAGTGAAGAGGACACCAGTATTTCACCTCATAAAACAGAAGTACAAAAAGCACTTCAATTATTTATTTGTAAAACACTGAGCAAATTTTGTCCAGACTCACAAAGAATCTAAAATGCAAGGTATCAATTTACATCAGAAAGGATGCCATTATCCAAGTGAAATGAAGTTTTAAAATGCAGTTCCATGGCTCAGGCTACTCCATTATTATAGTCTGAAAACATCTTTTACAGAGAGACATCTTACAAAGATGGTCGTGTTCTTTCTTATTCTTACAAAAGACACAGTCCATACTCTTGAGCTCGGTTATAATAGAGACTGGAGAGCTGGGCCCCTTCCTGGGTTATGACCCTCTTTTTTCACACTTCTGGAGCCCAGTGTTTCGACAGAAGTTAATCACAAACACAGCACTCACTGTCAGCAACAGCACTAATCTCAATATCATTCAGCCATCAGTAGTCATTCTCTAAACCCTTACTGCATCAGTGGGTATTTCCTATCAAGGCAGGACTGTGGAACATTATGGCACAGCATCCTCCTCTGATGCACAACTCTCTACTGCATCTTCACAGCAGCGCACACAACGCATCATATTAGGTCACCAAGAGCCCAGGGATACTACTAATAAGCTGACATGCCTGTTCTGTCTAACCTTTACCCACTGAAATAGCCAGAGCAGCAGGGGAGTGGCTACCTCAGGAACAGAGGTGATAAGACAAATGCAGTACTGCAGATCCACACACCAGCCTGAAAGCCTCCACGTGGATGGTTTAAAGGCCCAGGCAGCAACATGCTCACAATTCAGATATTGCTTAACTACTTCAGTACATGGAAAGTTAGCAGAATATAAAAATATTAATTTTTATGAAGTTCTCCATAAGCTTTCAGCAATTACCAAATGAAATGCCTCTACAGCTTCTGCCTTAAAACAGAACCAAGGTTATTATCAATTTGCTCTTGATATAAGAAAGTGATTTTCATGTACTTATATCTGCTCTCAGAAGGAAGAGAAAATGGTTTGTGAAGTTCCCTTTAGCATACAAAAGCAGCAGCATCTGCTGAGCTTGAAGAGGCTTATTGCTGTCACTTAATAAGCACCACAGGCTACAGCTGGCCACCTCTGCCCTTGTCAGCACTCAAGGTATGGTTTCAAGAGATGAGGGGATAATTTGACCACACAACAGTTCCTGCAAGACTTCTGTATCTATAAAAACATGCTCTACTCTTACTTGCTGAGGCTAGGTAATCCACCTGTGTAATTCCTCCTTGCATAAACCTGTGAATAGTATCAGAGCTGAAGTCTTGAGTCCTTCCATACAATACGTGACTTCAGTGAAGCGGTATTTTAACAAAACAAAAACCTACCGGTGAGTTCATGTCCATGTGCTGTAGCCGTAGCACCATCTAGAGGGCTTGAGCTGGAAATTCCTCACGCAACCGGCAAAAAAACCCGGGAAACTGCTCTCCAAAGTTGTGAAAAGAATCTTTACACAAAAAATATTTTGAGCGAATTTTGATTCTAAAATTTATCTACAAAGTAACTTAAATTGTTTCATACATGCCTACATGACACACAGTATTTCTTAAATACTTCCCTGGTTTACAATATTTGGATTCATGAAGGTAACAGAAGATTAGAACAAATTAAACTTTTATCAACAGCCAGATCGGGAAAGATCATGATCACATCCATTCTAGGTCACACACTTGCTACAAGACCTTTTTCAGGTGGAGAAAGGCAGGACCTTCCCTACACTTTTGTTTGCAGCCTTGCAAGGATTAGTAACTACATTGTTTTCCCTAAAATTTAACTTTTTAAAGGAGGTCTTTTAAAAACAAATTTCAGTCAGGGAAAGGGAAAAGGTTTTTAACTAAATAATAGAGATTATGTATTTTGTTATATTTCACACATGGAAAGAGGTGCTGACAACAACTGAGTGCTCACTGCAGAACCATTAAGAGAGGAAGAAAAGGACAGGTACAGCCCTGGAGCCCTCCTGATTATTTTTTCCATCCACAGACACCTCAAACCTCACTTTGACCGCTTCCAGCTTGGCGCACTCCCCCTCATAACTCTGCTACTGCCACAAAATAGCACTTTTGCTCTTGAAGCCTTCTGCAGATACCAAAGTTAAATCCTTTTGTAACTTCTATGAAAGTCTGAGCAAGCTCCCCAGAGACCAAAAGACCAAGAATTAACTGAGAATATTCACAATGTGATTGCTCTGCAGAGTTTGTGGGCAGTAAATCCAAACTGAAGCTCCTGTTCATTGTTTGACATGTGGCTGACCAGCAGCATGATTTATAGCGACACATCTGCACTAAAAATCCAAACTTTCATACACCTCAACACAATTTGTATTTCTCTTTCTCTCAGTATTGTGTCCAAACAGTCACGTAATACCAAGTAACCAGTAACTTATTTTCGCTATTTGTAAAAGCTGTGTGCTAAGAACAGACTCTAAGCTTTCAGCTACTATGCCACTTTATCTGCTTTACCAAATTTCCTTGGGGACTATTTGGCTAGAAATGAAAGCACAGATGAAAAAACTGAAAGAAGCAAATGTACGGTCATTAACAGCATCACTATTGGTCATGCACAAGTTCATTCCACTTTATAGGCCAAAAAACCAGAAAACTTCTGGACATATCCTACAGCACGGGCAAGAGAGCTATTGTAATAGCTGGCAGACCTTTACAATTATTTGTAATCAAGATTACTAGCCATAAAAAACAAAGTTCTTCCTGAACTGAATTGATTCATGCTATTTCATAACAGCTGGCAGCAGATCAAGACTGTTTACAGCACTTCAGTGTAGCTCAGGTCCCTCTGTGTGTCACTTGGCATTCCCCACTCCCTCCCTACCTCTGCCTGGGTCTCCAGGTTCAAGCAGCAAGGAAGAAATAAAATTCTTATGTACTCACCAGCAAAATTCTCTTCCTAGTTTCCAAGTGGAGAATTACATCTTCTGTTGTAGCTTAAAAAAAAAAAAGATTAATTTTAAGTATTTTCCACCTTCTAGTTGATTTTTTTTCCTCATTTTTAACTATAAATGAACTCAAATACATTTAAATGTAGTTCAAACACCAGACTACAAGTGCAAGGACCTGAAGTTTAAACTTCTTACTTGCTACTTTTGCCAGCAAATATTTAAACTTCTTCACACATAAAATATTTGCAAGATTCCAGTCTTAGATTATGCAGTTTCTAGTTCTCAAGCAGTACCCCTCTGTTCCTAAAACTGCACTCACTACTGTATATCAAAAGAATAATTATGTCATCTAGAATCTGAATTCTCAGTTAAATTTCAAGTAACCAAGAAAATATTTTCATTTGTCGTTATGTGTCTAAGCCTGAGACAAAGCCTATCTGAGTGTCTATAAAAGTCTGCATGTTTCAGTCTTTCATGCTGAGCATAAATAATGCTTCCAAGAATAATCCCACATCATGCTAGCTATCATTTTGGCTCCAGTTCAGTATTTTTTGCAAAGCTGAGCTGATATTTTATTGGTTTTAAAAAGACTCGTAGGCATCTTGCATCCATGAAGTAAAACAGCAGCCTTGAAAATTAAAAAATAGCAACAGGGCAGCAGAGTAAGCAGGAAACCTCCTCCTTTTCATTTTTGTAAATCCCTAGAATTGCTAGTCCAGTTACTGGGGGTAGGATCACCACTATGCCTTACAGTATGTCATCCTACAGTGCACTGACTTTAATAGCAAGGATCACTCCTGTGACCAACACCAACAGTAGGACCAGATTTATACTGTATAATCTATAGGTTTCATTTAAGTGCATCTCCTGACTGCATTAAAACAAAATTGCCTAGCAGATGTTCCAGTCAGATTCAATAACCATGCACCAGTGCTTCCACTTGTTCAAAAAATGAAAGAAATATCTGTGAAGATACCTCATTTCCAAAAATTCAGAACACCATACTCCTTACCATAACAAAACCACACAGGTGTATCAATGCCGATTTCATTGCTGGCTAAACCGTTCACAGGTGAAACCAGTCACACAGCTGACGCAGTGACTCATGTAGGCCCCAGTATCTGCTACAAGCATAGTGTTCTCGATTGCCTTCCATAGCACCTCATAGGACATTGGGTTAACTTCTGAAATAGTAGCTTTTGAAATAAATATACTGGTATTTCTGTTAATTTCTCCTTTCCCTCAGAAAGGAGATTTTCAATTCAGTTATACACTTATCTGAATACACAGGAACTTCAACACTTCTGATTTATGCTGGCCCCTGTCAGCCTGAAACTTAATAAATGCCTAGAATAATATTGTTGCAGTAGATAGGGCATCCTACACACTGAAGTTATTTTCTCTCCAACATAGGGCCATAAACTGCATTAAATTATGTGCTGATATACTGCTGCAAGTTCCAAATACAATTGGGTCTTTAAAGAGTTGCAGATTAATATCTAGTTTGTTCACTGTTCTAAAGACCTCTCTGGCTAAAAAAACAGGGCAGGGGGAGTTGCTGGTTTCCCAAAACACCAAACTTCGTACACTTGCTAACTTTAGAACAGAGCAGCTGAAAGTCACTCGAATGACAAAAACCCCAGGAAGCTTCATAAAGAAGTCAGAAGGCTCAGGGAGACGAGCCCCCTCCCCTCAAAGAGGCACGCAAGAGACTTTTGAGTGCATCAGAACTATTTACTGTGTGCATGGAGGAAGAAGGCTCTTCAACCGTCTGGCACATTTTGTTTCCCTGCTGTTTTAGTAAAGGAAAATAGAAACATGTAGGTAACTCATTTACATTACAACATTGTGAAAGTGCCCTAGACCAGTTTAAAGAGTGTAGTAAGCTATGGCAGCACACAATGTTTCTTACAATTTATCTATCCATGCACAGCGACTATTGCACAGGTAGACTGCAAAGCTTCCACTGATGGAAAAGCAGCTCTGCACACCCACACAGTATGTAATGCTTATGGAAAAACAGAGAGCAGACAAGGTAACACTTCCACATAGAGAAAAGAAAAATACTTATTACTAACAACAACAGCTAAACCAGTGTCTTGGGGATTTGGTCAGTATCAGCCTCAGCTTTAAAACAAACAAAAAAAACCCTTTTACTACAACAACCAAGGCAACTTGAGTTTATTTCACCGCACCTACCAGCCAGAGTCCACCAACGGAGCTCAGCCAAAGGCAGCAAGCGCACTAATGGCCGCACGCCCCTCCCAAGCACTAATAAGCCCTCCCTGCCCTGACCAGCGCCACCTGGCGCCTCCCCTCACGCCCTCGGGCTCCATTCAAGCCCGAGCCTGGGTGCTCTCAGCCCTCTACAGGACGCCTCTCCTGGCTGTCCCTCGGGTGTGAGCTGGGGACCTGGGACCCACGCTGCGGGCCGCGGGTCACCGGGCTCAGCCCCGTCCCCTCAGGGGCCGCGCTCGGCCCTCGCCACTGCTCCCGCCGTCACTTCCGCCGCTCCCTAGCAACGACGGCGGCCAGGCCGCGGTGATGGCGCCTCTCCCGCCCGGCCATGGGAGGGGGAACGGGGCAGCTGGCGGCGCCGGGCCCCGGGGCTGCTTGCGGGCATGGCGAGCCCGCGGCCTCCTGGCAGGGCCCGCGCTGGGCGTCGGGCGGAGCTGCGCGTCCGTCCCCAACCCCGAGGAGGCTCCGAGCCCCCGGAGGGTTAGCGCAGCCGCGGCTGTGAACGCCGGAGGTGACACGGCCTCTGCCTTCCCCAAGTAACGCGCCTGGTAGCGGCAACGAGCGCAGGAACGCCTCAGCACAAACTGGCAGATGGTGAGGTGGTAACGCAGCCCGCCTGCGATGCTCTGTGAAGGTGTCCTGATCCTCAAGAACCCGTGTCTCAGCGTAAGGCACGAGCGTGTGGTGTGTGGCCGCCTCTTGAAGCTCTCCGCCTGGTGCAGCTTGGCACTTGCCTTAGTGGAAAGCACAGCCTCAGCATAAGTCTTCTCCGAAGAAATAACTAGATTTACCATAATCTTAATCCCTCTTGTTTAATTAAATGATACTCTATTTTTCAGAACCAGATCTTGAATATCTCTTAAGAGGGAGAATGTGTGGCACTAAGCTGTTGCATTTGCAGGCATTTTTTAGCCCAAAATTCTTAATATACGCAAGAAAATTCACTAGCACTTCACTCCCCTCTTCCTCTGAAAAGTTAGGACAGAATAAAAACATCAGGAGAAAAGTAGCTACTCAGCAAAGTTCGTCTTCTACTGTGGGAGCCATTCCTTGGCCCTGCTAAATATTCGCAAGTGCTTTAAATTGTGTGACGGTGTGGTCATAGGGGGAAGAGCAAGCTTCATGTCAGGCCAGCGTTGGCTGTGATCCTGAAGGCTGCAAGCCAAAAGCGAAACCGGTCAGAGAAATCAGTTTCAGAAGCTGAGCTTCTCGGGTTTATCTGTTTCAATTGTTTCGTCTATGCAAAAGCCAACTCACTCAATTTATCTTGTCCATAATTTAGTTCACCTCCTTCCCTTTTACAATCCCCCCAAAATCTATTGTACAAGCAGCAGTTTAGCAACAGGAGGAAAGAACACTAAGAAGGAAGCCTAAATGTTATTTACTGTTTAGAAAATGTGGACAATTTAATTTGTGTGCCTGGACATGTTAAGTAAAATGCACCTTTGTTCACAGAATAGATAATTCAGGTCAAGAGAGAAGTGCACAGCCTGGCAAATAGAAACTGAAAAGCTGCTTTGTGCCTGCACGTGCTCGTGTCTAGATATGGCTGTTCACTAAGCTGAAATGCAGTCTGGTTTCAGAACAACTACTGTTTCAGCCATTTCTGTAATCTGTTTCAGTAAATAGGATGTGACTTGATCCAATGAGCGCTTAGACTAAGCTGCAAATGAGAAGTGAACACCACCAAGCACTTAGATCTAACACAAATGATCCCTTTTGCGCTTGCAGGCTGGTACATTTCTGCAAGCAAATCCACCAATGTAATCTAATAGAAAAATAACCCAGTTTTGTTATGTTCTGTTGCTTGGAACAGTTGACTTCTTGGCACAATGTTGGTCAAGTATGCTCTTCCACTGCGGTGGGACTACCACAGTCCATCGTTACCTGTGGTAATTCTATGGTACTGAGGGAAAGCTCAGACACAGCTGTGCAGAGTTAGGACAGCAGCATGCTTTTTATAAGGCTTGTTTGGATTCCTTCTTTCTCAATTTTGATTTGCAAAGTAAGAACATTCCACTTCCCTTTTTTGCACATTAGACTGTTCGGCAAGGTATAAAGTCCTCCCATGTCCAGTTCAAAGTTCCTCATCCTCACAAACCTGTAGAACATGTGGCCAAACTGCAGCTGACAGACAAGGCTAGTGCAGGAATTTTGGGTTTCGTTTATCATTTAGAAAACTTTTGACATCAGATGTGAATGCAAGAGAGTCCGTACTCCATGAGGACGTATTCAAGGTACCAAAAAATTAGATTCCAAAAACGAAACCTCAAAGTAGGTGTGTAGTAGCAAGTTTTTGTAACATCTCCAAATATCCATAATTAGCACTGGTCGATCTAATGACTTCACATCTTTCTGTAGAAAATTGAATTTAATTTCTCTCTATCCTGAAACATTTAAAACAACTGCACAACTTAAATTAATCACAGTAAACATACTCGAACCAGCAGTGCAGTAGTGCCATTTCTTAAGCTCTTCGTATTCCCTAAAAAGATGAAACCCTCTGTTCTTCAGTAACATAAACAGTTGTCTTACTAAGATTGTTGTAACAGTGTAGGTACACTTAGGTGTAATAGCATGCAGGTGAAATAAATTGCAAATTAAAGATTCCTGATACAAACATTGCCTGTCATCTATTTTAAAGCTCAAAGTTGATTTGTTCATTAAAACACTATGCTAAGCGTGCCTTGTTTATTTGGAAAAATCTCATAAACTGTTGCTATCCTTCACAGCTGGGAAGGATCACACTACGGCATTTCTAATCAAGGATTTATTTGCCTTTTTCTAATTTGGGTGGCAGAGGCAAACAGAATTTGACCTGAAGTAAGCACAGCTCAGCTTTAATCTAAGGATGTCACTAGTGGCAACTCATTTTCATGTTATTATTGGACCTTGGAGGATCATTTAACATTTACCACTTTCATTGAAAGTGCTGTATTTGTTGAAGCAGTCATTTAGGCACAAGGTCATATAAACTTGACACTAATTCATTCCTGCTTTTAAGTGACTTACTATTTAATGCTGTGATTATTTAGATATTCTCATGTTAATGCAGTGCTTGGGAACACCTGTTTGTTTCCATTAAAACATCAGTTCCAACCTCTGTGTAATGAGCATTAGGCACAAAGGATGTACTGGCTCATTCTGTACACCTCCCTGCGCTGCACCTCCTACCAATGCAGAATTATTTCTCAACTGACGACACAGATTTCAAGTGATTCAAATATTGATTTCCTAGAAAAATTATGGAATAGTCTAATATCTAATATCTGATGTGGTTCCATTATTTCTTTTACTCCTTTGCCTCTAATTCTTTACTTGGCATTTACTATTTTTGCATGTTAATTCTTTCAGAAGCAAACTATTCAACTTAAGTCATATTACTCTATTTTTGTATTCCTATCCTGTCCATCTGGAAGATGCAATACAAATGTATGCAAAGAGAAAATTGCCTTGCCAGCTTGTAATCTGGTGTGTTTGTTAGTAGGTCAAATAAATTTTTTATTAGTGAAACGAGCTTACTAAAGCCAAACAGTTTTACGCTTGCAGGATTACTGTGAACAAAAAGCATTGATAAACAATGATTCACTAAATCATCAAAAATTAATCTTGACTTACATGGTCATATTTTTAATAGTTGGGATCAATACACTGTGTACTACCAATTGTCAATATTTTGCCACTAGTTGGAAGGGATTGTTCCAAGAGTGGTTTTGCTTGCCAAATGCAAACATGCCACTTCTGCCCTTTGATTGCTCTTGGTATTTCACTGAGAATCTGTAATTTCTGTCACTGCAGATGCCAAATGCTACAGTTAAAGCGTGGGTTAGGTTCTTGCAGCCAAGAGAGAAACTTGGTGACAGTGTATAAACTGATGAAGCACCATAACTGGTGAAGTGCTACAGAATGGAACTGGACAGGTATTTAAGAGCCTTAAACAGCAATTAGGCTCTTTCAAAAGTTTCATAAGGCTACTAAGTGTTAACTGCCACTGATTAATATAAATTATACTTTTCTGCTACAAAACAGAAAAAAAAAATGAAATCCTTGTTTTTCTCTTATAATCTGCTGCATATGAAGAATATGCAGCTTAACTGAATGATTATTAGAAAATTACTTGTTTGCAGGAATTCCAGTAAGAACAACTCTTGATAACTCTACAACAGTCCAGTATGCAGGTGATCTTCATCAGCTCACCATGAAACCTAGGAGCACAGTGAGAGATATTGATCCTCAGAATGATCTAACCTTTCTTAGGATCACATCAAAGAAACACAAAATTCTGGTAGCTCCAGGTAATATTTCTATTAAAATAATAATAGAACTGTATGTCCTTTTAAGCATCTTTTAATTCTTCACAAACAAGGCTACTGTAGAAAATGCATTTTGAAAATAAGTATATAAAAATATAACCATATATTCACCATGTAACCAGATGTGTTAGGATTTTAACGTACAGAGTTTACAGCATTCAAGCTTGGAGGCAACCAAACAAGTCTAGATCTGATTAATGTTCTGGTTTCTGTGGGTTTTCACAAAGGAAAACTGGACAAATATATATCAAGTAGTGTGTGTGTGTGTGTGTGTAGTATTAGAGGCAGAAAAACTATTTTAGCTCCAAACAGACGCAAAAATATTTTTTTTTTCAAAAAATTATTTTTTACTTGGTATGTTATCGTGACTTCTTAGCCATAGGTGGGATTTGTGTCACAGGTATGCGATATTATCACCAACATAGTAACTGTGATGTAATTATTTTCCTTAAAACAACCAAGGGAATATAGCAACCTGTTTTTCACTCATGTTAAATACAAATACATGTTCATTTGTTAGTTGTGTCTCTAAAACAGATAACAAGGCTAGATAAACTGGTGAATTGGTGGTCAATTACCTGTACAAGGTGAATCGGTACAAGGTGAATCAGCCCAAGTGGCAGCACTTGGCTGGAGCTGAGATCCTAATGTGTGCTCTAGCTAACTGAGAGGCTAACGGGATGCAGGACGCTGACAGCAATACCCGCTGCAGGCACACGGAGCAGAAAGGAAGCTTCAGGGACATCCTCAGCATAGGCACTGGGGAGGACGCTGGCTGTGCGCTTCTGGTGCTGGCCAGCCTTTGCTGGGGTAGTCTCCTGATGCTGCTTTCATAGCCGATGCAGAGCAGAGGTACTGCACTAGGTATGCATTGCCTCGCCTCGCGGGAATTATTTATCACACCGCTATGAAACCAGTGTGTGTGAAAGAAATCTGGCACTGTCATTAAGTGTTGATGTTAGTCATCAGCTGATAGCAAAATTACAATTTTAGTTTAGTTTCTATTTTGGAGTATAAACCTAATGCATTTTTTAAATCGTGGGTTTTGCTCAATGATCTAAACTGATGCACTTGATTTTTATTTGGCATTTGCCCTTCACTTAGTTTTTAGAGGTGACTTTCTGACTAGTAACTATTAAAGCATGTTGACCTGAAGTGATATAAAATGTGAAGCTTTTTTGCTAACAGGGAGATTAGTTGTTCAAAGGCTTGATTGTATTTTACTATACTAGAAGGTGGCAAATGAACCACCTGTGATTCATATTAAGTTGCTTTGGGATGAAGGTGACAGTGCAGGAGTGCAGCTTCTTAACTCTCCAGAGCAGGTACAGCCCTACTAAATTCACTGGATACTTTCAAGAAATGTTTCATTTAAAATAAATAATGTTAAATAGCTATCCAACTGAATTGTTTCCAAAACTTCCCCGGGCTTTTAGAATTTGTAGGCGAAGTCTGGCATGCTTAGAATTTATTCATAGTAAAAGTCTATTCAAATCTTTCCTGCTTTTTTCACGTCTAAATGGGGTTCTCAATTTTGAATAAACTATCTAATGAACTGAAAAAAGTTCTCTGCACCTGCAGAAAAGGCTGCAGATGTCAAAAGTTTTTTTATTATAACAAGTGCTAGTTTCCAGGTGCTTATGACTTTTTTCATCTTGTTTAAATATCTTTGCAGCTTCTTGAAAGCAAATCTACTACTTACTAAAATATTTTTAATATGGTATAGTTAAGCTTTATGACACAGATTTTTTTTTTATCTGTAATCTCAGATTTTTGTATAAAGTGCTTACATTTTCCAAATGTTTTTTATATAAATGCCATTGCTTTTGCTTATGTTTTATCAACAAATAAAAAGTTGGAGAGGAATAGATGAATAAAGAGTATTTATCAGGAAATAAGATAAAATATTTCAAGTAAACATTTTTATATCTTTTTGCAGATAAGGACTATCTCCCGATCATTATTCAGAACCCATGCAAATAGTCCTACTGTGGCAATAATTTTAGAGACAGTGATGTAGTTCTACTTGTTAAACTAATATTACTTGTTGATATTTAATATCAAACATAGCACTAAGTAATTTCACATAAAGCGTAACTGTCATGGCTGAAATGTTGCCGATTTAGAGTTCTCAGTTGTAGCTGTATCAGTTTGTGTTTGAGCAAATCAAAATATTGTATGTTTATCTTGGTACTCAGAAGAGCTGTAATAAAGCAAAATGCTTAAAACTCTTTTTAATGGCTGTTCAAGCTATTCTTGCAATTAAATCATTCTCTTTACATTTCTAACGTTATGTTGGAGGAGAAGTCATGCCTCATGGGAAGCTGTAGATCATGTGTATGCGTACATGTATAAATGCGTCCCTATGAACCAGAGTAACTGCAGTTACACAAACCAGCAGATACAACTGTAATTCATGTCAGTAATGATTGACCGGATATTGCCCTGTCTTTAACTCCTGGTTTTTAAGTTTTCTAAGGGAAGAAAAGTAAAGAAAAACTGTCTTTTATTTTCCAATTTCGATGGACAGAAACAATAGCTTCGTTTAATATTTTCAGTACTGAGAATTTCAAGCAAAGTTGAGCCTGCGCTCTGAAGTAGAACTACTGTTAGTTTGTTGGTAAACAGTGGCGTAACTAAACCAAAACATATGATAACTTTTTAAGCCTTGAGATGTAATACACAAGCTATACCCCCTAGTGACACGGGACAAAGGGTGGCTTTAAAGCTCAGAACGTTTCCCAAACCAGATCCGTGTTTATACAGCAGCACCGGAGATCAGACACGTATTGTCGAGAGCCTGTGTGCCAGCTGCACTGACAGCAGGCGGCTGTGGGGTTAGGCTACCTACAGACCCCCAATGTTGGGAAGACAGGCTGTGCCTGCGCCCAGCCTGTGCCCCTCGCCATACAGAGGTGGGTGCAGCACCCTGCTCTGCCCGCACCGTATGCACCCAGGGCTGAGGGTGGGCACAGCTACCAGCCTTCCACCCTCGGCACCCTACAGCCACGCTGAGCTCGGCACTTGAGAATACGCTGAGACAGTGTGAGAGTGCAGCAAGTTAGAGCTGACCCTGTGCTTGAAAAAATATCCAGTCATACCTGTGCTACAAATCATCTCAAGTTATGTAGATTATATGTAAATTTTATCAATTACACTTTAGAACTTGAGATTGTCTTCAGTTGGTCACAAGAAGGCTCTTTTTTTTTCCCTAGATATAGGAAGGAAAGAACAACAAATGTGTGGGGTGGCTCTGAGGTTGAAAGGAAAAATGAAGCTGTTGAATACTGCTCAGGGATCTTCGCAGTACATCGGAAGAATTGTGGCTGAGGTTATGAAACTGATAAATCACCAAATGTCTTGGATATGGAGTCAGCAATTTGCTGTTAGGACTATGTTACGTACCGCTCAAAACTTAAACAAAGGGGAGTATCAAAGCCTGGTGGTATTTTTTTCAAATCTGTTTGCTCTGCCTTTGCTGAATAGCTTGCAAAGGCTGTATTTCACGGAAAAATGTGGGAGGGCTGGTCCTGCTCCAGGGAGCGGCAGCACCCGAGCGATGCGATCTGGAAGGCTGGCAGGCAGACTCCAGGCCCAAGCAGGGGCGGTGGGGACCGCGGCAGATGCAGTGCCGCTGCGCACGGAGAGGATGGAACCCAAAGGCCCAGAGGCTCAGTGCGATGGAAGTGAAGCACAGCCGGCCGGCCGGGCAGGGCTGTTCAAAACTTTAAGGATATAAAAATCAACGGGACACTATTGGTGGCACTTACTGTAGTCAGGGCTGTGCCAGAAGAATTTCCTTACCACTGGAGGGTATTTTAGCTGTGCACTGGAAAACAAGTGTTTTAAGTTGTTTGTAATGAACCAATATATTGATGTGTGTCAATGCTTTAAAAAAAAATAAGTTTTTATTTGTTATCTTCTCTGCTGCCGTTGCAATAATTTTAAAAATCCAACTTATTTATTGCTATATATTAATGAGCATTTATTCTACTAATATCCTGCCACATCAAACACCTACCAATTCAAAGCCCAGATTTTTCACTTCAGCACCTACCCAAAAGTGTTGCTGAATTCCAGCTACTATTAATGTGTATTTGGGACTAATAGTTTTGTTTCCATAGTTTTCTCTAACAGCATTAAATTCTATGGAGGTTTCACTGTGTATGTCCAGAAAAGTGCCAGAATTACAGTCCCTGTTATACTTTTCTATTGTCAAAAATAATGTTGGTGTTGCAATTTCCAGCATCATTGAAAAATGTCCTTCATCCCAAAGAACACAGTAGTGCATTGCAAAGAGAAAAGCTTAGTGTCTGGCAATGTTCTTTCAGTTTTGTCTTTCTAATGCATGTGTTAGTTCCCTTTACAGACTTTAATCCAATATTTATTAAGCAGCTGATGATTGCCATAGCTTGATAAAGCACTCAAAAAGACACTTAAGCCAAATCATTAAAATTAAACACATGCTAAATCATTTTGCTGAAAAGTGTTTTTATGTGGAAAAATGGCTTTAAGCAGATGCGTGTAGTTCTCCAAGGGTCAAATACTGCTCACAAATTCGTTTCCTTCCCTGTTCCTATGAGAGGCATAGATGCAGATAAGAGGGCAAAGTTTGGTCCATTTATAATGATGTGCACAGTAACAAGCGTTGCACAAACACACAGGCTGAGCTGTGCTTCTGCCAGCTGCTCTTCCCAGGGCAGTCTCTAATCGGGTTTCCTTGAAAGCACTGCAGGATTATACAATTTTGGCAACATCTTCACTAGGGAGCATAAATTGAAATACTCCATTTCATTCCCTGGTAATTTGTTCCTATTATCTGTTAGCAAAAGCAAGCTGAACACGTGTAAACTTTTCATTTAGGTCTTTCAGTAGGAAATGGAAGTAGCAATAGTGAAGTCTCTAACAGTCGTGGAAATCCCTCGTCAGCATGTTGATCTGAACACAGGTGGGCCGCTGAAAAGGAACGGAGTCGTCCGGACAAAATACAGGGAAATACATTTTGAAGTTTGTCCTGGGTTTGGCCAGAACAGGGTTAATTTTCACCGGAATGCAGGAAGGGGCACAGCCGGGGGGTGGGGGCTGACCCCACCTGGCCAAACAGAGCCCGGTATTCCATACCATGTGACGTCACGCTGGGTTCCAGTGGGGGGGGGCGGCGCG
>Ga0065711_1001913_pt1 | contig 38189 bp, 21 predicted proteins | sample Hoacrofraction12_FD_59098 | JGI IMG/M metagenome (GOLD analysis project Ga0065711, IMG submission 59098) | Hoatzin crop microbial communities from Cojedes, Venezuela - Epithelial fraction 12 v2 (version 2) | ecosystem: Host-associated > Birds > Digestive system > Esophagus > Crop | place...
TTTTTTTTTTTTTTTTTTTTGTTCTCATGCAGTGCCCTCTCAGCATGACGATACGGACAGGTCATTAGGAACAGAGAACTGGGTTTTGAATAAAAAATACTGAATGTTAGCCTTTTAAATCCTCCCTGTACTTCTAAAACAGGTTTGGTTTGTTTTTTTGCTTTCAGAATTTTTTGTCAAATTTTTTCCCTGATCTCCCCCCTCCATTCCCCCTGCTGTGTTATTTGGGGATCAGATATCCCGATTAGTGTCATTATCTTTGCTTCATGGAGTATTCTGCAGTATTGGATTAATAAACTTTATCCACTTATAAGATAACAAATAGGCAATTATTTGGGCCCACACCAGTTATTGCAGAACACTAACAGGAGAACGCCTTGTAGCACCCACTGCTGTGGCCTATAACAAATAGATTCTACCAAATCTTTGCAAGTGAAAGACTTAGCATTTTAATTGAGATGCTAATCTAAATTACAGCTGCCTGTGGAAATACAGCAACTTTTGTATTTTAATAGAGTTATGTAGAAGTATGTTGTGGTACTAACAGGATTTTCTTCATCTGAAGTGATGTCCTGATTATAATATCCTGACATGGTTTAATTACATGTGATGAGATTTCCAAATGTATATACTGCTATTTTGTATACATTTCAAGATGACATTTTCTTGTGTGAGAATTTGCATCTCCAGAGGTTTGAGTTTGTAAAAATTCATGTTTATAAGATTCATACTGATAAAAAAGGCAGAGGTTAGATCCTCATTATGCCATTGATAGAGAAGAGATGGCTTGAGCAGAACTCTTTGTGGACCTACTGAAGCTTTTTGAAATAAGATCTGTGAATTTTAAGTGTGCAAGTACAGCCACTGATCAGATGTAGGTAGTAGGCAAAGGGTGATACGTATACAGCTTTGACTTGGAAATGTATTTGTACTAGTGTATCTACCCTTCACATTGTACCAAGGACCTGGAGGAAACAGTGTCTCAAAACATTGACTTTATTTTTGTAAATTTTTGATTATAAATACAAAACAGTGATTTTTGGCTTGGAGAAGCTTACATGGCACATGGTATGAAGATGCATAGACATTAATAAATTTACAAGACTGGATTTACTTATTTTTGAGAAAACGCTCAGACGTGATAGGACCAATATGTTTGACATCAAGGATGTTAGGAAATCAGTGCTGATTATTTCATTGAGGCTGTTCGGCAGAACAGAAGTAAAGCTTAAGTTGATTGAACAGACTGTAGGAACATTTGGGAAGAAGGTGTGATTGTACACAGAGTACTGATTATAATCTCTGAACAATTCTTGTGAAAAGCAGTATAAAATACAGGACTATGTAAAGCAGGAAAAATCATTAGCTTGATCACTTTATACTCCAGTGTATGTGGTAATAGGAGGGTACAAAGCTCATTAGAGAGGTGTGTGATAGCATTTGACTCTAAACACATTCCTGGTACCTGAATGCAGGCAATAGTCCTTTCTATTCTGGAGGATGTTCCTCAGTCTGTTAGGCTAGATGAGAGCCTTGTCTTACGCTCTGTATCTGGCTCAGCTTAATCTGCAATGAATACAGCTACTTAATGTCTCCAAAAATAATGCCCATCCCTGGATATTTAAATGCATTCTGTGTCAATTAGAATATTCCTACTGAATGGAACTGCAGAGTGCCAAAACAAAGACAGAGCCTTTTATGTTTAAAAAATGAGCAGATGTGGCACTTCAGGATATGGTTTAGTAGGCACGGTGGTGTTGGGTGGATGGTTGGAGTGGATGACTTTAGAGGTCTTTTCCAACCTACGATTCTACGATTTTCTCCAGAAAATGCTGTTATATTTGGATGCATAAAGTAACAAAAATTTGCTCTTAAGTTAATATTATGCCTGATATATATCTAGAAGCTTTATAGGCCAATGTATGCTATATGTAAGTATTTATTCCGCCTGGGATAGGAGGTACTGAGGATGCTATGTAAATGATCCAGAGCAAGCCTGAACCAAATGTGATATATTGTTACACTCTTACACACTGGAAGCAGATCCAGAAGAGTCGTGGCTCTCTTCTTTCTACTTTGCCTTTAGTGGTTTTAATTTTTCTGAAGAAGTAGCGAAAAATCAAGGTTTTCATTGCAGCAAATCTCATTTTTCTTCAGGTCAGGTGCTAACTTCTCTTATAGCATCTATTCATCTTATAGCATCTATTGAAGGTATCATCAGTTGAAGGTACATTTTTAATTGGAGAGCTTATTACTCTCATTATTTCAAAATGCTGAATTGGATGTGCATGACCTGACCTGGAGGGAGCTGTGTTCTCTGGCTCACCGGGGCAGCAGAGCTGGTAAGATGTTCTGTTCAGAGGTTTTTGGTGGCTAGAAAGGGAAAGATGCTAAACCAAACCAACAAATATTTTGACGCACAATATATCAGATGGTTAAAAGCCAATGCATATACTCAAGATCTAACAGTATTAAATGAAGTACTGTGTATTGCCATGCTGCTAAAACAGTGCATCATGGGGTTCTAAACAAAACAGTTTGAATGAGTGCTATTATTATAGTAACTTGCTTCTCTAGATGAGGAGCCAGACAGGCAGAGAAAGAGTGAGCCTCTTACCTGGTGGGAGCATTCTTAGTTGTAGTGCCAATATCATCACAAGGCTGTGTGCATAGTTCATTTCTTTACATGGCAAGTGATCATTTCCAGACAGGTGTCTGATTGGTTTGGAAGGCAACCTCTAATACTCCTAAATATTTCTGTAATGACTTTTAATGCAAATCAAGTTTTTTTTCCAAGTATTCTCTGTTTATGATGTAGGCCTAGCCTCTAGAATTCTCTTAAATCTTGACACCCTTCTTTCTTCTCATAGTATGCGCTGTGCTTGAAGATGTGTGGATGGCTTAAAAAAAAAAAAAAGAGAAAAATGAGTAGAGTGCTTTGCTATTTAAGCTCTCAGGAGTGGGCCTTTTCAAGGACCGTTACTTTAGATTGCGAGATCACTCTGCCATGCGGCTCACCTTGTTCTTTTCCACAGGTGCCTCCGTATTTCTTCATCCGAATGTATAAGCAATGAGGTTGTTGACACTGTCATTGAACATCCTCCTCTCCTGTGGTAACGAAGGTCTCAATTAAAGTATAAGGACTTTGTCTCTCCTGAGTTATTGTTCCAGTCCTCACCTGTACTCTGCTGTGGATAAACATCATATCTCAGTGCCAATCCTTACCTTTATGTTTAATGTTAAGTACAAAGCAGTAGAGGCCAATGACATTTTAAGTGGTGTAATTTCTTAGTGTGGGGGACTCTTGACTGTGTAAATGTTTTATAAGAGCTGAACACTGAACAGGACTGGGCAGCTACAGCTCAGTATTGAAATGAATGGAAGTAGTAGTTTAATTTTGTAAAAGATGCACTGAAGAGGTGTTACTGAAAATGTTTCATACTTTAAACATGAAATGTTCGGTTCTAGAGAAGGTTGGTAGTACATGGCAGCCCTCATTCAAAACTGTAGCTGCTCTCTGTCTTCCTGGCATGTTGTATTTTATGTAGTGCTATCACTGAACGTAGTTGATCTTCACAGGGAGTAGGAGAAAGTTTTCATTCAATAAACCTCTCTATTAAAAGGCCCTCAAGAGATAAATCTATCAAAAATGTGTTTGAAGCAATACTGCAGCAAAATGTATTAAAGTTACTGCACAAAATTTTGGAGTACTGGTGGGGTATGTGCTGAAACTGGTAATATCATCCTGGCCCATGCTTCAGCCTTGTCATCTTTGGTATCAATATGAGCTGCAGGGGCATAACGAAGGTTCTCATACATGTATCTCTGTTGGCATTGTGCTTTTGAGGACTTGTTCTAACACTTCAGGATGTGGGCATGCTACTCTGCTGCTACATTTATGCAATGCTCAGCAAGAATGTGAATCCTCTGCACCTGAAGGGCACCTGGACAAGGAACTGGCTCATAGAAGAGAACAGGGGAAAAATTCCCCTCCTAAATAACGAAGCTTTTTTTTTTTTTTCCTTCTGGAAAAGTTTCAGCTAGACTAAACTATTGGAAATGGTGGATTTCAAGTAAAATATATTGACCAAAGTTCACAGGTACAACCCAGCTTTAGCAGTTCCTATTCAATTCTCACTGAAAAACCAAGTTCCCCCAAAGTAGTTCTGCTCAGAGTCGTAATCTAATTAATTGTAATAATTTGAAGAGCTACCAAGTAGTACCCCAGGATATTTCACTGAGTACTCATAGCCATGGATTTGTCTAGCAGTTCACAAATATTATTTGTCATAAACTGAAAGCTTTCTAAATGAAGCAAAAATGAGACAAAAGATTTCACTTGTGTGATGAGTAAAATACTGCCCAGAGAATGTAAAGGCCTTTTAATAAAGGCAGTCTAAGAGAGAAGAGTGATGGCAGGAACACAACATACAGTGTAAGCAGATCATCTTTGGTGCACGTACTGCTTTTACGGGAAGCACAAGGCCAGGCTTACTGGTAGGCTCCAGATGCTTTCCCATGCTCTGGAGATTCAAAGGTGCAGTAAATCCAATTTAGCTGAGCAGTTGAGCAAGGTTTACAATTGCTTTGCGTCACTAGAATAGAGCAAAACAACCAGACCTTCTGCATGAATGTGGCTTATAAACATCAAAGAAATGAAGGGCGTGGAGTAATGGTACATCCTCAAATCCTTTGCACAATTCACACTTACCGAGGCTGCGTGTGTGAGTGTAGTTGCATGTCGAAATGGATAAATAAGTATACAACAGCATGTGCGAGTGTGTATTTTGTGGGTGTTTTCTACTTTTGGTTATTGCACCATATTACCGCATAAATTGCAACCATTTTTTAAAATGCTGGAAAACTGCAGATTTTTTCTAATAGTGCTATATTCTTCTTGTTCCTTTTTGTTCATAACAAAGTGATTTACAGGTTTTCTCTCCTGCTTCCCCTTTATTCCCTTCTGCATTATTTTAAAAATTGTGACTCTCCATGTGTTAAGCATAGGTTTTTTTCCTGTGATGTAACTCAGATTTTACAGCTATTACTTACTGTATCAAACTGGCTAAGCGCTATTAGGCAATATCACAGACTATAACAGTAGTAAATCTCTAACTCTACTTATAATATGCAGAACACTACAACCCGTAAACTTTTTAAATGTTTGAGGTAAAAGAAGAGCTGATGTCGCTGACAATTTTATAACATTTACGTAAATGTTTCCTTACTCATGGCAGAATAAAACCAATGAATCAGAGACTTTAAATGGAGCATATTAAGACTGCTTATTGAGGGAAATGTCCTCAAACTGTTGTAGCTGAGGATAGGGAATGTAAGATCACAGGAGCCCAATGAATAAGTGTTGGGATTTTTTTCCCCTCCCAAATTTGTATTTGATTGTACTTTAGAGTTTGTGACAGACCTCTTAGTTGGCCAAACCTTTGAGGCAGATGTCTTTAAACCTTACTCTTAGCCATTCAGAGAATACTTAAAAGGCTCTTTAACTTAAAAAGACATGTTTCATTGGATTACTCATTAGAATAAATAGCTTTTTTTAAATAGAAGATTAGATAAGACCAAATAATAGAAAGAATTAATACTCAGCTCACGTCCTACCCATGATATCCTTGCAGGGCAGTCTTTTATTCCAGACTTTGGTCCAGTCAACTCAGTGGCTCTTGGGGTCACAGCAAACTCTGCTCCCTTGCCATCTTTTCCTGCAGCCATTTTATGCTACCTCTCTTGCCTTCCTGCTCCTCCTCACAATATCTCTGCTCAGCTTCCCTCCCTCCTGGGAATTTTTCAAAAAAACCAGAAAAGGGGTGTGGGTGTGTCGCCTAATCAAAAAGGCACTTCTTTTTTCCCCTGCTCTCAGATAAAGTTCAGTTCAAAAAGCTCTTTTCAGATGGTTTGAGATGTTGATCTTGTGTGACATGGCAGTCGCCTTGGGGCCCAAGCAATATCCCAGTGTTACAGCATGCCAGCCAGCCCCAGAGCCCTTCCTGGAAGACACTGGTGTTGCTCTTGGGGAGCAGCTTCTTCCTTTGGCCCCCGCAGCTGAGCTGAGCACCGGTCCCATTGCTGGCTGTAAGTAGCCCAGCCACTGCTGCCTGGCAGCTGAGGGATCTGCAAGGGTCTGGCTTACAGGTTTGCTGAGTGCTTGGATGGAGGAGGACCTCGTTGTTATCTAATTAACAGGTTTGTGCCAAACGGCTTTAAGGCTTTGATGGAGTGAAAATACATGCATTTATTCATAAACCCAGAAAGTGAAGAGATTAAAAAAACCAAAAAAAACCATGCTTTCTTTTCCCATTGGAAAGCTATATCGGAAAAGACACTTCCCCCCTGCCCCCGATTCAGCCAGGTGTTATTCCCCGGATAAGGTGGCTATAAGGGCGTAGGCCTTCGTGCATGCCTCTCTTATTGGAATATCTCCCTTTACACAGAATCACACAGAATGGTAGGGATTGGAAGGGACTTCTGGAGATCATGCACTCCAACCCCCCTGCCAAAGCAGGGTCACCTACAGCAGGCTGCACAGGACCTTCTCCAAGCGGTGTTTGAATATCTCCAGAGAAGGAGACTCCACAACCCACCTGGGCAACCTGTTCCAATGCTCTGTCACCCTCAGAGTAAAGAACCAGTCTCCACTTTTTGAGTCCTCCAGGGTCTTGACATGTTTAATCTCTGATGTCTATTGTCCCTTTAAGTAGAAAAGGTTGTGTCTTATCAGAATAGAAGAACAGAATAGAATCAGAAACAACTGTTTCCCCTCCGTACATATTTAAACACATTTTTGCAATAGCAGGACTGGTTGCAGAAAAACTTAATGCTGCAGTGAGATTTAAAGGTCTCTGCTCCTGCTCTGCTGGCTGCACAACATCCTTCAGCAGGGTCTGGACTCTGCACTGGACTTTACATTCACTATTAATGTGTGTGTTAAAAGTTTAGATGAAGCCGACATCTGAACAGTGTAATTGGACATACATATCATTGCCTCTTGAATGAGACCAGGCATGTTCTTGCCCAGCACGGCTGGCTACAGCAGCTGGTTTGGGATGTTCTCAGTCTTTTCTTTCATACCATAGAGTTTGGATTCTACAAAGATGGTCAAGTGCATCAACAACTTAGTACTGCTAAGATGAACTCTAGCAACTTACCACTGTCATATACTACGATTGCTTATTGTAAGCTACACCTAGTCATGGGACAAGTGAAGCTGAGTATTTTGCATTTGCTGCAGGCTAGGGACATGCCTATCTGCAAATATTGCAGAACAACTGCTGTAAACCATTAATGCACAGAAATGCAATAACTTGCCTAGATTCCTGAAACTACTCTTTACAGTTTGAGAAACAGGTTTCTTTCTATCAGTGCAGGTTTTTCCTGAAACTAAACTCACTTTTTTACAAGGATCTATAGATGCCGTTTTCTGAATTCTTTCATAACTTGCCTTGCTGTCTGGAAATAGGTTAGGAAACACAAAAAGTATGAATCATCTGCCAGGGAACCATGCCAAGTTTTGGTATTTTCTTCTGTTTAGTGTTCCATAATGCAGTATGGAAGGTGAGAGCCAAGTTTATTAGTATTGTACTGATATGTAAATAAGTGCATCTGTAATGTGCTTAGTTATAATAGCTGCAAATTGGGTAGTGCTTTGGTTTCTTGGTAACTAATCAGACTATCTGTATTTAATTGGGGACATTTCAAACTCTCCATAGGTTTTGTTATCCAGCTAGTCCACAGAGGTATGTTTATGATGGAAAGTCCTTCTGATTTTGTAGTTAATTCAGCAGAAACAGACAAGCTAATCTATTTTTAAATCTTAAACCACACTGATTTCTTCTGGATTGAAACTAGCACACCTCAAACCCCTTAATTTTTCTGTTGTTTATATGAAGTGTCATTCTACTAAATTGTGTTGTGAAAGGTGTGCAAAAAGCTCATGATGGTTATCAGAATCCAAATCTAAAACTGCTTTTTAAAATTGCTTCCTGTCGAAGAATGATTTATTATTTTAATTTTCAATACAGCAGTTAAGGTAGTAGAAAAGATTCTTTTCAAAGACTTTTTTCATCTGACATAACCTCATTACAGCTTCAAGGTATTTAATTTGGTAATGCTGTAACCAGTATCCATTCCTTTTACCTTCTCCAGAGCTCTCTAACCCATGCCATTGCAACCTCCTGCTTTGACTGATTTTATACAATTTTAAAAGTCTAAAACCTCCTCTAGGGGGAAGGTGTCAGCTTTAACTATGGTTAAGTCAGTTTGAAAGAGAGAGCAATGGGAGCTCTAACAAAAACGTACTATAATGCTGCTGCCTTGAATCCTGGCTAGGTCTAAAATGAATTCAGGATCTGCTGAAGTCCATGGTAGGAAGGCAATCTCTAGATACTACCAAATGTACACAGTTCAAATCTGTCTAACACCACTGGATTTTGGCTGAAGGTTCAGTGCAGCTTGTTTCATGTTACTATGTGTGTATGTTCCTCCTGCCAAGACCGTGTCATGTCCTTTCTCATCATAGACTCCCACGCTATTAGTGATCTCAGCTCCCCATGCTGATGACCCGTCTTATGTCTTCACTCCATCTGTCTTTGCTGTTGCCCTCTCAGTTGACCTGCGGTGAGGTTTCACCTTTGTCACCTGAGGTCAGGGCTCTTTGCTTGATTTGGCCCTTATCATGCCCTATTACTGATTTTTCCACTGCCAAGTCCCTTCACTCAGCCCATCACCTGCTCCCACTTGGTACTGGCTTCCCTTGTCTTGTCTTTGATGCTGAACCCAGCATCACCAACAAGTTCCTTCCTCCTCTCTGTCAGTAAAAGCTCATTTCTTCTAATTGTGATCATCTTTCCCTCACTTTGCTGTGTTTCTTCAGCATCCAGGGCTGGTGCGTTGTGACATGCCCTCGCATCCCAGCAAAGACCAGATGGAAATCTTGTGGCCAAGGTGGATTCCTCCATGGCAAGTTGGTTGTCCCGTGTTTTATTCTGGGGGGTCTTTTTAGCTGAATGTACCACCTTCACCATTATGGGAACAAGCCACCTTGTTTTCTTTAGGGAACAAATTCAAAGTCTTTATTTCTGACATGCCTATGGAGGACCTGACAGAATTCTGACGGAGACTGGCCTATCGCTTCCCATATGCCTCTGCTTGATTTAAGCTGCTTTCTTACTTGGCTTGTAAGCTTTTTGGGAAGAAAATTTTCAGTTTGCTCAGTGTTTCATGTGAGGGTATCACAATGGGATCCATAACGAGATACCTCCATGGTAAGATAATACAAATGTAATAGTAATGCTAATTAACTGCATGTTAATGAAAGTTTGTTGTATGTGCTTGCAGCTTCTTTTAGGGATCAAAATAAAGACTTCCTGTTGCAATTCGGAGGTTGTATGCAACAGGGACTGTATCACCCTGTATCGGCCCTATTGTTCTTTCCCTAAGCCTCTACTCATAGCTGTTATCAGAGACCACCCTGGGCTCTTTGAAATAATGCCATTGCTTGTCTGCTTTTAAGTCCCATTTCTTTTAGCAGCTTATGGTAGTGATTCACCCTACTGCCTAGATTTTAAATGCTGAGTACTCAGACCCCAAAATAAATATTGTGTTTTCTCCCCCTGTATCGTATCTTTCTGACTTCTAGCTTATTCTCAATAAGGAAGAGTTTTTGTAATATATGTTTTGAAAGCTTTCTGGACGTTTGCATCCCCAGCAGTGTAAGGATGATTAGTGGCATAGTGCTCTAGGGAAAGGGAGTCTTTAGTACTTAGGAAGTTTGTTTGTAGTGCAAGCAGTTCTAAAGAGGAAAGGAGCAACTGCATTCCCTTTTAGAGCTGAAATGCAAATTTTGCAAATGAATTCTTGAACCACCATTAATCATTTCAGCATACAGAAATAATGTGAAACGTCAGAGGAAACCATGGACCTTCTGCTGTCTGTTGTAGTGTTTATTCCAGGTATTTGTAGTATGAATGAAAAGGATGGTGATGAGGTGTAATTGAAATATTTTTGGTAGGTGTCAAAAGTTTAAAGGACAGCAGCTTATAAAAAAATTGACATAAGTTCAAGATTGTATATTAATTGTTTTTCAAGAATACATAATGGAACTGGAAGTTTTAAAATATGCTATCAGGAGAATGAAACTCTAGATTCATATATTTCAAAACAGCAAAATCAACACTTTTTTTGGATATTCAGTGATTCATTGTGTGTGAATTTGAAAGAGTATATCTAAAGGTTTAGAAATATTTTATTAAAAAGCTTTAGCCCAATATGTGAAGGTGTAAGTTAGCTTGGGTCTTACTGTTGTTTTTATAACTCATGGATTCTTTGAAACTCTTGTACTAATGCAGAGTTTGATCTAAATTTTTGGCTTGATACTTCTAACAACAAAAACATATGGCTGTTAAGCAATGATCATTTCACGTACAGGGAAAGTCAAGGTAGGTGATGAAAACTACCAGACTGAAAGCATAGGCAGTCTCAAAAAGAACTTAATGTAAGTGGCAAAGCAACCAATACTTTATTAAAAAAAACAAATCAAGTAAATAGTGAAGTTACCGCAATGTACTCAGTTGCAGGCCCAATATATCTGGAACAAAAAAGCTCTTCAAAACTTGTGTTTCAGGGTAAATAGGTCGTTATTTAAAGGAGAAGACTGAGGGGGAGGAACTTTCAGATTTACATACGTGTATCTATTCTAGTAGCACATTTTGATGTATGCTGTGAAGTGCAAACAAGAGTGGAAAAAATGATAAAAACCTTTTACTGTATTTAAAAGAATAAGAGTTAGTGATAATGTGGCCTGAAATTACTTACAAAAGTAAAAGTTCTAGGATTAAATGCTTTCTAAACACAAATCCTTAATCCTTCAGGGATCTTATGATGCTAAGCATCACTTAAAAGAAAAATACCTTTTAAAGGGTATAAATAAAAGGAGAGTCTTTGAGTTTTGATAAAATATCTATAGGTAAAGAAGATATTAAAATCAATGTTAAAATTACTACTAGCCAGTTTATGTTCTCTAGAGGAATGAGGAAACATTTTAAACACTTCTCAAGGTTGAAAAAACACAATATAACTTTATAGCATAACTTTATATTATAGCAAGTGCAGGATGTTAGAAACGGTAGTCTCCTGGGTTTTCTGGCTCTCTCAGGAGCTGCCGATGTGATAGTGATTTCATCTAGGAGGGAACTGGGAAATATGTGGGTTTTGTTCCAAATCAGAGTGAAGCTAAATATTCAATTGTTGTTTGAAATACAGTAGCTCTGGCCTGGAAATTGCAGATGACTGGAACCCCTTTTTTGCCCTGTACCATTCAGATTCATGGTTGTGACAGCCCTTGAAATAACCCAAGTCTTTTGCTGTTCTCCAGCATTGGCCTAGTTTAAAGTAGATACAGAGTGGTTTAAGGCAATTATAGAGTCTGTGGCGGCCAGCCTCTCTGCCTGCCCCTTTTTCCCGGCAAAGGGAAGCAAAAAGCACCTGCTGTTTGGAGAGCCTCAAGAAGTAGGCGTGGAGTGACTGTGTTAGGGCTCGTGACACAAAATGGGAAAACAATGATTTTAAGAATTAGTAGTTTTCCAGTGGAGAGTCTGGACTTTTTTATCATGTAAGAGTTCAGGCCAGCAGCAGTAAGTCTCATCGTTCAGGAGCTGCGCAGGCTGTGCAGAGCTGGACGACACAGAGCATGAGTTGTTTGGGGACGATTCATCAGCGGATAAGGACCAAACACACTTGTCCTACTTACTTTTTAGCCTCCAGTGACCTTAACGGTGTCCATTCATCATAATCATGCCAAAACTAACCCCAAAATATTGGATAGGAAGAGTAACTTCAGAAAGTTCAGGCATCTGTACGGCTACACTGAGTAGTATCTGAAGAGCTACTTTGTTAAGGTGTTTTAGAAATTTCTTTTTGCAGAGACCTAGACTTTTGCCAACACAAACTGCTATGGAAAGACAACTAAGATAAAAGCTCTTTTCTTTATATGAAGTACCCCAAGAATTGGCAAGGTGAAAGAAATATATGTTGAAGTGAAAACAGCAGCTGCAAAACTATTGCTTTGACTGAGTAGTAAGTTGTTAAAGTCTATGAGGAACAGCAAGCATTTACCCTGTAGGGAAATGACAGCACCCAGCTGTAGTCATACAAATGGCAAAAGAACTAAGATTTGGCACTGTGCTAACACCAAATGGATAGTGCTAGAAAGGGGAAAGGAAGTGGGCGATAAAGAAGCTGGTATACAGTCCCAGAAAGAGAAAAGAGCCTGCTGCTCTACATAATGTAACAAATGCAGTTTCACCAGCTGCAAAAGAGGTTGTGAATTAACCTAAAGTAGAGAAGAATAAAAATAGTCTTGGAATTTATCAGGTCATTGCTCAATTAGAGGAAACAACTGCATAACCATTAATATCACAAGGCGGAGGACTGTGAACAAACGAGCAAAATGTGGAAATGGATGAAGGGTATTTGAGAGCAAATAATGGGGAAATTCTGGTGGTTCCAGTTTGAATAAAAGTAGTGACCTTTACCAACACAAAGCGCTCAACAGAAGGTAAATGCATGGCTCTATTATAGGCTGTGTTAGATAAAAGTGACCTCTAATGGGGAATAGAAAAAACCTGATGGCCTTAAAGTGTACACACAGGCTGTAATGCGAACATTTATTTCCATGTCAGAGGGCTAATGGCTGCAGTATTTTAAGAGGAAACTTTAGAAGTTTGATGATAATGAGAGAGAAGTCAAGTTGCTCCAGGGTTATGCCCACATGTGTGATTTCTGCATCGCTGCTGCTCTGTCGTGTCTTGAGGTCTTTCCCGAAGCCACTCACTTCTGCAGGGCAGAGTGTCTTCAACAGCTAGGTCAGGCCTTCAACAGTCTGATTAATTGCTCTGCAATAGCCAGGTTGGATGACTGCAGCTGGTGTGTTGCTGGTGAGGAATACAGTGGCACTTCGGCAGAGTGCAGTATCTTTGCTGTCAGTAAACGAAATGATCCTGAAAGAAATGAGCAATAAAATAGTTTAGTTTTTAAAGCAATAGTGATAAAGGAAGATAATTCTGCTGCAATTACGCTGCTAAAAATAAAAAAGGAAATAGGATAAAACCCCCAAAAGTTCTGCAACGTCTCCCTGGGAATATTTATCCACTAAACGGTGGATGAGCAAAATACTTGAAAAATATTCTACAATTTTAAAATTTAGGTTAGTTAAAATTAAAGACACGATTTTCTTATAGGGATGAGAGAATGAGAATAAAACCAGAAGTATTCAAAACTTGATGGAAATCTCCCTGGTCCTTCTGGAGTTCACACATGTCCATTGGAGTAGTGTTTGATGGTGTCATGCTGCTGTGGCATCAAGGACAGGCCAAGGAGGGAGAAGCATAGGTTAGGGTTTTGGGTTTTTTTTAGGTCTATTTTATTTTTTAGTTGCAAGCCTGTTGTCTGATGGAGATGTTGACACAAGGCTTCTGCAGTAGGGGTTGAATTTCTGGTGGATATCCCTCTGCACCTTTAATAAAAGACACAAAATCACAGCCAATAAAAAATAATTGGAAGAGAAAATCCTGAGAGTGAAATGTCAAATAGCACTGGAAATGTTAACACAGGAGAAAAAATTGTTAGTAAATATATAGGTGATACTAAAACCTCTCCCTTTATGAGTAGAAAAGGGCAATTATAGGTGAAGGGCAAATACCCTGATATTAAGTATCTAATTGGGATTATTTATCACTGATTATTAGAAGAAGGGTTGAGCATCCTAATCATATATTGAAATTATAAGCCCGGAGAGCAGGGATTCTACATTACAGACAGTACCTGAGTGGCTGGTGAGAAGTTAAGAGCTTTAAAATTGGTAGGACATAAAAAGAAGCAATTCTTGCTTTTTATGGAACAGCCCTTGAAAAAAAGCAATGAGGCAGCCCATGCTGCATTGTTGCATCCCAAATCATTAAATGCTAGCAGTGTTTGCCCACACTCACTATAGGAGAAATAGCCTTGATGGTGGCGGAAGAAAATGGTTCCAGCTGAGTGCGGACACTGGAGGGACAATGGGGAGAGCCTGTATGTCCCTGTCTGGCTGTAGCGGTGCGACATGCACAGGTTTGTGTTCTCCACCTGCCTGACAGTATTTGCGCCAAAAAAGGGTGCGATACCCACTTTAGGTAAAATAAGCGAAGTTGGTCAAGGCTTTTTATAGAAATCGTTGAAACCAGCTCAGCTCACGTTGATTGTGGTGGATTAATACTTGGGCGTGACAAGGTTGGGTTTGTGATTTGGTGGTTGTTGTTATTTCCATAATTAGCAGTAACTGCTTGTAGATCTAATACTGATGCAGAACCGGTTGATTTCTTTGATATCGTTGTATGATGCAGGGGCAGGCAGAGATTTGAAGTTCATATAGGAGACCGTATATAAGGAGAAATGGTTGTGAACAGGTACGCAGAGTGAGGGATTGTTGGTGAAGAAGTGAAGGGAGAGTGGCTGCAACAGGCCAGATTCAAAATTGCGCATAAAAATTTAACTTTTGACTTGTAAACGTATGAAATCCTTCTCTATTATCTTGGCAGGTCTTGACTGTACTAACCTCTATTCCATTAATGTGCAAGATCTAAACACCCACTCACACATTCCCTGTCCTGTAGGCAGTTTGACACCTAAAATTCAGATTCAGAAGTTGGCTGCTTGGTAGTAAACTCTTATTGTGGAGGTAAGCACCTGGGAAACCATGCAGCTGTCTCTGCAAAATGGTTATTTAATTATTTAGAAACAATATGACTATGCAAATTTGTAGTCTGAGCAGGACTGAGCAACCTTTATGGCTTTTTAATGAGCCAGTCTAAACAAGATGCGGTGGCAGGCTGAAATGGAGCAAACAAAATGCCTTCTTTGAGCTGCTGATGACTTTGTCACATCTCCACTTAGGTGGTTGTATCCCGCCTTGCACCATTGTCAGTAGTTTGTCATCCAGGGCAGAAAGGTTTAAAAGAAGTGCTAGAGGTTGCAGGGGGAAGTGCGAGAGTGGAAATTCAGCTGTATTGACTATTTGAAGTCCCTAGCCACGATATCTACTACCTGGCATTTTCTGGAGGCAGTGAGGCTGATAGAAAACAAGAGGTGGATACCAGAGAATTGCTTCATTAAATACATTTGCATGTCTTGCTGGCTTCTGTGCACTAGAAAAGCAAAGTGAATTATGAGGATATAAACATAAAATACTACTTAAGTGAACAGGAGCTGAAGGTATATAGAGTATACGAGAATGAAAAGTTTAGATCAGAATAAATTTCTTGTCACCACTTCTTAAAAGAAACTTCCAAGCAGACTGATGCCTCTAAGGAGTGGGAAAGAGCTTGGAAAATAATCTTTAGGAGCAGTTCTGCATTGTAGGGACAATGTGTTTCTTGGCTTATCATGCATGCAGGACTGTGCTAGCCTATGACTGTTTTAGTTGTGTCTGTGGCTAGCAGTGAATCTAGGGGTATTAGCAGCTCACAGAGGGGTTGTGCTCCGTGAATTTGGTAGGTCTTGGGAAATGTCCGCAGTCTGCTCAGAGACAGATTCAGCCTGCTAGTGCAGGTAGTGTGTCCTTCCACTCCATCTGTTCTTACTAGGGGAGAAAAAATGTATCCACCTAACAAGCTGTTCCTGCTCTCAATGTGACAATTTGTTTATGGGTTATTAATGCCCAGTGTCATGGTGGAAACTCGCTTTTGCTTTTGCCTGCCACAAATAATGAAATAGTGCACTTGTATCAGAGGGCCTGGAAAGCAGGTGGTTCACTTATGTGCTTACTACCTGCAAAATGGGGCTGGCATCCAGGCTGAAAACAAAGTGGTACTTGTACAAGATGGTGGAAGTACCGTGCTGCCAGCAGGGATGGATGTCTGTGCTGCTTCCTACAAGGCTCTGGGGAATATTTCTACATGGGAATATTTTGCATGATAATCCGATATTTTCAAGGTAGTGCTGCATTCAAGGTCCAGTACAAATAATGTGAAAGTGGGATGGGCGTAGATGGACTGGCTCAAGAGAAGAGAGAAATAACATGTGGTTTGTATTCCCCCACCTGGCAGCATTGCCCAGAGTCTCATGCTCAAAGATTGGAAATTTAATGTTATAATGGGGGTGTGCAGAGCAGGAAAGTTACATATGCTGCTTTCTTCTGTCTGTCCCATTCCTGTAATGGTGCACTACAGTGACAATTTGACAGCTCTGTTTGGGATGGATATTTTGTTCTTGTGACACCTGGATCTCTCTAATTAATAAATGCTTGTAACAGTCTCATGAATCTTCTTTATTTTGGCAGGCATCTGCATGCAACCAAAATGATTTGTTAACAAAACTGAAAGAATGAACAGGGCCCATTTAGAAATTTATAATGCAGGAATAGATCAACTGAGTGTAATTGGCTGTGAATATTTTAAGTATGCAAAATGTTAGAAAAAAAGAAAATATTGAAAAACAGTGAAAATAGCCCCAGGGAAGCAGGAGACTCAGAATGAGTTCCTTTTGTCAGGAGGAATATTCAGGGAGCATGTAGGCGGGGGGAGAGTTCCATGGCAGTAGATGTACACTCATCTCATGGCTGGCTAGAGAGTTTCGCAATGCCTGCGGGATGTGGAGGGGCAATGCATTAGGAGCTGGGTCTCATTGTGGTTGAGCAGGGGTCACTACTGCCTCTGTGCTTTGTTGGCCACCAAGATTTGTGGGTGGTCCTGATCCTTGTTCTCCTCAGGGAAGAATATGTCCTTCCCACACATGCTACCTTGTGAGGCGGGCAGCTCACTAGTCTGCCCAACACACGCTCTTCCACTTTAGACTGCTAAAGGATGATTCTGCCCCTAAAATTCACCTCCAGTGTGATACCTTGCCAGTTGAAGACCTCAGCTTCTCCAGTGCAAGCGCAGTGATACTCCTTGGGTGACTTGTGCTTTCTTGCAGTATCTGGTACCAATTGCAATTTTTTTAGGAGTAAAATGATACGGAGAAAGGAGTTTTTGTCACTGCTAGAGGTAATGAAGATCAGTCTTTTACTATCAATAAACTGGTAGCTGGTACTATGACTACTACAGTCTTCTCAGTGTGTCAAAGTACCGCTGTGATCGTACACAAGAAAGCCATTGTAAGCATAGGACCTGAAGAAGTTGCGGCTTAAAGCACTAGACCTAGGAGGAGACAGCAAAGAAATTGGGCTTGTTTAGTGTACTGAAGAAGAGGTTAAGGGTGGTTTAACCAGAACCCTGGAGCTACTTGAAGAGCAAGTATAAAGATGATGGAGTCAGACTCTTCTTCTTCAAACTGCCAATAAGTGTGAAAGAGGCCACAGCTTGTGTCTTGTGAGGTTCAAGCTGGAGACTAGAAGAATCTTTTCCACCCAGGAGGATGGAGCAGCAGTTGACTGTCCATCTTCAGAGCTTTTCACAACTCAACCAGACAAAGCCCTGTTTAATTCAATCTAGTGTTGGGAATAGTTCTGCTCCAAGTGGGAGGATGGACTGGGTGTCTCCTGGGACACAGTTCCTGTCATTTTATGGGGTCTGGACCATCTGAAGGTGTAGGGAGATGTGTAAAAGACGGAAGCATAATCAGAATTTGGAACAAATTTGCTACTGAAACATCACTGTAAGTGCCATGCAACTGAGTGTTTATATGTTCCAAAATCGGCCTATGCAGATAAGGTAAAAACCCCCCTACTTAAGTAAAGAAGTGTCAGGAGCCGCTCCAGTGCAGACTGCCAAGCTACCCGTTTAAGGGTTAGGATAAATAAAGCTGGCTATTCGGAAGAGTAGTAATACCCGTAACTTTAGAGGCTTTCCAGCAGCAGACCTTTCTCTCTAGATGATTAGACCCCTGCAAGGGCACTGGCTTAAATAGAAGGTAGCAACAGAAAGACGCCCGTTTTTACAGGCTTAATTTGTAATAGATTTGTACTTTCTCATTTACATATAGAAGACACACATAAAAAGCTGCATGTAGTTGCTGCTTTGTGTATAGGATTTGAAGATTTATATCTTTTGCTCAAACGGTAAACTACAAGGTCTTAACTTGAGCCATAGACTTCTAGGATTTAATTCCCTGTGGGAAACCATGTGTTACTAACTATCTTTGTAAGAAAGTAATTGACAAAAAATTCAGCAAAAAGAAAAAACAAAGGGTTAGATAAAGATTATTCTTTATGGGGTTTGGGAGAAAATTTGCAGGTGATACAAAGAATAAAGAAGTGGGGAATCAACACTTTACACTATATTAATTATCTCTACAGTGATATTTGCTTTTGCTGTTTATTCAACGGTAATTTTTGCTATGGAAAAAGCAGTGTAAACACATAAAACTATCAAATAAGTACTTTTAATATTAGATGGAACATGGTTGAGCTTCTCTAACAAAAATTACATAAGGGAGAATATAATGATGTAATATATAATTAATATAACAGTATAAATATGGATTTCCTTCCTTTAGTAGTTTGTGATGTGAAGACATGATTCCATTGTCTAAATAAGCATCTTGGCCACTGGGGGATACCATGCCCAGCCTCCTGCAGTTGCCTGTGGGCGGAGAGTACAGGTCTCCTGGGAGGTGTTGGGATGGAGGCAGAAGTTCCAGCTGATATAATTTTGATGTATTTTGGCATATAAGTAGATCTGGGCATGAACCACTATGCAAGATTTTAAATCATATTTTGCATTTGATTACTTACTGTTTTATGTACAGTTCATCTCAAGATTCTGGAGTCGACTGTGTTTTATTTGCCATTCAGAATGGGTGTTTCAGAGGTTTTGCAATCAAAGCTACATTTCAGCCTTGTAATGGAGCTGTTTTCTTTTGCCAGAAATATACTCATGCTAAATTGTTTCCATATAGATGGCTGCAAATATTAAATATTAAAAAGGTAAATAGTCTTCTTTTTATCTGAGTATATTTAGAAACATTCATTACACAGGCAAAAAATACACATTCATTAAACCATAGCTGTTTGGGGTTTTAAATATCTAAACCCATGTAGTATTTTAATGTTCACTGTTCATTTCTTTGCTTTAGAGAGTAAATAAAAAAAAGAACTCTTTCTTTGTTCTTATGCAAACATTAATGCAATAAAAATCTTCACTTTCACGTGAGGTTTGCTTTGAACAAAACTGCAACATTAGGCCTTGGAATAATATTTTTGCAGCAGTTCTGTGAATAATGAACTTCATTTCAGTTATTGCAGAAAACCCAGAAGGAGATCCTTGGCCAGTAGAAAACACCACTCAATATTAGATAATTTTTTCTTGTATACACAGCTCAGAGGAAAAGAAGGGGGATAATCTGACTGGGCAGAGAATTGCCTTCTTCAGTGCTGTGGTCCAGAGCTATTTGTAGCTCTACAAGACTAACCAGGTTCACTGGGTACAGGCGTGCGTTTCCCATTCAGAGAATTAACTCATGGGACCATACCAAAGCTTTGGTCACAGGCTGGACAGATGAATGATTTGATCTCGTGTTTGTGGATTGTTTCTTCTTTCTTCCGTTTTCTCAGTAACAGTATATTTGTTTAGAAGGGAAAGCTGGATATTTAATATGGGCATGAGGAAAGAGTTTCACCTTTGGAAACAATGATTATTGATTTTTGTGATAATCCATGTGTAAACACATTTGCTGTTCAAGGACATTGGATGAATATTGTGAAACAGTCAGCCTTTTTCCACAAACTTCTTCTAAGACAATAAACATACACATACCTTTGTACTGCTTTATTCAAAGATATAATACAAGTCCTTTTATAGTTATATCACACTCTGTGTTCCCCTGCCTCAGTGGCTGCACTGTTATTTTTGTATATAAATAAAGCACAGGTAATGTTTAAAAGGCAATGTAGCCATTGAAAAATAGTCAGTGATATTTTGGATGAGTGTTGCTTCAGCTTTGACAGCCAGATGGGAACAAATTTGATTTGTAATCACAGGACAAATGCTATGGTTGAATATTTATTGGCCACAGCTGAAGGCTGGATGCTCTCTGCTCTCCTGGGAGGTGTGACAGCTTTTCCTCAGGGCTCGGTGCTCACCGACGAGAGTATGGAAATGTACCACCACTTTCCAATATTTCAGTCTCTCAATTTGTCTCTGGCACCTCTAGAGTTACTTAATTTGTTATTGCAATTACTGAATACGTATAGAAGGAGATAACTGAGGGATTAAGTTATTGATGCAGGGGGTTGCAATATGACCGGGGTCTGAACCCGTGAAATTAGTGGGGTGTCTCCTGTGAGCGGTGATAGTCTCTGAGCTATACCTATGGGGAATGGGGCGAGGAAAACCTTACATAAGCAGATAGAGAAAACTCACTTTGCCACCAAGCTTTTCTCCTTCCATACGCGCTGTTGGGGTCCCTCTATAAAAGATTATGTCGAGGGATAAAAGCACAACCTGCTCTAAGCATCTATGCTTTGTGATGCTGGAGGCGGCTGATTTTGCATGCTGCTGCCAGTCCTGCTGCTCTTGCACACATGCTTTAAGTTCAGATGTACTTTAAGTATATTAGTGATCCAAAGATCTTGTTCTCCACCGTATGGTGGATTTAAACCAAATGGATGTTTATTCTTCCTACTTATTGGTGTGCAGGAGGGTGGGATTAAGTTGCGTAAAATGTAAGAAACAGCATTTCTAAATTTTTTTTTCCTGGTTGTGCGACTGGAGATTTGAAAAACATCTCTCTTGGTCAGTGAACTTCAAACACAGATGAAGTTTTCAGTGAGAACTAATGCACTTCAGTGTGTTTGAAGAAAGAGGTTTTTCAGGTAACAATGTTATATCAAGCAAGTACATAATTTCTTTCAACTCTGCTCTACCAACAGGGAACATAGGCCAAGTTTTGTTCGCATCAGAACCAACTGGAAATCAGCTATTGGTGATTTTGGAACAAGCGAAATTTGGCATAGTATATGCAAGCTGAAAAAATAGGCATTTTAAAAAAAAACCTCATCTATAGAACATAATTTCATCCAAGTCTGTGGAATTTTAGTAATTATTTTCTCATCATTTAAGTCTCAGCTTACAAATGTAAATGCGTGCACATTGAGAGTTCAGTTTTGCTGTGAGTTTTGCCAGTAGGAACTTCCCACTGGCTTTCTGGCACAGATAATAGCCTACTTTGAATGTTCAGTATCTATAAAAAAAGGTAACTGAATTAATGTATTTGAAATGGTTGTTATGTAAAAATAACTGAAATACATGTTTATAGTAATTTGAAGAATATTAACATTAAAGTATTGCCTTGTAAAGCAATTGAATTCAATGGTCTGGAGGCAATTGTTAGCTAAATAAGTGTAACTCCTGAGAAAACATAAGAACAACTGAGTTACTGCATATTTATTCTTGTCTATCTGAGACCAAGATCTGTCTGAAGGCAGATAAAACATTGTTCCATATTACTGTAACTTAGTAACATTGCAGAAATATTAAAGCATAAAAGTGGATACTGTGTAATTCAGCAATTCAGAATACAAGAGGAATGAAATAGGTTTGTTCTAGGAATCATAGTTCAGATTTTTGTGGGCTTTGAGCACAGGAATCATCAGCCATACATATTCAGTAATATGTACTACTTGTATCTGTAATACAGTATCTAGTTCTGTTCATCAAGTCTTATTCAGGGCTGTTATGATCACAAAATGTTAAAGACATATAGGTCAGCATCCCCATATAACTTTACCAGTATGTACTTCAACATTTTGATTTACATTTAGTGTGTTTTTACTTGAATTGTAAGAGCTTGTAAGAAGGCTGCTAGGGCCTGAAGGTCTTTTTTTATCTTCAGAGCAGCTGCATGCATGCAGCTGCATTCTAAAACTGCATGGTTGCCAGCAGACACAAAATGCCACAGTGTTATTAGGAAGGAGTTGCTCTTAGGCATTGCAGCCTTCACACCTAGACCCTGATCTCTTCATCAAGGCTGTCAAGAGAAGGGTCGACACTGGCACAACATGACTGTGGTCCCTGCAACATGTTTAATTCACGTTACACTACTTGTACATGTCTTAGTTTTTAGAAAGACATTAGAGAACTTTTTTTTCAGCTCACAGGACAAAACCTGCTCTCAAACAGAAGCAGGTACAGCTGGATTGAGAAACCATGTGGTTTTCCTGGCCCCTTCCTCTTCTGTCATCTGACAGTTGTCATCTAAGATGGATCGGGGGAGACAAATTTTAAATCTGTCATGTGTTTCAGTTTTGGTTTGAACCCTGTAACTACTGTCATGGCTAGAATGGGACAAATGCCCCTTGCTCTGAGCTTCAGCTAATTAATCATGACAATCTCTTATGCTTTTTATCTCTAGTATTCCAAAATCATTGTAAAATGCACAAACTGTCATCAAACTCTTATATAAGCATTCTAATGGTAGGCAAGGTACCAAAGCATATTTCTGGGGGAAATGCCAATGGATGACTTATTACTGGGGGAGCTGGACTTGTAAAGGGATCTTGCAGGACTTGGTGGAAGATGGTGTAAGGGAGCCCTTATGCAGTGCTGATCAAATAGTTGCTGAATGAGAGAAAACTCTATCTGGTGGTCTATCTGTCTTCGTCTCAGAGTAAAGTAATAAAAGATTCTGGAAACTGGAAAAACAGAGCAGTGAAAAGCCCCAGCAGATCTGAATCCCTCTGGAAACCATTCTTCATCTTCTGTCTGTAATTTTTGTGTGCTGTGAAGAAGGGAGATGGCTAGAAGTAGCCTTGTATATCACAGTTGCAGATTTTTTTGTTTTTACAGTTTTTTTGTTAACTCAGGGGACAATAATTATGAAAGTACAGTACAGGCATTGAAAGGGAGCTAGGATCTAAATAAAAATGAAAAATATGAGGAAAATGCTTTTATGTGATAAGTATGAAAACAAGGGTGGAACTTGGGAGCCTTTGCAACTTGTATAAGACTGAAAACTCAGTCTTGCAATATAAGGAGAACTGAGTATTTGATAAAAGGCTGTGAGATGCTCAGAGAGGGACTGTGGGATATCAGAACTAACCCTCACCAGACCAGTGATAGAGTTTACCAATAAGAAGTTACTCAGCAATGGAGCTGATAGTGGATAGTGATTTGAATTTGTGAAGGTGACAGCAAATCCAAAAAAAACTCCAGGAAAGGCCATAAGGTAGAATGCTAGGTGAAGCTCAAAAGTTTTCAAAATCTTGAATATAATTCCAAAGGTAAATGGATTAAAAAACCCCCATCCTGAGAACATATTAATGAAAGTTAATAAAAACCGAAACATAACAGTTTGGACAAAGGAGATAATGGGAGCCCCATTAGCTTGGAGGAATTCATCATAGGAACAGGAAACAATGGTGTAGCAGAAGATGAATAGACTATTTTCTGTCTGAAAGCTAATGCTTTTGCTTTGGTGCTAGAGGACAAATCAAAGTATTGCCAGAAAGAGGGATATTTACACTGTGAGAAAAACCAGGAGCACTAGAAAGTAAACAGATGAGATTCAAGGTTTTCAGCAATAAGCTTATCTTCACTTCACGGCTATTTCTATGAAAGACTTCAGAACATAACATTTGGAAAACGTGAAATATTTAATTGTAACTGGATGGGAGAGCGGGGAACCAGCCCAAGATTTGGCTAGAGAAGTGCCAAAGCTCTTGGTCTTATGCAAAATTGCATTCCTTGGGGAAGTAGGGAGTGAATGCAGGGGTGACAGAGCTTGCAGCATGCTGCAAAACACAGAGGCGTTCCCAGAAAAAGAGAAAACGGAGGCGGAGAGACTCTTGCAGAGTAAGTGTTCCTAGTACACCGGTGTTAGTCCTGCCCTATATTTTTGTGTAGCACACCAAGATAGATAATGCAACTCTATTGGTCTCTGATCATGTCCAGGCCTTGGACTGCCTTGCAGAGGGTGAATTAGAGGAAAAACGTGTGTGTATTGCAATATCAGAAAGCTGTTTGTAATTGTCCCCTTAATTGCAGTTGGTTCTGCATTTGTGGTAGGAAAAAATACTTGAGCTTAATACTGAAAATGAAATATTTTTTTAAAGTGTACTTTTCTTAGCTTGATAGTTACTAGGTCTTCGTGTGTAAGATCAGTCTAAGATTTTTTTTAATATATGTTTTATTAGCTTTTGGAGGGTGGGTTCTGACAAACAAAAGACATTGTAACTTTTCTTTCTTATTGTTAATGGGATGAATTTTGATATCTTGTGATCTAGAGATCACAATGACCACAAGTTTTCCTTATCTACACCTTCATCTTCAAAATCTCTCTTAAAATGAAGAAAAAGGGTTGAAGATAAACTTTATGAAATAAAGTCAATATGAGAACATCTCCCTCATAGAACTGACGGGAGAATGCAGCTTTGCAGTCTTCTGGCAGGTTAAAGGTCAGTTTTACTCTGAAAGAGATCACTAGCTAAAAGGGGAGTAAGAGGGCTATAAAAACTCAATGTAGGCAAGAGCAGGAGAGTTCTTTTGTACCACAAATATATACACACATTTTCAATAGAGCTTTTGGACTGAATTTATCATGCCATAAAGCCTTTCCATTTTAAGTTTCACATTTTAGAATTGGTGAGAAACCTAATGCAGAGTATATGATCTTTTACTGTGTTAACATTTCTTGTTAAAGTTGATAGGAAAATTTGAAAACTGAAACTAACTACATCATAATCTGAACTCTGACGGCAGAATGAGAGGTAATAGTAGTGCATCACACCTTTCAGGCTTGCTCTGTGTCAGTACCAGGACAGAAATGATTAATGTAGGAAAGAGCTGCCATGTTCTGCCAGAAGAATGAACATGGTTTAATGTTTGCAAACTGAGAACAAAACAGCTGCCTAAGTGCAGCATGATTTCCTTGACTTCATGTTTTGGAGGATAAAACTGGAGGTGAGGATGGGTGGGTCCATCTTGCATTTATTCCAGTCTCTTAAATGTGTAGGGGGATTGTTCCCAGGATACAAACCCTGTGTGTGCAGCTGGGGAGCAAACAACAGGAAAAGTGCAGAGCTGCCCACCATCTGTGCAATGTGTGTTTGAGAGCAGGAGTGCCTTAGTGAGTAATGCAAGTGACAGGATATTGCTGGGGAAAGATTTGCTTCATCTAGTATGCACTCCGTGAACTTGACTCCCTACCAAGACCACATAACCTAACCTAGACTTGCTTTAAAAAGTCTTATGCAACTAATGTGCTGCCAGGAATCTGGAAGGAAAAGGGTTTATCCCAAACCCACTCCTGCCTCATTGGCCTGTGCTTCTTTACGTTCAGATAGCTCCATTCGAAGGTGATGTGCAGGAGTGAGAAAGTGAAGGACAAGGAAGGTAGATTATTCACAGATAAATGACAGTTCAGATAAATTTCTGCAACTAAATGCTCAGGGCACCTGGAAGAGCATAACCAGAATGTGACATCTATAGTGCTTTTTTTTTTTAAAAAAAAAAGCCATGGGTAGTTGTATGTAAGTTGAAATAATTTGATTTTCATTCATTTGCTGGTTTGCTTATTGCAACACATGCTGTAGCACATCATGTTCTCTCTGATGGGCTTCTATGGCCTTAACTGTCATGTTGGAAGTAGAGAAATGTTACTGTTTGAGGAGAAAGAAATGTCTGCAGAGTCAGTCTATCCATTTGTGAGAGTGCTGTGTATGGTAGGGTGAATTATCCACTTTAATTCAGGTTTATGTCTCTCTTAGACTGTAGAAAGAACTGGATGAGTGCCTTAGACTAGGACCCTACATGTGTGATGGCTGTAGTTTGATTGCGAGAAGTCCACCTAGGCAAACTAAGACTGTTTTCTACACTGTACCCAAAATTGTTCTGCACCAGCAATCAAAAACAGAAGATGGTCACTTAACCAATGTGGGAAGAAAAGAAGCATGGAAAATGCCTGTGTGTGTGGGACGGAAATGGTAACAGTAAGCATCACTGGACAGACATTCTTGTTTTGAATGAGCCATATCGCCCAGTCCGGTGTTTTTGGAGGGAGGCTGCTGTGGCTTCCAGTATGGGTTTCCAGTATGGCGGTGAAAAACTTCTAGGCAGGGGAAAAGACTCTGGGTTTGATGAACAAATTCAGAATGAGATTTGATCTGTCTGAGATTTGTGTTGCTTTTCTCTGCAGCTGTGGTTAGGGTTTGTTGGGATTTGCAGACCATCCATTCGCCCTCTCTGTGATACTTTTAATTAAATCTTAAGACTACTGTTGCTGAGGGGGCTTTTCCCTGCAGACCCATCCAAACCAGAAAAGGATCTCTGATCTTGAGAGCATAGGCCTAAGAGGTGATGAACGCAGGAATCTGCACCCTGTGTCTGATGGAGCTATTGACTGAGAGATTGTTCCTTTTATTGAGCTAACCTGAGGATGATCTGGTTTAGAGCCTCTTCCCCCATTGGCAAGCCATGAAAAACTGTTACTGAAGTACATGGGTATATAATTATCCTTTCTTCTCTCTCTCTGGGTTATAAAATATTGCATGATAGATTAGGAAAACTCACTAAATCTGCAAAAGGTAAAAAACAGTGACATGCTTTACTTTTTTGAGTTACATCATCCAGTAAAGAACATCTAAATTTATATGCCATAAGCAGCAATGATACATGAGGAAGGACAACTTTGCAGGCCTCTCCTCTATGCATTACATTTGTAAAATCAATTTGTTGTTGTTTTACCCATATATTCTTTTTACAACCCACAAGAATGGAAGAAGCCAAAGGAGCAACATCAATGAAAGTAAAATCAGGACACCTATGTACAAATAGAAATAAAACTGATAAATATATAACAATGAGAAAAATATTTAAAAGCTAAATTTTGTTATTAGCTGAATCTTCTAGTGCATTTTTGCTGTCACCAAAGCAACATTAATAAGCAAGTCTAAACTAAGACACAGCAGAGCTGTGATTAAAGAGGTGTAATGTTTAACTAATAGGCTTTGAAATGCGCTTCCCATCTGTGTGGTGCTGGCTCATTCAGGGAACACACATCTGAGGGCATTGTCTGCTAAGAGGCAAGAAGAGAGGTTTCTAAAAGCACAAAACTTACAGTCGAATACAGAACTGGCATATAGTGACAAGAAGAAATTACTACCTATTCTGCCAGGAGTCCTCCCTTGGATGTCAGGACTGTAATTTAAGAAGAATAAAAAAAAGTGCGTACAATTTCCCATCTCCTCCCTTTTACTTTTTACACATATTACTGGGGCGAGGGAGGTAAGATGCCATAATTAAATAGCAAAAGAACTTCTCATTCCAGCCCTGTCAGGAAGCAGGAGTGCTAGAAATGTATTGCCTTTTATTATATTAAAGGGAGCTAGGCACGTTTCTAGCAGGTCATAGACAAGCATGAAAATCTCTGGTGCTTTGCTTTGAACTTTGAAGATTTAGCTGGCAATATTGATGGAAGCCATAGAACAGCACAAGAAAACCCCTAACCTTTAATAAAGACATAGGTCTATACAATATGAATTATTGCATGCAAATCTGCAGGGGCATACTTCATTGGTTCAGAGGAGGGCCATAAAAATGATCAGAGGGTTGGAACACCTCTCCTATGAGGAAAGGCTGAGAGAGTTGGGGCTGTTCAGCCTGGAGCAGAGAAGGCTTCGAGGAGACCTTACAGCACCCTTTCAGTACCTGAAGGGGCCTACAAGAAAGCTGGAGAGGGGCTTTTTACAAGGGCATGTAGGGATAGGACAAGGGGTAATGGCTTTAAAATGAAAAAGGGTAGATTTCGATTAGATATCGGAAATAAATTCTTTACGATGAGGGTGGTGAGGCACTGGAACAGGTTGCCCAGAGATGTTGTGGATGCCCTCTCCGTGGAAGTGTTCAAGGCCAGGTTGGACGGGGTTTTGAGCAATCTGGTCTAGTGGAAGGTGTCCCTGCCCATGGCAGAGGGTTTGGACCTAGATGATCTTTAAGGTCCCTTCTAACCCAAACCATTCTATGATTCTCCCATGTTTGTTATTCTCCAATTTAAAAATCAGTTCCTTACTTACATAAGGTCAAGTCTTGGAGTTCATGTGTAAACTTGGGTGAAAAAATAACAGGTCAGCCTTTCTCTAATGACTCAAGTGGCCTTTGGATGAGCTTCTTAATGAATAACCCTTCTTAACTTATCTAGGAAAACTCATACATACCATGTTAGTTTACCTTCGTAAGTTCTGAATAAAATCTGGTGAGACTTTAAGTAGTATCATTAGTATGATGCAAAAATTTCAGTACTTTCTTTTCTCGTTGGGCTCCATTTTATGGACTTTTGAGAATGTTAGTAGAATGCTTGATAAATCTGACTTTAGTTTTGAATTTGCCATGAAATTTCAAATTGTGATGAATATTACACGGCTTAAAGTTTTGAAGTGAATGTTTTAAAACTGCTGTAATTATTCATTAAATTGGCAGTTATCTTTGCCAGATACATTCCCAATTTGAAACAACTAGCTTAGACTGCAGAAATCCAAATGACAGCTGACATGAATTGCTCCTAAATTCTCTACAATAGTGTGTTACCTTTGAGTTTGTTTTATAATTGTTATAGATTCATGTTCAAAGGTATAATTTGAATTTCTGCTAATCCTTCAGATTTAATCAGTGTCATAGTCATTCAGTAAAGGAAGTTAATCAATCAGAAATAACTAATAGTGAGAGTAGGAAGTAGATGGTACATCAGATTTTGGAGGCGCTGCCTTAAAGAGTCAGTGGAGTCTTATCTCGTACAAACACCTCAGACTATCAAGTACAATGATAACCTTACTAACTTTGTGTTCTAGTAAATCTTTAAAGATTTTATAATGAACAGTAGGAAAGGGGTGAAGTCCTTATCAGCAAGCAGCAAGAGATAACCTGCATTTTAGGAAGATGTTTATGTCAACTCATGGTGATTTTTCTGTTCTTAATCAGGAGGTGAAGGAAGCAAGGGCAGGAAGCAAGTTTTTGAGCTAAGAGAAATGCAGCGTCCTGTTCACGTGTACTTATTTTAGAGGGAGTTTGTTAGGAAGGAGGCAAAAGTTGAGTGCTGTAATCCTCACACAAGAATGGTATACACCTGACGTACAGGATCTGTATGTGCTATCCATGGACAACCTACAGTGGCTTTTATTTGTTGTCTCTTGGCTCCTGAATTTACAAATTCGTCCCATTCAGTATTTGCCTTCTCAAGTCCCACTAGCTTGCTGTCTAGACTCCCACTGCAGTCTCAGGAAAGTGGCAGGTGCCTCTACTGAATACTCAGCCCTTCCTCAGACAGCTGATGGAAAGGGCTTCCTTGGTGCTGCAGGTCTCATGAAAATGTCTGCACAAAAGACTGAGTAGCTACCGAGACCTTAGAGTTGAAAGCTCTTAAAAGAACGAGCAATAAGCCAATCTACATATTGGCTCCAATCTCCTCTCTCTCTCAGCACATAAACCAGATACAGTATTAACTAGTTGTAACTACGTGCAAGAACTTTGATGTGTTTGTGGCTTGTTGATAATTTTTTCACTAGTCCTGGTCCCTGGAAGATGGGATGGCAATAGTGCAGCAGGTCAATAGGCAGTTTATACATGTTGAGATGGCATAACGGTGCTCTGTGAGAAACAGGCTTGAAATTCTGCTCCAGAGAGAGGTGAGGGGACCAGGTCATGTTTCTTATTGTTGTTGTATCTGGCGCTTAGGATTACTCATTAGTAGCTTGCGTTGTGTACTACCTAAGATCTCTGGGTGGAGATCACACGCAGACTGCTGTCAAACACAGGGCTACAAGCTGTTTCTTGCCTCTGAGGGCCTGGAGTCTGGAGTAAGGAGCAAACAACTCAGTGAGGAAGAGGCTGAAAACCTCCCAGTGCTGGTTACTGGGCTTCACATGTGGATGGGCAGAACAAGTAGAGGGTTGGTGTTCAGTGCTGAAAGACACCACCTTAAGGTTATGGCAGTGATAGAGCTATTTAGTTAACCCAGGTCACAAGCCCCACCATGTTTGTGTGCTCAAAGACTTCAAGGAGAGGAAGAAGAGAGGGAAATAGTAGAAGGGCCTGACTGTCTTGCAGGATGAGATACAAGACCAGAAAGAAAAGAGAGATGATTCATCCCACAGCTGTGAGAGGTCTGTATGATCTCCCGAGCTGGTGTTAGTTCTGGTAAGTCTGATAAAATGCAAGTCCTCTCACTCCTTATCCTTCAGGTGCATGAAGGAAGAAGAAATAGTATTCTGCTTTTCATCATCCTTTCCCACTCTTCTCTCACGAAGAGGACTGTACGTTGCTTCCAAAGTTGCTGGCCTCTAAAAGGGCTGTATTTAAGAAGTTTACTTGTCTGCACAGGGTCTCAAGGAGGGAATCCTAATTACAGCGATGCACTGGCTAGTTTTTCTGTCTTCTGCACATTCTTCCATTCGTTTTTCAGTCAATGCAGGTAATAATTATTCCCTGTAGAAATGTCTTTTAAATACAATTGCTAGTCTCCAGAAATTACAAGGAAAACTACAGGATAATGAAGTATATAAACCTAATGCTGATGCTGAAATAACTTTTGGCCTTCAGCAGAGGAGACTCACATGCCTTGATAGTGATGATCTAGTAGCACATTTTAATATGAGAGTTCTAAAACGTTCAAGATTTTCCCAGCAGGTTTTGTATTGCACAACATCTCAATTAACTATAGAATATCACTAGAAAGAGAGGGAAGGATTTGTCTGACAAATGATGATGATTTAAGTAATGATTTAGGTGCTTTGCACTTGAGTGCTAATTCTGTTATAGCTTGGAACATGAGACATCATTAATTTAAACAGTTTTTCGTGTGACTGTAAGGAGCCAGGTATTAGCCCACAGCTGTTCCCTGTTTGGAAAGTAGTTCATATTTTTCAAGAGGTGATAGAGTATCAATTTTAAAGGCATTTGTTCTCTGTTGCGTACTCCTGGGCTTCTGTAAGCACAGGCAGATCCACAAACAGGGATTGTGTCTTCCAGCATTGTGTCAAGAGCCGCACGTGTCCCCACTGCCAGGGGTGCGGGGACAGGAAATGATTAGCTATCATAAGAGTCTGGCCAAGAGAGAGTTTTCTGTGCTCGCAGCTGTCTTCAGAGTGCTGTTGCTCCATGTAAGGCTTTCCAGCATCCTGCAAGTACGCACGTGCCTGAGCTTCCAAGCAAGCTGTGCCAAAACATCCCTGTCCTTACTGGGGGCTGCTCTTGGGCAGGAGACCGGAGCTCCGGGCAGTGCCTGTTGGCTTCCCAGAGGATGGTGGCGTGTTTGGAAGGGGAAGGAGGAGCCCTGTATGAGGTCAAAGTGAGAGATGAAGAAATGTCATTATACATTTGTCCTCCATCCGATTTTTATCCCTTTTGGAGGCTGTAGGTACTGCCCTATCTAGAGCAAAGCCAATAAAACCAGTCACACTGGAACTTAAAATGGGCCCATGTATCAACTAGCCCTGAAAAACATTTCAATGAGAGCAAATTGTGACTAAAGCAATAGACATAATTGGCCACATTGCGTGCGAGTTGGGACTGGAGATCCTTATATTATGCAGCGTCCTTAGAGATGCCGTAATTTTGCATTTCTTGATGTATAGATAGAGTTCAGCTGTAAAGTGGCTTTACACTGTTGTGTTCCTACTGTAATTTCATAAATGATATTAACTTTAATGATTTAACAAGAAATATAGTTATCGTTTCTACAGCAACCATGACTTTAAATATCCTGAATTACATACACGCATAATCTCAAGCATAATGAAAGACTAATGCAGTTTATTGCATGTAAATAGCATTCAGACTTAAAACTTTTAAGAGAAAATTGCTTTTGAATGATCAGGATGGAAAACCATACATAAGAAATCCCTCCTCAGCATCAGAATTTCTGCTGGTTCATGCTCAGATGGTTAAAAATAAAATAAGGCAGATTTATTTTGAACTTCCAGAACCAATTTATTTCTTGGCTGAAAATAAGCATGTGAATATATAGTTTGTGAGCAGTGTTGAATATTAGCATCAGATATAAGTTTATGAGCGCCTCTTCTGATGCAGAATTGTTGTGTTGCTCCCAGGAAAAGTTGACGCAACTTGTTATTGGGGAACAAAGTGTGGTCAAAATGATGATTGCTCCTTGCTTTGGTCCTTCTTGCTTTGGAGTTGGTTATGTCTGAGGACATTGTGTCCAGTGAGTGTGTTGCCCTACCATTTAACAAAAAAACACCCCAGAATTTTTTTTGCCTTTGAGAACAAGCATACATTTGCGAACTGTTACAGAAATTTGCTGTAATGTACACTAACCAAGGAAAGGAAGGGAGTGTGAAAAAGGGTGACAACACTGCTACAAGCAGGGACGCAGTTCAGAGTGAAGGAGTGCAACACTTGGGTTGGTAAAACAGATGCTCCTAAAATAGTCAGGAAAATTGCCAGTGGGCTGGAAACACCAAAGTGGCGGTAGCACGGGGCCTCCCTACCCACCTACACACCGAAAGGAGCAATCCTCCCTCCAGATAGCAGAAGGTGTGAATTTTCAATCTTTCTTTTGCTTTGAAATACTTTGAATACATACTATAGTGTGGGCTTGTGAGGAATTCTTTGTACTTTTGCAATCACAGCTCTGTCAGGTACAGAGGTGAAGCCAGTTTAGATTTTTTACTTGTACTTAAATCTGAAGTGATTTCTTTTTTTACTGAAGTGGAGATTTTTTCTTTTGGATTTACGTTAGTGTAAGTGAGAGCAGGATTTGATTTGATGTCTCCGAATGAGCAATTCTGTGCTTTGTATCCCAGCAGAAGATCTGTGGGAATGTGGGGGAAGTTTCAATGTGGCACCAAATACTTGAAGTTTTAATAAGGACTTAAATTATAAATCACTCTGACAATCATTAATGTATGTTATTAATAAATATAAAAAAGTACAGTTCCTTTACTTGGAGTACCTGTACTTGTATTTTGAGCCTAACAAGTTGAAGGATGCTATTTTGTTTCTAAGCTGTTCTAGCTGTAGGCAAGCATTTCAGTAAAACGTATGTTGGAGAGTTGGTGAACTTTTAAACAAACAAAAAAGCCCACCAGAAGTTAGAACAAAAGACAAGCTAAAAAGATATAAGCAGGGATTAGGATTCCTGTCTAGCAGTAGGATTTAAAATATTCCATATTTCCAAACTCTTGTCCCTATCATACTCTGACTAAACTGCAATAAGTTTAAATACTGTTGAAAGAAACATACATTAATTTATCTTGAAAAATCTTTTTCTTCTTTTCTTCTAATGTGAGCAAAGGTGTCATCAACAAGGCCACCTCTTGTGGCAAATTATTTGCCTTGGTGTGCAGAGAGACAGTGAATAAGCTAATCTCTTCTTTACAGGATGCTTTTGTTGAAAAAGTAGAATTATGTTTAATACTTTTACTGTTGATTTCTCTCCTTAGGATTATATAACCACCAGATGTCTCTAAAACCATATTCTCTCATAAACATTTTAGAGTCTTTGAAGATGTCGAAAATCTGGGATTTAAAGGGCTATTACATCTATCTACCCAGGGATCAAAAACTCTATTACAATTACCCCAAGTGCAAAGTCAGAAAATTTATTTAGCTGAGCAGATAAGTTTGAGAATTTTCAAAAGTCCTCATTTAATCTGTATACAGTAAAATCTAATATATTAACCTCCTTTTGAGACATAAAATTAAAATCCCTGTAGGATACAATACTTTTGTCAGAAATGTAAGTAAAGGAAGATTTATTGAGCGGGATAGCAATCCTATAAATCTGAATATGCCATATGGTATTTTGTTTCCTTGTGCTTATTTGAAGTTCATTTGGTTTCATACAAATAGACTTTTTAGATTCAAATAAAGAAGTCCCCAGTGCAGCAGAATTTTGGATGAACTGGAGGAAAACATCAGCTTCATGTTCTGAAGATTCCCTATTGCAAATATGCTGTCCTTCATCTTCCTCTACTAAATCTTGATGCTATTAATTCACGTAGAGGAGATAACAGCCAAGATGTGATCTTGTAATTGTTTAGAACAGGTATACGCAAGCTGAATATCCTGCTTGGTAAAAACCTGTTTCAGCCGGTAGCTAAAAGCACATCCACTTGGAAAAGGTGAACTTGACACATACAAATTAAAAATGGTGAGGAGAAAGAGGAAGGCGAAGCTCAAAGGTGTCCACTAAGGCATATTACCCATGGCTGGGAAGCGGGGCAGGTCTTGACCAGAGAGCGCCTATACTTGGTGCTTCCTAAGGGGAAAGACTTGACACTGTCTTTGCACTTTTACTTTGGCCGTGCCTGGGAGCATTCAGAGTTGTGGTCTAGGGTTAATTTCGATCTAGTGCTTAAACAGTTGGGCTGGAATATCCTTAAGAATCTATTAGATGGGGCAGAGCCACAGGGGTAAGCACAGTCAATGGGGCAGTGTCTTGGCCACGTAGCCAAAGCATGATGTGAAGACACCCAGTGCTGCTGGGATGTGGCAGCGCTGCTGGTGCCTCTTGCATTTCCCTGGGGGCTGTGTTTGTTCAGCTCTAGCCGCCTGCAAAACCAGATGGCCAAGCTCATCCTGGTTTAACCATCCTCAGAAAGGAAACTACCTTTACAGTGAATTTCAAGCATGGCCACAGATTAAAAATGAATTGGCAGACCTGCAGCTGAGGTTTGGTATTTTGAAACTTTTGGAAGGTTTTCCTCCCATCCTCCTGGAGCTGGAGCTACAGGTTCATTTAATGCAGGTTACTAAACAGCTGTTAAGTGATAATAACTTTCATTGCCAGCTTAAACTGAAGTGGTTTCTGCTATTGTATAATGTTTTATCTGCTTTGTATCTGTATAAATGTTAGGTAACAGCTCTGTACCTGAAATGTATTTCCCGAAAGAGGGCCTCAGTCACAGAAAGCTCTCTTGGAGGTAGTCAGAGCTCTTTATAAGTAAAGCTGCACCTATGCTAACCACAAGCAAGTGGTTTTCGAAGTTCAAACATTGTTGTTTTGTTTTGTTTTTGTTTTTTGAGCCAGTCTTAGTAATTATGTTTACCACGTGAATGTTACTATTGACATTTATTTAGAGTAACATAAAAATAAAAAGACGCATATCTTCTTAGGAGTCCCAACTTTATATTAGGCTTTTAGCAGTTGAGATAAGTGAGTCCTTCTGTTTACAGCAGAAGGAATGAGACCTAAATTCATAAGTGTTTGCAGCTCTTGCCTACTACTATAATTCTCTCCCTTGAGTATCTCCAGTGTCCCCATTGTATCCCGAGTTCCCTCCTGTGTCTCCAGTTGGCTTCTGCAGAAGAGGAGGGAAGTATTGTGGCTGGGTTTGAGGGATGGGTGTGATGGATGACTGGCAACACATATGTACCACTAAGCAGCAGTATGTTATTACTGAGCTTGGTCTGCAACATTTCCTTAAGTAGAGACTTACTTTTCCACTTACTGAAAGTCTGCAGACTGAGAGGCATGCTTTTATCCCACTAGCAGTGTTCAAAAACTTGTAGGAATTTAAAAACTCCCGAGACCTCCATGTATTATCAAATTTGTTTGTAATTGCCCAATATGCTGAGGGATTCTTGGAAGAAAAGCTTATTTAGGTTGTATGGAGTAAAACTCAGTAAGAAGGCTAGTCTGTCTCGTTCTGTGCTTCACTTTACCTCCCCCTAGTTCAGTAGGAGTACTCCGTAATAAGGTGCAAAAAGCTAGTTCCTTTCATGTTAGACCAAAAGCTATTTGTGTGGTGACCATGTTGCTTTGCTTTGCTAACTGTGAAACAGGACCTAATGCAAAAGGCCAGCTAAGTAAAATATGTAGGCCTGGATTCATCTGTATGTCATGCACAAATCTGTAACTTCAGGCTGGCTTAGAGCTTATGAATATGCTGAAGCATTTATATGATCCAGGGGTATTCTGATGAAATCTACAAAAGTGGTAGAGAAATTTTTCCATTCAAACACTTATTAAAATAAAAATAACACATGTATATTTGTTGTAGTAATCAATATTTTTTATACTAGGAGCTGATCTGAAAAAAATTTATTACTCTCAGAGTCACTTTGCACAGCATTGTTAATGTAGCAACAGGCCTAGCACATGCAGTCGAAGTTATACAGAAGGAATGACATTCAAATCAACCAAATTCAACACTCTGAGGGTCAGGAAGCTGATTAAATCCAGGTGTCTAGTCTCTCCCATCATCACGTTCCATTAAAGAAAATGCAATAGGTAGGAAGAATTGTTTTCTTATGTGCCTCTCTTCCTCCATTGACTGTAAAGGAATCCTCTCAACAAACTCCAATTAGACATTAAGATGCTGTTCATTCATGCGTATATGTAGAACACACGCATAGATGATATTTTTCCTTTTCCTTTCCTGCATTGCAGGAAGGTGTAAATGGCAACATTATGAAATGTTCACCACATCAAAGTGAGCGTGTGAACCTTTCAAGACCTTTTTGCCCGATTAGGCTGTTTATTACCTTGTTGTGTAGAGAACACAATAGATTTAATTAGCACAGTGAACTGTATTTACTTGGTTCCCTGTATTAGCTCAGAGAGAACAAAGTTAAGAGCTGCATGTGCAAATTTTGCAGCAGCTGGAATGATTTTTCTTATTATTATCAGTCTTTTGTAGTAATCATTAATGAGTTAATGTAGTGTGTGAATCTAAGGAAAGGGTTTTAAAGAATGTGCGCACAAATCAATACTTTGTGAGAGCTTGAAAAACAGGTTATTGAAATCAGTCATAATTAGCCATAGATAAAATCCTAATAAGTCATCGGTAATGCAGTAGTTCTCTTCAAATTGAAAAAAATTGAAAGACTAGGAGAGGGTCAGAGTAGTGAGCTATGAAATTATTCAGGAAATGAAAGGATGACAAGAAGAACTGCTAGTGATACAAAGATACCTGTGTGGGAACATTTTAGTGAAGAAAATCCCCATTTCCTTGAGGGATGAAGAGAAATTGAGGTAAAAAAATATTATATATTCCCAGGAAGCACAGCCTCCCTCTATGACTGAGGCTGTGTATTACCACCATTTGAGGCAGTTGAAACCTGTGGTGTAATTTCTCCTTTCTGTTTTATGAACATTTTTAATCGGAATAGTTAATTTCAGTCAGAAAGCTTCATCTTTCAGATAAAATGAAATGCCATGATCATGCTGGCCTCAAGATGGATTTTAAAGCAAAGCCCTGAATTATTTTAGAACTAGTAAATTCATTTTCTGTTCTATGTAGAGGACAGCCATTCCAGAGCATCCCACCTGAGCTGTCTCAAGCAATTTCCACCTCCTTGCTGTTCCCTGCTCCCCAGCTCTGGTCGCAAGCTGGAAAAGAGGCGACAGAAGCACGAGAGCTGGGCATCACCAGCTCACACTGTATGAGTTCCTGCAGCCTGCTGGCTTTGTCGGCTGTGCCTGGGTATAGGCTTTTACTGCAAAGTGCATGCAAGGGGATCGGAGGTGACCCGAGGTACAGTTTTGATGTAGTCTGTTCAATCTACAGCATGAAAATTGTGCTCTGTGTTTGGGTTTTTCATGTCCATGGTCTCTATGGACTCTGCCTGGTGTGAGCAAATTAGTACCACTGCTGGATGCCACCTGGGTCAGCCCTGTTAGAAAGCTTGTTATTGCATTACAGTGTATTATTTGAAGGAAAGGGGGGAAGTATACGATCGTAATTTACTGTGTGTGTGGAAGGGAACAGAATGAAAGTTCAACCCTGGCATTGCAGTTCCTGACATAAATAGCTTAATATAACTAGCTTTTTACATGGAAGCCTACATACTGCAAAAGTTTCTCTAACACCAACATAACATATTCACAGCCATTCACATAAATCCCCTGCTTTTGAAGTTAATGTTCTGAATTAACTTATGTAATATTTGCAGGCATGGGGATTTCTAGAAAGCTTAAAAGTCAAATCCTGTCTTTGTCTAGGAAATCAGACTGGGTATGTTACATTTAAATCCCCAGTGTACTGCGTAAGCAGCATCAGCAGTAAAAATTGTTTAATGAGATAATGGTTTGGGTCAAGCAGAGAAAACTGCTAGCTCCAAGGTGTAGTGTTAACACTATACAGAGTACTTTGTAGATTGTGTTTGGAGGTTAGGGTCACGTTTTGGTCATCCAATTTAGAAAAAGAAAAAAGTAATCTGGCACAAAAAATAAGTTATGGAGTAGAATAGCCAAGATAACAGATGGAATTTCTATCCAGGGAAAGACTGAAAAAAGATTTTTTTTTTTTTTTTTTTTTT
>Ga0065711_1004785_pt1 | contig 38189 bp, 15 predicted proteins | sample Hoacrofraction12_FD_59098 | JGI IMG/M metagenome (GOLD analysis project Ga0065711, IMG submission 59098) | Hoatzin crop microbial communities from Cojedes, Venezuela - Epithelial fraction 12 v2 (version 2) | ecosystem: Host-associated > Birds > Digestive system > Esophagus > Crop | place...
TATAAGGAGAATACAGGAGACCAAATCAAAAGCCTTGCTGAATTCAAGGTCTGCAACATTCACTGCCCTCCCATTATCCACACAGTCAGTCATCTCATTGTAGAAAGCAATCAATTTGTTCAGGCGTGATTTACTCTTGGTAAATTGAAAATGTCTCCTCCCAAATCCCTTCTCATCCTTCCTGTGCCTGGGAAGAGCTTCCAGGAGAATTTGGTCCTTAACCATCCCAAGGAATGAAGCTAAGCTAACTCTTCCGTAGTTCCTTGATTTTTCCCTCTAGTCATGCTCAAAGATGGGTGCGACATCGGCCGCTTTTCAGTCATAAGGAACTTTCCCTGATTACCATGAGCTTCTGAAGATGATACAGACCAGCCTCACAGTGACAATGCAGGGTTCCCTCAGCACCATCACATGCATACCATCTAGTCCCATGAACATGAATATGTCCAACTGCCTTAAATGCTCCCTAACTCTGTCTTCCTGTAGTGTGGGTAATGTTATGTTCCCTAAGATTAATGTAAGTAAATTTAGGGATATGGGAGACCTGAAGTAGGATCTTACCAGTGAAATCACAAGCAAAAAGTATATTGAATCTCTCAGCTTTTTCCATTTTTATGTCACCAGGTCCCCAAACCTATCGAGCAAAAGGATAGCTTTGTCCTTAGCCTTCATTTTGTTGGCAATGTGTTTATAGAAGCCCTTCCTGTTGCTTTTCATATCCTGGCTTGTTTCAACTCCAGCTGAGCTTTCTCACTTCTTCTCTGCATGCTCAGGCAGTGCCTCTATATTCCTCCTAGTTAGCTCACCCCTGCTGGTATCACCTTTACACTTGCTTTTCGTGTTTGAGCTCAGGTCGCTATTCCTTGTTTACTCACACTGGCCTTCTGCCACGTGTTTGCTTGAATTTCCACACAACTGAATGTATTGTTGTGGTGCTTTGAGGAGGTAGTTCTTGACAACTCCTTGAAGCTCCTTTAGACCTTTTTCCCTCCAACAAGAAGGTCCCTGAACAAGTCAAAAGTTTCTCTCGTGAAGTGCAGTGCTGTGGCTTTACTGTCTGTCTTGCTCACTTATCTCAGGATGTTAAACTCCATTTCATGAGGACTGCAGCCAAGGCTTCCTTTGACCTTCACATCCCCAACCGGTTCTTTCCTTTTTTATGAGTAGTAGGTTCTGCAGAGCATCTTCCCTTGTCATGTCATGAATAACCTGCATCATGGAATTGTCTTCAACACACTCTACAAATCACCTGAACTGTTTGCATCCAGCCCTCATGCACTTTCAACAAATATTGGTACGGTTGACGTTCCCAGTGAGTATGAGAGCCCATGACAGCAAGACTTTTTCTGCCTGCCTGAAGAGGGATTCATCTCCTTCCTCATCTCGAGCAGGTGGGCTGTAGCAGATGCCTGCGACAACATCACCTGCATTAGTCTGTGCTCTGATCCTTCCCCACCAATTCTTCATCAGTTTAACAACAGTTGTAAGGCAAGGTTCTTTGGACATCTGAGCTGACTTAGATATTTCTGACTGAAATGTTTCTGCTCTGGTCCCCTCCAACTTCCAATTCTGGGGTTAGAGCAGTTGGAGTCACCTCAAGTTTGTTTGCATACACTGATGTAAAGACATCCTTTGTAGCTCCTGCAGAAAAAATGTTTCAGTCCAGCTGTTAGAAGAAAAATTGAAACTCCAAGTTTTTTTAAACAAGGGTATTTTCAAGCATTTATGCTCTTGAGAGGTACCGATGTATTTAAGAAAGATATTTAAGAGAAAATGGGGGCCGGGGGAGAAAGAAAAACAAAAAAGAAAAAGAGAAAAATAATTAATTTTGTATTTGGCTGTAAATGAAGTGTTATGATCACCTGCTTCCTTCTTTTTATCTGCTGGCCAGGTCTATAGCTTTAGTTATCCCAGGGAAAGCTCACAAGTCTTCTGCTTACCAAAATTAGAGTGTCACAGTTGTGTGAGGTTTTCACTGTGAAAGAAATTAGCCTAGCTTTTAGTGACAGCCACAGCCAGGCATGTATTTGAGAACTGGACAAGGGGCTTTGAGCCGGACTTGATGCTTGGCAGGTCATTGGAAGGAGCAGTGAATGGGGATAATGCGTTCCTACTCAACTGTGTTTCTGAAGAGGGAAGAGCTGGGTACTGTACTCAAGAGCAGCTGCAGTTTATTTCAGAGGTGAAATTTAGTTTCTGTCTCCTGGAACTACAGTAAAACCTAGGCAAGGGGTTATAAATACAGTGGCCAAGCCCATGTCCCATAGAACAAGGCTCAACTGCAAGTCAGGTGCAGATGGCAGTGAGTGTTTCTCCCACTAGGTCTGTGAAGTGATCTAACAGTCTGAAAGCAGATGCTTTGATGAGGGCAGATTTGGGCATGAGCCCAAAATGAGTATCTGAAAACATTTCATCCTTCCGGCCACTATCACCTCCATCCTGCCAGGCTTCAGACTCATCTCAGGGTGATTCAGCCAGGCTAAATCCCCATTCAGTACTTACGGTATTGAGAGACGGGATTAGTAACACTATCTTTTAGCAAGATATAACTTTCACGACTCTCATTTCTAGGGACACTGATCTCTGTGTTGTCCCATTAACTCTATCAAGGGCCATTAAAGAGAACAAAGTGTTTCTTGCTCCAACCGAAACACATTAACCAGGCAACCAGATTGCCATCTGGTAACCCCGTCTTCTGCTTTTGTTAGTCTCTTCATACCTGTGCTCAAGCGTGCTCCCAAACATTGGGCTCACCCTGTCAGCCTATTCATTTCCTATTTCCTTCTTTTGTCGTCATCACAGTGCCCTAGTGTCAATCATGATACCGTGTGCCACATATGCCAGGTTCTGGATGATTCAGTAAAATCTGCATATGATAGCCTAAGGGGAATCAAATCATTTCTTCATAGAAAAGATGTGTTTTAGATGAACTATGAGATAATATGGTGACGTAAGAGTTTGGGAGAGGGAGAAAGAAGAGGTAAATTTCTGGCAAATTAGTCTACTGAAATTTGAAGATAGGTATACACATACATATGAAATCGCGCATGAAATTACTTATGCAGACTTAACTCAGGAAATTACCATCAAAATCACTTTTTAAATAATAAATCAGCTCATGGATAAGACTGGAGTAAGTTGTAATACAGGAAATTGATAGGACTAAATAATGCATGTGCAATATGATTGTTTTTGGTAATCTCTTTTACATCCTTTCCCCAGTAGAGAGCAGCAACTCATCAAGTGTTTCTTTTACATGTTCTTCCTTACAGAAGCTGTAAAAATCAGTCTTGGTTCATTTCACATTTAAGTTCATTGCAGCTTGAGTTAAACTGAAAGCTTTATGAGTATTGGTTATGGTATTAAAGGTAGCTTTAGAAGTCCGTAAGAAAAGACAGTGAGCAGTCTGGCATTCCCTAGCACTGTCACACAACTTGCTGGATAGCAGGATGAACAGAAACACTACACTGTGTTCTCTCTTTTGTAGTTTGTGCTTCCTTGCTATAAGCAGAATTTGCAGCATCTGTGTGTTAGACTGAAACTTTGTTTGGCTGCTCATCAGGGAATCATTAGTTCTACTCCATCTCACACTGACTGGGATCATGCTTTTGCATGAGCTTGAGTGAGAATTGCAACATTCTCTGATTTTATCGATGGTGTCTTTTGTAAACACCAGGTCAGGAAGAAGAAACAAAGTCATGTGACTGTCGAGACCAGAATGGATCAAAGCATGACATCTAATTCTCTTGAAGATATACACCAAACCTTTACCCCAAGGAAAAGACCTCTCATTAATGTCTTGGAAAGCTGTTTGTAAAGGGTCTTTTAAAAGCTTGGACCCATGTGCATGTATTTTTTATGTGTTTTCTTCTTTATGAAGTACAAAGACACTTGTTGGAGGAGGCTAGGTGTGATGGCGTGGAATTTTTTTCTATTTTTTTCCTTTTGATTTAAGTCTAAAGCCTCAAGAATGCCATGTCAAATTTGATCTTTCTTTCTCGGGATTTTTAGAGATACACATTATGTGATCTCATGCTTTGACTAAAGGGAATGAATTCTGCTAGAAGTTGAACAAGAATTCATTCTCTTAAATTCGTTAATAGTATAAATTAAGCAATGAATAACAAACAGTCCAGCTGCTAAAGTCTCTTTTCCCCTGCAGTGCTCATCTTCTTCCTCCTTCTGCTTGTGTCATCACCAGTCCACATATTCTCCAGTCATGATAACCTCTAGAGCAGAAGAAATCTCCCGGTTCTTTTGATGGAGCTTCGTAACTCTGCATCCTGGGTGGACTCAAGGACTGCAACTCGTCTAAGTCTCTTCCTCTCAGTTTTATGGAAGTAGAAAGCTGACAGGCAAGGATAAGATGTGAGAGGGTGTCTAAGCATTCACACATACCAGTTAACCCATCAGAGCTGCCATAATGGAGGAAGCAAACCTATCTTGGCAAAGGCAGGAACTCCATGGATCACTGGGAGATGTAGAAACCTAGCAGCCAAAAAAGGTCATATTTTGTGTTTAAGGGCATGTTTTACCTCTGACTCAGAGAAGCAGATATGGTTGAAAGGTTTGCAGAACACCAGTGAATCTGCCTTTTCTCATAGTAGCATCAGATGGATGGAAGATGACCTCGAGTTGTCAGACTGCGGCAGTGCACACGTAGTGGGAAGAAATGGGCGTTCCCCAGAGGCCGGGGAACATAAAGTCAGTGCTGAGCTTTTGCCCCAAGGAGTGTGGTAGCCCCTCTGTTCCCACCGGGGAGGTGCCGTAGGTGGCAGGGGCTCCCAAAGCTCCCAGACAGGGTAGCTGCAGTGGCATTTGCATGGGGAAGTAGCAGAGAAGCGTGCAGTCTAGGGCAAAATAGGGGCTGAAAGACGATACAGGCAAGTGATGGCAATGCTGTAAGATGGTGGAAGCGTGGGAGCGTGAGGCGTTGCTGTGAAGAGAAGAACAAGCTTGTTTACTGCCATGTCAGGAGCTGAGCTGAACAGGCGTGCTGCCCTGGGTCGATGAGCGGTGTGCGTGAGACAGGGCCACAGAGAGCTGACAGACAGGCAATGGCAGTGTTATGCTGAGCTGCTCTGCGGAGGTTCGCCGTGATGTTAAGCAGAGCAGCTTTGAAGTGAGAGCTGTAATAAAAAAGAGCCCCTGCAAGGAGTTTATACCATCTGTTTACGTAAAAGTGCTCTCTCTGAACCAGGATACGAGGTGAACGAACTGCTTCGGCCATACCCCGAGTATCTTCAACCTTGACTGCGGCTCCCCTTAGGATTTCTGCTCTGTCGAACCATTGCCATCCTTTTCATATTGTTGGAGCCTTTAAGTCTTCTGCGTGCTGGAACATTTCCCTATAATCTGGGTCTCTAACAAACTGCTGTCATCACAGATGTATCACAAACAGCTCTTGCCCCAGGATACTGCATGTTTCTGAAGACGTACTTTCCTAACATCATTCCAGTGAAATGCAGGAATCTTCTCTTGCTGTCTCACAGTACCTTCTCTTTATCCATTTTTCTTTTAGGATGGTCAAATTGTACATTGTTATGTCTGTGTGTTATTAAATCTCTCTTTCATTGTATTTTACCCTGAAAAAGAAAATATTCTTTATCTTCTTTGCATAAGAAAAAATGGTTATTTAAATGGAGAAAAGAAAACTGCTATATTTTTACAGCAGTGCCTTGGGCGCATATCTGATTTTCTAATAGTGTAAAACTCTGTCAGACTTCCAAAGCAGTTTTTGCAATGCAGTCTGAGTGTTGCTTTTATAAACCCAGGTCTTGGTCTGTTTTCACTACCTTTATGTTGGTAAGAGGTAAGGATATGAAATTCATCAAATGATTGATATGCTGTCACAGCTTTCAGACGCTGTCCTCTTCAGCATTACCCTGTGATCCTATTAGTAACGGTAAGTGATAGTAAAAGTTTGTCTCTGTTCTGATGAGTGATCATTGAGGATTCAATCCTTCCCCTTAGCTCAACACTGCTGTTCCATGTACGCGGTCAGTCAGATGTACTTTCTTTAGGAACAAAAGTAAGACTTTAATCATTTTAGCATTGCCAAAAGACAGTGGGATCTCTCTCCCATTCATACAAACATATGTACAAACTCCCCTCTGCAGAACATTAAGCAACTGATCTGTCAAACTGCTTATTACTACTCTTCCAAACAGCCTGTGTGGGTACCAGCATTACACAGATATCCCTGAGGTCCCGTGTTCAAGGCAGCAGTTTACAGAAGAAACTGGTTTTCAAAAATTCATCTGCTTGGTTCTAAGTCAATGAGCTGAAATTCTTTCAAGCTAGGTTTACTTTCGGACAAGATTCTCATAGATACACTTGTGGGTAGAGATACTTGAAAAAGCAGATCTTAAAGGTTATCTATACAAAGCAGGTTTGGGGGTGATATTCAGCTGTATAAACATCAGCATCTAACATCATCTGAGCTGGTCTTTGCTATCCTGTTTGCCTGGAGCTGTTGCTTCGGAAGGGGTAGGCTTTCCATGAATCCTGTGTCATTTCTGTCTAGCTCATGTGGATGTCTTACATATCCTCAAGTGTCTCAAATTTCACCAGGTACTTCTGTGTACACAACTGAATTGCAGCTTTTAAAATAAAGATACAAAAGTATTAGTAGTGTTCAGACAGTGCTCACAGATATTTTCATTTATTAATCTTGTATAACATCTAATTAAATCTGCAGAGTTTGAATTTTGCATGTCATATTTTGGTAGTGAATTGTCTATAAATCATTCAATGGCAAGAAGATAATTGTCTAGACTGTTTCAGATGAAGCAGACTCATTGGAGGGTTACTTTCATGATGAAAAAGCTTTGGTTTTGAACAATGTAGATCCTGTGAGGGAAAATTACGGTTTTCCTGAAATACTGCAGTTTTCTCTTTGGAAAATCAAAACGGCATCTTCCCAGCAGCCTACCTTGAACGCTCTGGTCCATTTCTCTCATTTTCATTGAAGAAAAGGAGACTTCAAGGCTGCCTGTAGAGTAGCTGAGCACAGGTTTGAAGGTAGTAAAAAGATGATGATCAGGAAGGCAAAGTATGTGGGTTCATAGTAACAATGGAACCTGAAAGGGTGCCTTTTTCTTTTTCCTATAAGTTATTGCATTTTTCTTCCTGCATTGAGAAAGCAGAAACGATGATGCTTTAAGCTGGGCAGCAAGCAAGCCACCAAACTTGCAAAATGGAGTATTTTAGAATTCCTATCCAATGAACAATGCCTGGGTTTTTCTGCTTTCTCTTGTTTATTGTGAATAAATATGAACTTGTTTTCCAGTCTCTCAACATTTTCCATGGGATGTTGATTCCGTTTCTCTGGGCCAAATCTATTATTAAGCTTTTGGGGAATATTTTCCAATGGCAAATAAATATGAAACATAAATTAACAACTGCAATATCAGGGTAATTTCTGTGAGTTATGCACTCAGCTGGAGTTTGGGATGACCTCTTTAAGATGCAGATACAGATCTCAAGAATCTTGACATGGCTTATGACATGCCTTTCCCACCTTTGGAAAGCAGCCTAGGTTTTGCACGCTGCTTTCAGTGTGCACTGTCAGCACTGCATAACCATGAAACAGTATGAAGCCTTGCAAGTGGGGACATCTTTTTTTCTAAAAAATAAATTTTGACAATACCAAATGAGGTCCATGCCCTTACTCCATTTCTGCTACATTAGGAAGAAGTCTAGGGAGGCATAAAAAGTCTTGAAAAGCTCTTCATCAAGCTGCAGGAAACTTTTCCAGACCTTGCAGATGGCAGGGGTATCCCTCCTAAGCACTATTTCTCACAAAGGGCAACTATCAGACTGGTTGCCTGTCTGAGATGCAGCATCTCCTGGCTCCTGCTGAGGACTAGGAGTGTGTTAGAGGCTAACATGCTCAGCCTCTAATTTTATGAAATAAAATATAATCCAGCATAGCACCCTTGCAAATTCATCAACAACCTGACTCATTTGAGACTCACACTGCATGGAGGAGAAACCAAACCACTGTTGCTTTGGTCCATTTGTGAGACCGTCAGAGCACGCCTGTGCCTCTTGCTCTTTCTCCTCCAGCGTCTTCCAGGTGTGAGCGCTCAGGATCATGAAGGATCTATGCCTGGAGGTTTATGTGCCTACGTTTCATAATTATCACCTATTCCCAGATAAAGCGTTATACTTGCTGGCCTAAAGTGAGGAGTAGAGGGCCCTGTTACTAATATTTTATTCTCCTACTTACTGTAACATTTTGGATTTCATCCAGCATGTATAAACAATATGCCTGTGCTTTTACAATTCTGCATTGCCATTTTAGCACTCTGGATATTAGCCAGAGCCTATAAAGTGTGTGACATTAATTTAATTTCAGCTGGTTTCCTAGACATTTACTTTTGATAAATGGATCCAAGATGGACATGTCTATCTAAAATAGGAATTTAATTCTGTATAGGAAATAAACTATATTTAGTTAAATTTTGTTGATGACATAATTAGCAGCATTGCTTTTAACTTTTGTCTAATGTAATGCCAGACAAAAGATGCTTTAAAGAAGAGGATGGCAGTGAAAAGAAACCTTTCCAATGGGGCTGTAAGCTTGACGTTTTATGTTTAAGCCCATGCGGACATTCAGGCTATGATCTAAATGACTTACTGTGATTTAGTTCTTTCCCATAATGCACTTCAGCATTACAGTATTAGACATGAATTCTTCTCACGTAGTCAAAGAGACTTGCTTTCATAAATTCAGAGTGCCATTACTCATTAATTAGAAGCAGAAACAGTCACAAAGATATCCCAACGAGGTGGCTGAGTAGCAGTGTGATTCTAAATTATCTCCTGAAACCTCTTTCTTTCATGGACAATTTGGAAGGAATAAATCAGAAACTACAGCACCAGCTTTACAGCCCGTATTTTTTCAGAAGAAAATTTTCTACTTGCTCATTTTATGTTCCAAAGAAATACTGAACTGGTAATATAATTTGAACAATCATAATAATATTTAAATTAACAGTAGGAATAGCTCTCAAGTCAGGAATAAAGTTGGTAAATGAACAGCAAAATGACTTTATGAATTGCATCTTTCTTTGGGCTTTCAAAGAGGTATGGGCCTATCACGACTGCTGCTGTATTTCTGGTACCTTGAGCAGACAACACACCAGGTAGTACCTCTGGAGTTGCTGGAGATTAATTTACACAGAGGTCAGGGAAGAGACAAAAGAGAGGTTGTAGAAGACTATCTGAACACACAGCAGCTGTCCTGCATGCTGTGGAGGCATTGTGTCCCCTCAAACTCCTTATTGTCTCCCAAGGCAGGGCAGTGCACTCCCTTCAACCCATGGTAAGGAGTCATCCTGCATCAGAGGCTACAAGTACACCAGGCAGGACTCCGCAAGTCATGTGTGTTCCTGTCTGGTCAGTGAACCGAATTTTAAAAAATGAACTGTTAGGGGGTTTCCTTATAGCAGTGAAGATTTAATCAACAAAATTCTTATTGAGATTGACAACAGTAAAAGATAGAAATGGGCATAGGCAGTGACTGCAAAATCCAGATCCTGATCAGAGTCTGAGGTGTGCACTGCTGTTTTCAAGGGTCTTTCAGCTGACAGTGGGAGTGTGTGTATGGAGAGGCAGGGTCTTGGGGTGGTGGTATTTTTTCACTCCACTATTGTAGCAGAAGAGACTGAATAAATTTAGAGTGAGATTCTAGTTTTGCCTTCTCCTAAAAAATCACAGCTGTTTTTTTATCTTTTTTACTACTTGCAATGCAATGAAGAACTCCTGTGCATAGGAATCAGCTACTCATGTTCTTAAAACTTTATTGATGGTGTCCTGTAATGATGCAAAACTGTGTGTTAGGGACTGGGTATTTGGCTAAATTTGTGTAGCTTTTTATGAGAGGTGCTACAGATTTTTCCCCACACTTGGGTGCAAATTATATGAAGTCTGTAGAAAACAGAGGGAAAGAGAATGAAATTTTGTGCAAATATTTTGTATATTATTTCAAGATACAAGTGTTTAATAGGGCAAAACATCAAGTTCTTATAATGTTAATTCATCAGCATTTCAAATATGCTGTATTTTTTTCCTGCTCCTACCCTCGAACATCAGCCTCGTCTGTCTTCCTGTAGTTTATTTATTATTTTATGGTTCCAAAATGGGTGAGATTTCTGTGAACCTTTCCAGATTGCTGCATAATGAAGCAAACACAGGGAAAAGTGACACACCCTGGCCATTTGCGCTGGAATTTCTTTTGAATCACGGATTTTCTCTCATTCTCTGTCTTTCCTACACAGACGTGTTCTTGATTGGCAAATATGTGTGCTGTTGTAATAGCTACACTTGCAAAATCAATACCACTGAATGTAGTTCATCTATAATATTATTTACCAATGTTATTTAAGAATCTAATTGCTTGGGCTATTCAAATGCACAATGTTATGTCAAATTGTGAAATTTCAACAGGCTCCTAAAATCTCATCGTCTCTTATCTAACTTTTGTGGCTACATTTAAGGTGGTTGTACTTATCCTATTAACACCATACCTCAAGCAATATTATCTTGGTGTCTTTTTCTACCTAACATATGTCAAGAGACAAAAATCTAAGTTTTCCAATGTAGTTTTCCAATTAGAAGCCGTGTAGCAGACAGAGGATTGAAAGTGTTACCAGGAAAGTGGAGAATGTAATTTTGACTGATTTAAGGGGAGTAGAAAGTAGAGGAGCCTGGAAGTCACCAGTGTATGAAAGCAAGAGTGTTTTTATCCAGGAAGAAGGTCTAGATATTAATTCACAGATTCAAATGCTACCTAAGTTTCATTTAGTTTTCCAGCCTTAGCAAAAAATGCAGAGCGGAAGAGAAACAAAACAAACTCAGGTAAACACACAAATATTCTCTTGCACTGCAAAGGGTCCGAAGAACGGAGTGCTGATATGTGCTTTTAAAGAGCTGTCAAATTCATCCTTAGATGTTGTGCAGTGATTTCTATATGCGTTACAGGGGGCTGTGATTTATAACCAACATTTGCCAGCTATCTTACAGTGAACATAGCAGAGCTGTGCATAGCATTCTTTAAGTTTTACTCTACGCATGTCCTAAATTTCTTTTATATCCATGTAGGCACATGAGGATTTTACTATTCCTACCGCTAGTTTTAGTTCAATGCAATCTATGCTTCCGCTAAGTGGATCTGTTCCTCGAGCTTAAAATATTCTCTTCAGTTCTGTCAATGTGTTTTTTATAAGGAAAACATTCTAAGCCACTCTCATACCTTGAGGAGGCTAAAGCTACAAAACAGTAACACTTTGCACCAACCCATATGTGAGGTAGGAGCCACACGGCTAGCAGCCATCCACTAGGGTGATATCCAGTATTTGCATAATTAATGTGAAGCACTGCCTCGTGTCATACTAGAATGATGCAAAAAATTATCAGACAGTAAAGGCAGATATTCTGTCACTTAATTAATACCTTCTGCAGTATGTTGTTTGTAAACGTGTATTTGCTACCACTCTGTCCTGAAATGACACTTTGAAGTGAACAGTGCTGCTCAAATTCAGAGCTTGCACATAGGAGTATCAACTGAAAATTATGGATCAGCTGCTTTGCTGTAATCAGTACATGGAAAAGCTATAGAGCAAGTAGCTGGTCTATTGTTTTCTTAATTTTCATCCTGCTGCTGGTGCGGTGCAGTCTGCGAGATAAAGATAGCAAAACATTAACCCCCAAGCAATGCCCCAGTCTCCAAATCCCAGGGCAGAACTTCCTAGCTTTGAAGTTGGTTGGACAAGAACACATTGAGCAAGAAACAAAAGAAGACACCAAAGAGAATTTCTCTAGCCTGTTGACGATCTTCTGTTGCTGAAAACCAGCAATTCTTTAGCTGGATTAAAAATCTGGGGTTATAGATGCCACCTCAGTGTTCATAGCGCTCAAAACAGGACACTGTGCACAAGGAAAACCTTTCATCACAGTAGCCTCAACACATTCTTTCTTTTCTTTGTGAAGCCAGATTCCCTTGAATGTGGCTTGTTCTCTACATTATCTCCTTGCTTTGGCAATAGTCAGTGCAAATTTTTCTTCAAAGACAGTGACAGAGTGACAGGAGTGAAACCTATCAAGCTGAATCATTTTGTCATGACAGACCAAAATCCCAATGACAAACATGTCAGCTGTAGCAATTATTGCTCAGAGGAACTGCCTATATTCTTCCATGGAGGCTACCAATATGGGTCCATAATATTCATATGAATAAAAGCCTTCAGGTATTGAATCTCTGGCTTTATTGACTGTCAACATGATGCCTAACCAAATGACATACAAATGCAATTTTGGAATGCAATAGAAAATCTTCATCAAAATGGGAATTTGGTGGTAGGCTGTGATCCAGATTATGTTAATTTTATGCCCTGAAGTTGAAGAAAGAGTTTACTTTAATGTTCAAGGCTTATAATTGTTACTTATCTGTAATAAGACAGTTGGCATGAAGATCTATAAAAAAGATTGTTCTAATTATTTGGAGATGGCTGTCACACCAACAGGATCTAAATTAATAACAAAGTCTCAAAGTGAGGGCAATAGATCATTTATGCTTCATTTTATCAACAAATATTCTGTATTTACCTGGATATTTAAACAGAAAAATGGGGTTTAGAAGTGTTTTAAATGCATCCACCCGTATTTATGGAATTGGATTTCTTACATTACAATTGCTTCTTTTAGTTGCATCACTAACCCTATAAACTTATAAATATTTATAGGGTTTATAAACTTCTTTAACTTTTATGAAGTCAGCTATTTGGAGTTCAGTAAGAGCCAAAAATAATAATTAAAAAAAAATAGAGACCTAAACATATTCCAGTTTTAAGAACTAACTTCTTGGGTATGCTGAAGAGCAGAAGAAAATGACTTATGTCATTCTCCCCTCTTATTTATTAAAACTGTTCTTATTTTGAGGTCTGTCAGATAAATGTTTTGTACTGGTCATTGATGTGGCATGAATAGCCATTGCTGCATTTTGGGGGAGTTTTACTTTGAGAAACAAAGGGAAAGAACATTTTAGTTGTGAATTATTTCCTTTTTTTTCGTGTACGGCAGCTACAGAAAACTCCACAGAGGTGTGGCATGCTGAGAGCAGCCCGAGGGAGATGGATTAGTGAGAAGGGGCAGGCGAGTTCATCAGAGATGCATGAGAAATTGTAGAACCATGTGATACACACTTTTTATCACAAGGCTATCTTAAGAAACCTACAATTTTCTAGAGAGAGGGCCCTAGCTCATGAGAGAGAACTGCTCCACTGAAAGCATGCTAGAGATTTCGCAGAGCAGGTAGTGAAAGAATAAAACATCTGATGAGCAATGATGACTTAGACTGCTGAACTGGACACAGTACTGGAGCCCAGAACTGGACACAGTACTCCAGATGGGGCCTCACCAGGGCAGAGTAGAGGGGAAGGAGAACATCCCTTGACCTGCTGGCCACACTCTGCTTAGTGCACCCCAGGATCCCATTGGCCTTCTTGTCAGCCAGGGCACACTGCTGGCCCATGGTCAACTTGTCATCCACTAGCACTCCCAGGTCCCTCTCCACAGAGCTGCTCTCCAGCAGGTCCGCCCGAAGCCTGTACTGGTGCATGGGGTTGTTCCTGTCCAGGTGCAGGACCTTGCACTTGCCCTCGTTGAACTTCATCAGGTTGCTCTCTGCCCAACTCTCCAGCCTGTCCAGCCAAATGGCAGCCCAGCCTTCCGGTGTATCCACCATATCTATCCAGTGTATCAGTTCTAGATGAGGGGCCGAGAGACCATAGATTGTCTATCAAGCTAACCCAATCCAAATGTAAATAAGAGCACCTATTCCTCAAATGTCTTTGTTTTTCCTGTTTTTCAACTCTTTACTAAGCATTTGAGTGCCTCATGCTCCATTGTGCATTTTTGCTTAAACATCTATTGGAAGTTAGCAGGGTATCTGGGCAACAGCTGTGTAGAGTATTCACTTAACAGAAAAAAAATGAAGCACCTGCATATCCAACATCGCCCACCTCCACACATGCAAACAAATAAATCAGACAACCAACTCTCCCAACATGTGTGCTAAATACGACCTGTAAGTGCCCAGGTCGAAAACTTCAGCCATATGACCCCAGTTCATCAGCTGCTGCTCTTTAGAGATGCCTAAATTTTCACCTGTATTTTGATTGCTGGAGCTCCAGCCCCAGTTTCCCATTTGGAAAAATTAGAATTAAGGGCATTCAGCAAGGATGTGGGACACTCCACTCCAGCACCCTGCTGGGACAGTCTCCCCTTCCCTGGTGCATGTCATAACTGCCACTTATGCTTGCATGTGTTTCATCGGTGAAGCTGCCCTTTAGTCTTGCTAAATGTTCTTCCAAAGAGGGAGATAAAATGTGTAAATGTGACCTCGTATGCTAGTGATTAGGGCACTCAGAAGAGGGAGGCTCTGGATTTCTGCCCCTTTTCCGTTGACCATTTATGCATTTTTAGGAACTGGAACCTGGGCTTAGTAGGAGTTTGTCTTTGGCAAAAGAGAGATGACGACATCTCATGGAGAAGAGGGAAGAGAAGATGCCAGAGCTGATTGTTAAAAGCCCTCTTTAGTTCTTAGAATGTAAGTAAGGAAGAAGTAATTTTTTGGATAACAGAATTTCAAGGCTTATCTGGTTTGTTTTCTTCTCCGTGGAAAGGCTCCTTTCAGCACAGATGTTTCATTTCTAGCATGGGTTATATCTCATAGAATTAAATCAGTTCTGTTCTTCAGCTGGACCGATTACAGTTTGGCTCTGGCATACTTACTCTCTCCCGTGGGCCAACACACACACACAGAACATACTCCTCCAGCTGCTCCTCAGACCTCCTATGACCTCATCCTTTTACTTTCAGACAGGTACCCAAGCTGTAATTTAGGGCAGACTGTCTCGGGAAATCACACTCTGGTCTTACTGTGTCCTCCATTTGGGAATACAGATTATACCCACATTCCCACGTGGTTCTCACAATTACCATATGTCAGGATTCATGGGTAATGGGCACAAAAATACAGATTCCTTTGGCGTGGCTACTGGGCACAGGTTATTTTCTCTGGCTTTTGCATTCCAAGCCTGTGCTGCTTCACTGTCTCTTTTGCTGAGAAGCAATTTCTGCTTCAGGAAACCTGGAATCTCTGTAAAACAAGCTTGAAATAATCAAGACTAGTCGCTGAGGATAGACTGCACAGGCTGAGTATGCTAGCTGTATCAGAGCTGAATACTGTGCCTTCAGGCTTGGTGACTTCTGTTTAGGAAAAAGTGCGTTGTCTCCAACTGTAAATTGCCACTTGCAAAACACAATTAACTAACCAACCGAACAGAGTTGAATTGAAACTTTAAACAAAGCTGTGTTTAACTGAGTGCCATACAGAAAATGTTCTCTGCTGAGAAGCCTCTAGCTGTGGGCACTGTCTTGCCTAGCCAACAGCTAATTGCGTCTCTTTGTGGTTTGTGAAGAGAAAAAATCCCACAATCAAACCCCCAAACTTCATGTCTGTGATGAACTTTACGAGATTTCAGGCATGATGAAGAAAGTCAGAAGCACAGTTCCTTGCTTGCTGTCTGTCCTTTTACTTCTCCTATTGAAAGCCTGTGGGCTCCAGGGGAGTCAGGATAGTGACTTGCCTGTCCCAAGGGCAGCTGCCACAGGAACTAAAGTGTATTTGGCAAATGGGACTTTGAACCTTTTAACATCTAATTGCTGATTTGGGTGCATATAATTTCTTTTTACTCTATATTCTATGCCTTAGTGTAAAGACCAGCAAAGGTGTGGCTGAGAGCTCAACAGACCTTGCCTGACCTTAATCCCTGAGAATACTGGGATTTGTTCTAATAAAGGAAGATTACAGAATCATAGAACCATAGAATCANAGAAAGTTTTGGGTNGGAAGGGACCCCTAGAGGTCATCTAGTNCAACCCCCCCGCAGCGAGCAGGGACATCACTCACTAACTAGATCAGGTTGCTCAGAGCCCTGTCCAACCTGGTCTTGAATGTTTCCANNGATGGGGCCTCCACNACCTCTCTGGGCAACCCGTCCCAGTGTTTCACCACCCTCATTGTAAAGAATTTCTTCCTTATATCTAGCCTAAACCTNCCCTGTTTTAGTTTAAAACCATTACCCCTNGTCCTATCACTGTTGTCTCTACTAAACANATTGTCCCCATCTTTCCTATAGGCCCCCTTCAGGTACTGAAATGCTGCAATCAGGTCTCCCCGCAATCTTCTCCAGGCTGAACAAGACCAACTCTCTCAGCCTATCCTCATAGGAGAGGTGAAGAGTGATAAAACCTTATGTTCCTGTTCCTTTCCCTTTCATACTCTCTCATGGCTGGCATATATAGCAGAGGTGATAAATGCAGAGAGGAGCCCACTGTTTTGTTGACAAAGGCGGCTGAACTGCTGGCACATCACTTTTCTCTCCATGCTCCTGAAAGAATTGTTTTACACATCTCTGGCTTGTCTCTGCCTTTGCCTAAAGAAGGCCTGAGAGTGGCAAGGCAACAAGGTAGCCCTTAGCTAGGAGAAATTCTGTAGGAGTCATAGAAAATAACCTTCTCCTTTTTTTTTTCTCCTGATGAGTAACGGCATATGCCAAAGAGGGAAGCATTTCACTCCTGTGCTCGTGCGTTCTGTTATGCCAAGTGTCTTGACAGATTATTTTCTGGTTTTCTGTCTTCTGGTTGGATGCCAAACTCTGGGAATTTGGCTCTGGGAATTTACACCTCTTTGTTTAGGGAGACGATAGGAGCTGTCTCCTAGAAACAGAAATAGCATGCTGGACTCACTGACACCAGGATTTAGCCCTCAGGCACCAGGAGGCATTCAGGTCTTTGCTTTTAGAAGTTGTTCCATTCCTTGCCAGATTTCTGAACCTTAGACTTCATTCATGTTTCCATGTTAGGTAAATAAAAATGTAGGCAAATTTTTATATTAATTTAAAGGGTGGTTGGAGCCTACAGACCATGAAAGTCAAAGTCTTTAAGAGACCGCTTTTTGGGGGACTTCAGGTTTTGTATGTCCAATAAAATGCATGTGGGATCTTGAACTATACACACCAAACACGAGGCTCCCAGGGAGACGATCTCTTTTTGAAAACATCTACTACTGATAAAGGAGATGACTTCATCTCAGCTCAGGGGCTTAGTCTGGGGAGTGTATGTTTGGAAAACTGAGTACAAAGCCAGAGTAAGTTTAAGAGGTATGTGAGACACTAGGCAGGAGAATCACACATTCAGGGTCTGAGCCTGAGACCTCAGTCCTGCCACAGTAACCAGACAGGAGCTGAAAGCCATAACGGGGATACCAGAAAACCTTGATCTCCCTCACCTTGGAGGACTGGCTGTCCTCAGGGTAAAACACTGCTTGCACGAGCAGGTGTGGGTATTTCCGTCTGCAGTATTTTGTATGATGAAAACATTTGATTGCACGTTTATTAGTTTTAGAAGCTGAACAATGTCCATGTGCAGTGGCATATTTTTGTGTTGACTTGATGGGAGTCATTGAGTGAAAAGTTGGCAGGCGAGAGATGTGATTTAGTCTCCTTGTTGATGTCCCTTTAACTCAGGTGGTGATTTTGTTGCCAGAGGAAAGATTTAACATGTTTTAAAGAACTCTTTCCCAGAAAGAAATCTTTCCCAGATCCCAGATCTAACACCTAATTCTTCATTAACTTGCCACTGTTACCAATTCCCTCACCCAGGGGTGAATAACTGATTGCTATCAGTCATGTCAATTCCCCTCATCATGCTGAAGGCACAGAAATATCTTCTGCTTTGTAGGAAGACGAATACCAGTTTTGTAATGGAGGGAGTAGGTCTTGGGGGTGGGAGTTAAACACACCTTAATTAATGTGTGAAGGGGCAAAAATTCAACAGCACAACAGTTGGCTTTGTTCGTAAGATAGTATTAAAACTAGAGTTGTTGCAAAATAACAAACTTTTAAATTTTAAGCTATTGTTCTAAATAAGACTGAATAATTATGCAGTTTTCATCTGGAGTAACCTACTAATATTTCTTTGGGCCCAATGGTGATATTTTCCCCATTTTTTTGCTGGTGTTCTGTTGAGAATTCAGGAGTGGGATGGGGTGTACTTCTCAAAATTTGCCTCTTTCCAGCTAGGTAAAACACTGAGTGTTTGAAAGCAATTTAAAATTAATATTGCTACCTAAAAAAAGAAATGGAAATTAAAACCAGTCCTCATACATTTTTGGGAGGAAGATTTTTCAACTATTCCAAATTAAGCTGTAGAATCAACAAAACCAGAATCATGGCGGTTTTATTAAAGGGTCTCTAGACCAGAGCTGTATTGCCTGCAAAGCTTGTAAACATAAACATATCCTTCATACAAACATATTTTTTCAGCTATTTATTGATAACCTAAAATTACATATTATTTAATATGAATTTGTTTTTTTCACCAATTTGGTTAGATCTGTCAATAAAATATATGAAATTCTTGCTGCTGGGTTTGGTATTTGAACACTGAATCCTCACTTTCTAGAATTTACAGTCTAGCAATGGCAATCGAGTAGATATCCCCACTGTGTTAGGAATTAAAGAGAAAGTTTAAATATACCTGTTCTGATAATAAACTACAAAATTATAAGCTTTCAGAATAATTTACTATATATTCTTAGATTTAGCTTGATATGTAAGACTGTTAAATGGGTCATATTTGAAGTTTATCATTTCAGCTGCTTTTGAATAATACTAGAAAAATTCATTTTGAAAGCTTAGTAACTTAAGAGAAAATTTAAGCTTGCCATTCAACACTGGGACAAAAGTAGTTTTCACAAACATCCCAAAGAAAAGTAAAATACAAATTCTAAATTTTTACAAACCACAAGCAACTGATTTGAGGAAGTACTTGTTTTTATTGCAATAATATCAATTATTACGAACGGGAGAAGCTAAAACTAGGAAGTGCGCTTCAAACCAACCTGTAAGAAATTGGCCTGTCTGTAAGAAACTAAGATTTTTAACATACTACCCATCCATTTAGGCAGTGGACAAAGTAGATAAAGACTACGTTTTTTTGTAACTGATCAAAGATAGGAAAAGAGTTTCAAAAGGAGGTGATAATAGTGGTTTTAAGAATGAAATTAAACTCCTATAAAGAAATGTTGGTGATTCGGGATTTTTTGTTCACCATAGCTATTTTTAAAACTCTACAGTTTCATTTTAAACCTTTTTTCTAACCTAAGACAAGCTTCCAAACCTCTTAAAGCTGGTAATCGTCCTCCTGTTGGTTTCCAGATCTGCATTGCTGTTTTCAATGTCTGTGATACAGTGATTAGTGCTGCTTGCTGTGTTTCAGATGGGCTCTGTTAGTAAAAATACAGCATCCTTTTGCTTTATATTCACTCTCCCTGTAAAGATAGCCACATTGAGTTTCCTTTATTACTGTAGCTGTGTGGTGGGTTGTTTTTTTCCACTGATAAAGCCTAGGTTCACGTCCAGATCAGTAAGTTGTCTGGTCTGTTTTTATTTTACATGTATGTCTTGCGGTGTCTTTTCTCCTAGATCTTCTACTGCATTTTTCAATGATCTGTATTTTAATAGTAGATCTCTGCAGCTCTGAAACCCACAGCTATTGCCCTCAGATTTCTGTTATCCAGGAATAATACGAAAGAAAAATACTAAGAGATAAGAAAGTCAGTCTATTTATCATGTCATTCCTGTGATGTAACATCACTGCCCTTGCTATTATATAACTGAATAGTCGCAATGGCACGTCTGCCACCCAACAGCCACTCAGAGAATATTCCCCTTCTGTTCTGCTTTGGGACTTCTCTCATTCTTCCTTTCTCTACTTGTATTTCTTTCATTTCTCAGATACGGAACTTCAATTACCTCTCAGTTGGACCTCAGCGTCAGTCTACTTCCTTGTCCTTTCACACAATTAAACAATCATGACCAGCTTTTCTCATCCATAGATCTAACATCTGTTCCATTTATTGTCTAAGAAACTTTTTTTATACATAGAAATATATACATATCGATGTACGCATTCATATATGTATATGTATTCATGAATTATCTTTGTGATTACACAAAATAGAACCTAAGTATTTGGGATTTTCACTGTCTTCCACCCTCTTAACTCTTTGGTTTTAGAAGAGAAGAAAAACAGCAAAGAATTTAACCTTCAGCGTTTTATAAGCACAGGAATTTTCTCAGCACTTGCTATTCCATACCAGTAGAGTGTCATATAAGGAAATATTGTCGTCAGGAGTAAGATGTTTTTGGAGGGAATGAAAGCTTTTCTACTGCAAGAAAAATGGAATGATTTAACTGATAAAGAAAATTTTTAACTTAAGAATAAATTCAAGGATCCATTCCAAACCATCCTCTATCCCTTATTCCTTCAGCCCCAGTAGAAAAGTCTCTTTCTAAATTTTTTTTCTTCTCCTGCATTCTAGGAGCAAAGGTGTCATATTCCTTATTATTACTCTAGGTTGTTGTACAGCAGGCTGTTAGAAAGGGAAAGGACTGAGTTCCTGGATTCATCTAGGAGGGACAGAAAATGAGGTGATTAAGTCTGACCTCTCCTGCAGTTCAGATTCACCTCCTTGTCCTACATGTTCCTAAGGAAAATATATTTAAATGCTTGGAATTCTGAGCACCTCCTGTAGAGTTAGGAGAGCTCTACCCAACATCTCAATAAAGAAAGTTTTAACCATCCCTTCATAAATACATTTTTCTTCTTGTTGCTGTTTTTTTTTATGTAATGACAAAATTTCTCCAGCATCAAAGTGTGAAGCTGGGAATCAAAACCAGAAAGATTTCCCTACACACAAATCATTACAGTCTGTAAATGTCTGGAGGAGCTCTTTTTCCAGTATTCTCAAGTCTTTCTAGTTCTCTCACAGAAGTATCAACCACTCTATAGATGTCTTGTGGCTTGGAAATGAAGAGCAAATCTCTGTATTTACATGTGTAGAGAGTTATGATCTAAGGGAAGGAACAGAAAATGCAGAAAGGTTCGATGTGTAAGCATTACAACATATCCCAAGAAGTTGAAAGTCTTCATTTTCTTAATGGAGAAAATAGAAACTGAATGTCACAGCAGTTGGTCATACGCTGTTGATGGCTGATTCTTCTTCTCACTACATTTTTGGTAAAGTCATGTTTGGTACACACATTATGATGATGCATTTTGGAGCAGCCAGTATGGTCAGATGAAGGGAGGAATCACCAAATTTGAGGATGCCTCCATGGTTTAGGTTGTTCTAAGCAGTATTATAGTGTTGAGACTTTTTCCCTGTTCAGAATGGCTTACTAAGCCAGGGCATTCAGCCCATCTGAACTATTGCCAAACAGTCAGGAAAAAATTAAGAACTGTGCACATTAAAACATTTTTCCCTGCTGCATGAATTATTTTCGCTGCTGTCAATTAAACAGATTCAACAGATCCCTATTATTTGGCATCTTTGAAAACTGAAACTTGGAGTTTTCTGTATATTAGAACTGGTTTGTTTTTTTATTAAATGATGAGTGGCATGGCTCAAATTAACAATGACAAGGCTAGAACATCATCTTTCCATTGAGCTGTAGTAAATGCAGGGTATAAAGAAAACAGTTTGCAGTAGTTTCACTTACAACTGAGTATAGTATGTAAACCCTGATGCCAGCCAGACCACTGCCAGATTCCTGCTAAATTCCCTATACCAGCAGCAGGGTAAACAGCTAATTCTGTAAGAGGTTCCCGCTCCCTTGGGGAAGGGACTGAAAACATCCAGCAGATAGAAATGCAGGTTGTGCCCTTGAAGCCAAGACTGGAGTGCTTTGAAGGGGCAACAGCTCTGACACCAAGATGTATTGCTGTTGGTATGTCTCTCCCAAAATTGGGGCATTGTAGGTGCTGAAGGAGGTCAAGACTGGCAATGAAGAGAAGGCAAGGGAAGGCAAATAGGACCAAGTAAATCCAAGCCAAAGAGAAGTCTTGTATAGTATGCAAAATCAGTTTCATGGGGTCTTTCCACCAAGACATGTGGAAGCAATAGAGGGATTTGTTTCCTTCTCCAGGCTTCTTAAAACAAAAGGTTTGTTAAAGCAAGAGAAAATTCTGAATAGATAAAAGGACCACCTTACAAGGGTGGTCAAACACTGGAACAGGTTCCCAGAGTGGTTGTGAAGTCTCTGTCCTTGTAGCTACTCAAAATTTCATTGGATACAACCCTGAGCAGCTGCTGCTATTCAGTATTTACTCATGGTCTAATCAGGGGGCTGGGCCGCAGGACTTCCAGAGGCCTTTCCAACCTAAATTATTTTGTGATTCTATACTAGCTTCTGAAGGACTTTGTGTTGTGAACCAAATGCAGGTGTGTTAAATAGGAAAAGCTTTAAAAGGATTCCTCCTTCATCCTTGTTGCACCTGTTAATTTCCAGGTTCAGGGAAAGAGTGGGAAGGCACAAGTGATATGACTGGCTCTACCAGCAATCTGAAAGTACTTTTTTTGGAGTGGGAAGAGAAAAACAGATCAAAGTCACAGTAGGAGCAGGATGGGAGTGTTACATACAGGTGCAATGAGAAACGTTCTTTTCCAGAAACCATTGGAGCCCTATTTCAGTATGGTACATTTTGAAGCCATCAAAATTGCAAGCACATACGATCCCTTCCCTACCCTATACCATGACAGGCCTCATGTATATAAGAGTTTTAACTGATCCTTAATTTGCTGTTTCCTACTGAATCTGAAAAGCCTGTGAAATACAGTGGTTATTGGCAACCTCTGAGCTCTTGACTCAGTGAATCATTCTAGTTATGTTACTACAAGGGAGTGGAATCTGGCAGAAGCCCTTTTTGAAATGGTTTAATGGAGTAATTCCTTTAAAAGGGATTTTTTTTTTGGCTTTTTGGCTTTTGCTTTGGGGGATTTTTTTTTCTTGAGGATGGGGGATCTTCTGTTTTCCCTTTGTTTTAGTTCTTCCAGCCTTGTCTTGACAACAACATCACAATTAATTGGAGGATTCCCTACCCCTCAGATTTTAACATAAGATAGCCCAGCATACATTTTGGAAGGAGTTGAACATCTGGAGATTGGAAACTATTGTCTTCTGAAGAACTTTACTTCTTGCAGCATCACATCTTCCCTGGAAAGTTGAAGGTCCAGAGATTTCAAAGTGCCATTATAGCTTTTGCAGTCAGGGACTTTGTTTTAAAATGAGCACACTCTAAAAACATGCTCATTAGCAGCACTCCAGCAGTACATTCAGTATAGTTCAGTAGCAGAAACACATAAAATAAGAAAACTCACAGTTTATTCTCTTGGAACTGTAAGGTCCCTACTACCTATTCTTCTAGTCACTATCCTCTCGCCTATGAACAAACCCTGCCCCCTGGACGTATTTTCATAACATTTAAATGAAGAAGGACATCTGGCAGCATTGACTGAGTAAGAAGATCCGCCAGGTCCTGGTACAAATAGTTATAATTCAGCCAGCATCACTTGAGATCAGATTATTTATGCCAGTTTTTAATCTAATCTGCTGATTTTTTTTCCCCTCACTTTCCTAACTTCCAGTGGTAGAAGCATATAACGATACGCAGGGAAAAACAGTACTAAGTGGTCACATTCAGATGTGAGATCACTCAGCTTTAAAGAAAACAGGAGCTGGCATACTGGGTGAGAACTGGTGACCATGAAAACAGGTTTTCTGTCTTTGACATAGAGGTGGCAGATGTCTCTGAGAAGGACCTACTGGGCAGATGTGACCGTAAAGAGCTCTCCTCTCCACTTCTTTCAACACCAATTGATACCTTGATCTGTATTTTTTGACACAACTTTTTGTTGTTGTCGAAATGTTTTGGATATGCATATGAACATTCAATCTTCTTCTGAATCTGATTAGATTTCTGTCTTCTCTGACTACTTGTTTCTCACTGTACTTATGCGTTACATGGTTTTTTTTTAAAGCTTTTATCACTTTGAAACTTCCTGCATTTAAATGTCATTAGATACACATCATTATTGTGTTAGGTACTATCACGAACAGAAGGTTGCAATATAATTACCTCACATAATTCATTATTTTTCAGATGGTTATGATATCTTCTTGTATTTTCCTCTCTTCTCAGTTAAACCTTTCCAGTCATTTAAATTTCTCTTCAGGGCATGTCATTCTTTGGTCTTTTCTAACTTGGAGTATGTTGTCATGTATCTCACATGAGAAACAGATACTGTTGAAAAGATTGTTGCACTGAGATCTCTTTTCTAGATGTTTTACTCTCTGAATGCAAGGAAGTCCTCTCAATAGAACCAGTAGCAATATTCAATGGTGGTCAAAGCAGACCCGTGCTACATTCACAAAAATGTCTGAGTGAAAGACAGTTTAAGCCAGTTGTAAGTGCAATGAATGGGGGCTTATACACATCTTGGTGAAGATATACAGTTGTTATTTTAATGTGGGGTTTTTTTTCAATAGTTCCATATTAAGTTCACTGATAGTCCCCAAATATCATGCTTCTGCGCAGCGCTGTACGGCTAGTTCTCACCACTGTTAAAATGTGGAAAAATGGAACAGACAAGAAGAAACTCGGTAAACTAGGAAGGAGGAGAAGAGTACAGGGCATAGGGGAAGAAGCACAGGGCATGGGGGAAGGAGCAAGTAGAGCTAGGAAAACAATATTTCCAATTGGAAAAATTGTGTAAGTTCAAGGAAGATAGATGGAGTCCCATGATGCACACAAATTTTGAGGCAAACTATTTTCCCTTTCTAATACTTAATAAAGCCTCGTCTTATCCAGAATCATATTGCTTTCCTTGAATTTATTTTTTTTTTAAAACAATACACCTGTCTTGAAAGTCATGGTGTGGAACTGATTTCAATAAAACACAAGAAACTTAGTTAATGATCTTGATCTGTTTCACTAAAGTGATAAAACCCTCTGTGGAAGGCCAGGACTGTTTCAGCTCCAGCCAGACCTTGGGAATGCCTTGGCAAGGGCCGATAAATTCAGTTCTATGTTCTTCTTTCCCTGGATACAAGTGTCTAAGTTACGCCCAGTAAAAATAAGCTGACTTTTAAGCAGAATTTCCTTTGTTACAGCTTGGAATCTGCTGTCCCTTTTATCTGTTCCTGGAAATTTTTTCTCTCTCTGCTGAGGTGGCATTGGTGGAAATGAAATTACTGTGACTAAGGAAGAGACAAGAGACATATACTGAGAGTACCATGTGGCTTGTATGTTTGCTTTCTTTCTGACAACATTCTTTTGAAGAGGCAGAAGATAAAGTCTTAAAGTCATTTATAACTTACTACACTGTCAAATATTAACACTGTCCAGCAAGATATAACACTGTTCCGCTTGTTTTCTTAGCAGTTCTTCTGAAAGCACTGTGTGAGCTCCTCTATGTATAATAAGCCTTGCCGAGGGCAGGAGAGTGTCTTATGTTTCTTGTTACAGAGCAAACTTTGTTGATTAGAAACAAATGCAAACCTTTGGGACTTGCCCTGTTCAACAGCTACCCTAGAGCCAAGAGAATAATTTCCTATGTATGTTCACATGGTTCCCACTCAACTCACACAGACAGAGCCATCACCTCACACTTAGAACATAAAAATAGAGGGTACTGTAGCAACTGCCTTTAGGGAACAGTTCTGTGGTATTGGCAGTGAGCAGCAACATTACTCCAGAGAAAAGTCCACGTGGCGTTGTGCCCGCGGCTGGCACAGTGTCTCTCACAGCTCTGCAGCACGCAGCTACTACGGTATGCCTGATGGGAAGGGCGTGTGTGTGAATGTTTGGTCTTCTCTGTGCCCTTTCTAACAATGCAGAGAGGAGGACTAGAACAAGGACTTCTTACTTCAAAGGAATGCAAGACCCCATAATACCTAGTGTATGTGCAAGGGTTGGTTAGGCTCCCTTTGCCCTTCTGCCCTTTAGATCCATGCAAAAGCAATCACAGCCTAAAGGGCATTCAGTCTGGCAGAGAATTCTCATCTCTCTGATGAGAATTGGCTCTGCAAGTGTTCCTGCATTAAAAAAAACACGAGGGAAAAATTGAAAAAATCCAGAAAAAGAAAGATTAAAATGTCTCTCTGGGTACAGAGTAAAAACAACAAATAGAATTCAACACAAAACTGTATAGAACTTGTATTTCTTTTAACCATAACAGCATTTCTTTGTCAAAGTAGCTAGACAAAGAAATTGCAGATTTTAGCAAATGTTTCTGAGGGAAAAAAGATCTTGGAAGAGAACAGATTCACTGATCATGGAGGCAGGGGGTGGAATTTGTGCCGACACAAAAATATCTTACAGATCTACTGTTACTGCTACCAATTATTTCCTAAATACCATAGAGAATGTAGTGAAATACTCGGAGAAAAATAAATAAAGAACATATTTTTCCCTAAGAGAAGAAAAAGAAAGGTTGAATGAGAAGCATAAGTCCTCACCTACATCAGTCCCTTAGCTGTGGCACCAAATAGCTTAAATGATATCATTCTCATTTTCTAGTCAAACTTTTCATTAAGGGGTTTAGTGCAGAGGATTTAGGAATTGCCATTATCTCAGGAATTATGAGATGGACAGTGGGCTCAAAAGGAAGCTTAAATAGGCAGAGTCCTTTGAATCAAACATTATTGTGTCTATATTGCTGACTTAGCTTGGCAGTGACTTGCTCCCAAAGTATAGGATGCATGAAGGCTGCAATAGATCCCGTTGATCCGGGCAGAGGTGTGCTCAGGTGCTCCTCTGCCTAACCCTCTGTGGTGGATTGAGCTTGGACTGCAGCCAGACGCTCACCCAGCTGCTCTCTCACTGCTGCTCCGCAACAGCAGAAGGCGAGAAAATAAGGTGAAAAAACTTATGGGTTGAGATAAAGACAGGGAGATCACTTACCAATTACTGTCACAGGCAAAACAGATTTGATTTGGGGAAAATTAATTTAATTTATTTTCAATTAAAATAGATCTGGATAGTGAGAAAAAAAGACAAATTAAAGCATCACCTTTACTCTACTCCACTCCCTTTTCCCAGGCTTAGTGTGACTCCTTCACTCCCAACACCTTTACCTCCTTCCATCCGAAGCGGTACAGGGGGATGGGCAATAGCAGCTTATGGGGTCAGTCCATAACAGCTCCTCTCTGCAGCTCCCTCCTCATCACACTGTCCCCTGGTCCATCGTAGGCCGGGGATGGGCTGCAGTCCGTCAGGATGAACCTGCTCTAGCGTGGGCTCTCTGCGAGATGTGGGGGAAGCTCTGTCCATCCGTTCTTTGCTTAGAGGCTGAAGGCTGTACTTTGAAGTAGGTGATGACAAGCCTCATATACCCAGAAGAAGCTTGTTTCCAACTTTACTTGCGTGTATTTACAGAAGAGAAACAAGAATACTTTGCTTAACATACAGTTTATTCTAATAATATTCCAAGTAATAGAGTAAGGCAATAACTGGGACACTGATTGTTAGGACTTCTATTTGAATTTTAAATCTTTTTTATGATCAGTGCATCCACCTACAGGAGCATCACTGTTTTGTCTCGTTCTGGACTGAATCCCTTGACACTAATTGAATCATTGCTATTAACTTCAAAGGGAGCAGAGCCTGTTTTTGTTAGCTATCTAAAACAATGCAGGCCATGAGGAACACCCATATTTCCCTGCAAAACCAAGTACATTTCCAAAAGGCATTTTGAACTTGTAGCATATTCAGTTTCCTTTTTTTACCAGCTGCAAAACCCCAGAGATGTTTGGACTGTAGAAGGTTTTCAGTTGCTGATTGGCTTTTCTCTGAAGCAGGAACAGTTCCAGTGCCATATCATCAGCTAAACTGGAAAAATAAAAACCCAAGCCCCTTCTCTTGGCCTTGATCCCTTGTCTTTCCATCCATGTTCAGTTCTCTCACCTCATATGTTCATTGCGTGTTTTCACACCCCTGACCCTTGCTGCTGCTTTTGTCTCCAGGAATCTTCTTTCCCTAGTGAATTTTTGGTTCCTCAGTGTCTCTTCTTTACTTCTTATCCAAGCCTCTGGATTTCTTTCCTCTCACTTACATCCCACACACATGTCCAGACCTGCTTCTTGCTCTGAGCTTTGTTATTCTTCACTCAGTGTACGATAACCTCTTAATAAGGATTTTGAGCAATAATAAGGATTTTGAACAGTCTTATAAAAGAGAGTAAATAATGTTCTCCTTACTAGGGATTTCCAAATGAATTGTGAAATTGTCCATTTCACAAACAGTAGGACTACTGAAGCCTGATTCCTACTGGGTTTGTGTCATGAGGCTGAACTGGGCAGAATCTTTAATGTCTAATAAAAGGAAAAGGCATCTTAGTTTTTCCCTCAAAGGGGGACTTGAGGGACCTCTTGTCTTTCCCCAGATGCCATTTAATATTAATGTACTATGTCCCAATGATTGTTACCCCTTAGGATAGTTGTTGGTCCCTGTTTGTGCAGACCAGCTGAGCAAAGAGTCTCTTGTCTATGTTTTAACCCTTGACTCCCTGATGAGGTGCCACAGGGGTATGCACACAGATGTGTACCCCTGGCACAAGTCTGCCACATGAGTCGAAAGCTTGCAGCCCTGAGCTCCCAGCTGGACCATTAGCACAGCTTTGGAAAAGAAATCTTTAAAAACTCTGCATTTCATTTCAACATGAGCATATGATAGTTAATCTGGCTCTTGGCAAGAAAACAAGATCATGGCTGAGGAGACCTCTACTGCCTGTGTTGCTTTTAATCTTGTGAATGCAAGATTATGAAGTCAAATCTATAAACTACTGGTTTCTTTGTTTTTTGGTGCTGATATATGGGTGGCTGTGCAATAATTACTGCAGAGCAGTGTGTCCATGATTATAGGGCTTACTGAAGCATTCGGGCCCCTGGCAACAGCAGAAGAAACGACAAAACTGGCCATCACATTTTAGTAAATTTCCTTCTTCATAGTAACCTGAAATGGGGAAAGCAGAACTTAGTCAGAGACTTCAAATTAATTACAAAGTGTTGACTTCACTAGTTCTTGCAGGGCAGCAATGTAAAATTAATGGTTTAACATGTAACAACAACTAAACCGTGACTCTGAGCATTACTGAAATGAAGCAACCCTTGCTTTGAATTATGTGGTGGGGAATCTGAAAATGGAATGGTGAGTTGGGTCAGCACTGCAGTAAATAATACACATTTCTAAACTAATGGTTCTAACACAGGTATGACGCTACCAATCCTTAAAAGCAATGGATGCTTCATCACAGAGCAGAATCCAGTTAAAGATCTATTACCTTTTACTATCAATTACTATTTCTTGAGGTTGGAAGGGTTTTTCCCTTTTTTTCAATTCTGGTTTTAGGCAAAAAAATAGTGTGCATTATGTGGAATTCAAGAAAGTACATGCCACAGGAATGTCATCCTGCCTTCAGGCAAATAGCTTAGCAAACCCCAAACACTAGACTTTCAAAAGCAAATTCATAAGCTACTTTCTGCAATCTACTATATATTAGCAGGCGTGAATTAAACATGCTTATCCCTCCCATTGCTTTGCTGAGGCAACAGTTGTATAAGAACAAAACTACCTAGAGGGTTATGATCTCAAATGTCAGGTAATAAACCTTTCCTGTTCTCAGTAAATTTTTATGTTTATATTTTTAATGATACCCAAACCTAGGATGCTTTGCTTCCTTCAGAATTTTTTAACCCTGCAGGATATATATCTGATGAAAACCAAGCATAAAAAGCATATAATATTTGACTACACTACTTCATACAGTTAGAGGTAATTCTGGCTTACTAACTGAGACTATCTAAGAACAAAAAAAAAGAGGAAAAGAAAAATAAAAAGGAGTGGCTTTGGTGGCTTTGCTGCAGTTATTCCTGGCTTATGTTGCGTTGAACTAGCCAGCAATAAAGGGGACTCTTCATGCCATTAAGTACAAGAATTTGGATTCTTAGCACTCATTTGTCTGGCCAGGTCTTTCGAATTGATTCTTGAGATGCCAATCTGTTATAAAGGGCACTGCCTGGTGCCTGGTCCAGAAGAGTTGAAATCAGGTTCAACATCTGCTTCGTTGCCCCTTATGAGACTCCATCCTGGAATGCTTCTCCCAAGAAACCCAAAGCGGTAGCTTGTGCAGCAGGAGTTTATGAGTGAGGTATATTATTATGAGGTATATTGCTGCCACTAGAGGGTATGATGTCTCCATCATTTACAGCTGATCAGGCCTCACTCTGTGTAGGTACACTTGGCTTTTTCAGGAGTTTTAAAGCTGAGGAAAAGCTCCTCAGGGAAGCCCAAAGGAACTAAAGGTCTTTTGAATATGAGCACCTAACTTCTGCAGTCTGCTTTGATGATCTCAGCCTGAGACTACTTTTCAGAAAGCTGCAAGTGTAAATGAGACCTGACCAATGGATCTAAAGGGAAAACATAATTCTCACTATTTGTGGGGAAATGTAATTAAAAAATCAATAACCAGAGCTGTTTAGAGGACCGCAAACAGGAGAGGGAAAGCCTAGCCTGTCATCCCAGGCTGAATATGGAGGGCTGATGTAACATGAAGCATAAGCCAAACATCCATTAATCATGTTTCCATGTACTTGGGTGGTAGGATCTCTCAGCAGCCAAAACAAAGGTCCCAAGGCTGAGCAGCAGCCCTGGATAAAAACACAACTGAAGAGATCATTGACTGTTAATTCTGAGGAAGGAAGAGCTCATTTTCACTCTGCTGAGGTAACAAGCTCTGTGCCCGTGCAACAGTCCCATGACAGGGTCCTCAACCAGAGCAGAGGGTAACACAGCTCCAACCAGAGACAAGGGTTGTTCCGTGGCAGCTCTGCTTCCAGAGAACATGGAAGAAAATCTGCATGCTCAGCTTTAGGTTTTGTTCTGCCAGGTGACAAATGCATTTTTCTGCTTCCAGCTAATGAGAAATCAGAGCTTTAAGAGAAAAGGTACTTGTGAACTGTTAGGAGGATCCGTACAAGTTATTGTCATAATCTCTAGCATTTGGGAATAAGATACATCTTTGATTGTCTGTCTCACAGTAGTACCTTACTGTACCGTAGTTTGAGTCCATTGCTGTTCTACATACTGCGTATACAGTGAAGAAAACTTGCAGCCTTAACTATACCTGCAGAAGTTCCTTCTTAACCTCTTATAGAAAGGGGAGAGATATTAGGTTGTCAGACCTCTCTGTTTTGTGGTCTCTTACAGAGAGGTGAAACAATAAAAAATGCTTCTATTGGTAGGTGTTGAATATGAAAAAAGAAGGAGGAGTATTCCTTTAAACAGCAGGAGATACGGACCCTGTGTAAAAGCAAGAGGGTGCTACCTCACCTTTGAAAGCATCAAGATACATACTGCCACACAGTCAGATGCTACGTTTAGGTAACCAGAATGTCTTTCTTTGGCTAACAGTGCCGGAGCCCCTCGCCAAGGCTGTCTGCCTCTCACATCCATCGGAGACCAGGCGCTTCCCTGCACTGCAGGGCTGGGGAGCCAGGGCATTTAGATGGCACCTGAGTGTTAATGTAAAAATGCCAGCGCCAAGTTCCAGATTTGCCACAGTTCAGTCTTTTATTGCGAAGACATCAAGCAGTCTCAGAAGTATTTGCTCTGCTAATCTGGACTACATTTAATGGCTATCAGATAACCCCGCCATGGTGTTTGTTAAGGGGCTTTTGTCCCCAGCCAGTGGAAGAGCAGATGGCCTAGCAGCCAGACTGCCTTCTCGAGAGGGCAATGCCTGAGGAAAGCAGGAACACAGAAATTCTGTGTTAAAAAGGGCTGTGGATGGGTCAGCGTTGCAAGGCGTCCATGACTGAACTCTTCTCCCTCCATCATGCATGTGGAGGGCCAGGGCCAGAAGAACAAATCCCTGATGAGAAGCCAAGCTGATGGGGACTGTGTCTGTGGCTTGCTATAAACCCTCAACCGTGAAAACTCCCAGTACCGCAGCTCACTGGTACAACTGGGAAGGGGGCTAATAGGATTGGGTGTATCAAAAGTGCACCCATCAGCTGTAATGCAGATTCTCTGCTGCCGCTCTTGTGCGAGGAAATAGAGCCAAAACCCGGGTGAACTTTACTAGAGCTAAATTTGGTCCTAAGGGCAAATATGTTATATATTGATGTTTCCTTCAGGAATGAGGCAGTTAGGGGTTATAAGTGAGAAACACAGAAGGTGTGTGAGCAGGACTAGAAATCCCAGACCAGAGAAACTTCGACCTCTGGAAACAAGGGCTTAACTCAAATCTAGGCAATATGCAGCCTGTGAGTATAGAATTAAATAGAATGTATACCAGGCCCAGTTTCTATTTACTAGCATAATCAAGAGCCCTGCATGTCTTTCCAGTTTCTAACCAGTCAGAACAGTATCCCCTGTTTGTTTTTTTCCCACAATTCATTCCATTTTCAAAAGTAATTTTAAAAAGAAAAGCAGCCTCTCCTGCTTCCTGAAGATGTGGTTATTTATTTATTTACTATTAAATATTGAAAGCATTGTGTTACTTCTTTTCCCCAAAACACCTGTATACAGGTAAAATAGGGGGATTCTCTGCATAACCCTCCCCATGGATTCCAATGGAAGAAATTAGATGCTCCTGGAACTACACTTACTCTGCCCTACCTAGGATTTTATCTGCTGTGAGTTACCACATATTAGCTGATAAAATGCTGTGAAGACAGAATTAAGTGTTGGTTGACTCATGGATTTAGACATAGCAGCCAGACAAGAAATTTATTCCCTTTGTCCATTTGTAGAAGTCCACTGAACCCGAAGAGGTCAGCTGGATGTAAATAAGGGCATGTTTCCTTTGGCTTAAAACTAAACTCACTTCAGTGGATTGCTTCACAAACACTAAACATAGTCTTCTCTAGAAATCAAGAGATTTGTAATTTTAGTGCATTCTTGAAAAGGAAAACGAAATACCAGAATTGCTCTGGGTAGCCTCTTGCGAACTTCTTCATGTTTTCCAAATGTATCGCTACTTTCAAGAGCTACGATACAATGCTGCTTCTAAGAGGATTGTGTTACAGCACAATTCTTTGCTGTCCTTGTAATCCACGAAGCAACTGAAGTGTGCATTCTGAAAGCTAGAAATACGTAAAAGAACACTCAGAATATTTTTTGCAGTCCAAAAATCGAGAGCACCTAACACTATCCTTGTTTACAGATGTCCCACCCTGAGGAGGTCAAACAGACTTTGGTGGTAATAATTTCTTCTAGCTCCTTGCTAAACTACGATGCTCTCAGTCCTCCAATCTGTAGTGCTGAACAGCTCCAGCATTTGGCTGAATGCAAAAGCTTGATACATGTGTATTCGTAATGCTGAAAACTGGAGTCTCATCACTTAGGCTTTTTTATGGATGTGTGGAACATTTACTGTGAAGCAGAGCCGTGGAGTTATTTTGTCTTTTGCCTCAGAGAGAATTCATCTTTTTTCCTCGGGAAGCATCTTGGAGGATCATTTTCTTTCCCTTTCCTCTCTATGGAGGAAGGAGTGGACTGTAAGTTCCTAGCCCCCTCTCCACTAATCATGGTAGCATGAGTATCTCACTCAGGCTTTGGCTGCCTTATACAGATCTGAACATATTGCTGTCTGTGTGAATTTATGTCTTGTACTCAGGTTTTGCTGTCCACAAGTGCTATTGCAACTTCTGTAGGCATACATGAATTTGCTCTAAATGAGACAGCTCAAAATGCTACCATTATGGTTACTGCTATGAGTACTAAGCTATTACGGGCTTACCCAGAGCATCAAGAGGTCTTATTCAGCTCCTGTAGAACCAGGTAATGCTGCAGATACATTGTTGTCTAGATCAAAGCTTCTTAATATTCAGGATGCTCTGATATATCTAAAGAGCTGCATCTGTACCTCTGGATTGCACTGTGGACATAGTTTTATTTATTGTACTTCAGTTTTCCCATTTCTTTCACTGTCACTTATGTCATAGTGTGTACTTTCATTTGCACATGAAAATATGCTTATGAACGCTAACTCTTGCTCTGGATATCTCAAATGCAAACATGAGTATTTGCTCTCAAGAATTTGTGCAAACATAGGTGTTGGCATCTCGACACTAAATATATATTTGGTGTGCACGTATTTTTTTATTTGGAGAAATGTGCATAGGGAAGGGTATCAAAACCTTAAGATTAATCATGCCCTGAATTGTCTCTTTCTTTCCATTAGTTACAAACAAGTCTAAAGTGGACAAACCTAAATGTACACTTGTATAGGGACAGAAAAATCCCACCTGATGCATCTGTGCATTAAAAAAGAAAAATCTTACAAACTACACTGGGCTGCTTTATAGAAAATAGTCCTTCCCAGGCACACTTTCCTCAATTTACAGCATTAAAACCTTCAGTGTTAAGTTACATTAACCTGCGTTTCTAGATATAAAGTCTTCCTTTCCACTGAAAGCATGAGAATAAAATTGTCCACCAGCATTTATTTTTATGAAGGCTGGGAGTGTCAGTCACCTGTAGGTCTGGAGGTACAATGCACATTAACGAAAAAGGGAGTTGACATATTTTAGACAGTGATGAAAATGTCATCTTTACACTTCAAGTTAACATTGGAAAGATAAAGAAGATGTGAAGTAAAAGGAAAACTTTATACCAAAGGTGTTTTTCAGTGAAATATTCCTGCAGAGAAAGCCTTGCACATTGAAAATTTTCCACTTATAGTTCTAATGAGGCTTCTTAGAACATTTTTACAACTCTTTGTTAAACCAAAAAGAGTAGTTGCTAATGTGTTTTCTTTTTGTATCCCTGTAAAGTATACTTTCCCAAGTTCCCGAGATGGATTCTCTAATAGTAAAAGGAAACAAAGCTTGAAGGCTTTATTTTTCTTCCAGCCTTCATCTTGTTGAGTTTGTGGTTAATTTTCTATTTGTCTTGTGATTCTTAGGTTCCTTCATCTTTTCCTTTAAATTCTCTTTTACTTCTTGAGACTATAATCTAATATACCCAAAAATGCCTTGCAAAAGATTGAGCTTACTAACAGTTCTGTAAAGGAGACAGAAGGACTATAATAACTATTCTGTTCATTGCTTTGGCAAATAAATCTGACAATAAAAGAAATTCAATAACATGAAATTTAGAAATACATCAAAATAAAACCTAATATCGCTACGGGGATTACACAAGACTTTAGACATACAGAAGCAAAGTGTGGGGTGTACAGATTTATAACCCTGGGTCAGTTTGTAACTGTTCAGTCTGAAAGGGTTTTTTTGGCTTTTTAATATCCCAGGTATCACCAGACTAGGTCTCCAAACAATCCCTTTTATGTGTGATGAAGGTAGCTAAATACAAAGAGGGCGTGAAACATTGGTGTCAAGGTTATGCTGTAGCAAAAGCCAAAAAATATTTTAAGTTGGGATCTGCCTGCTAAGGCTACTGTACGACAGATCTGAAACTTCTGTCCACACCCACACTCCCATGGCTGTCAGGGTGTTTGCAACATGACTGCCTTCCTAAGAAGAGGTAGTAATAAAAGTGGGGAGGCTTTGAGTCACTGCATGCATCTGTCCCCTGCAGCAGTGTCAGGGAGGCAGTGGGGAGCATGGGGGCACTCAGTCTCTCACAGTGGAGAGTTCGTTTTCACCTAGAAATGTAGGTGGCTGCTACCATGCTGTCCTTCTGTGTTTGTGTTAATGAAGAGGTGCACTAGCACACCAAAAGCATGCCTCCTCTTGACCAGGAATAAGAGGACAAGCACAGCAGGTATTTTTGACCTAGTATTAAAAACTGATTTACCTAGGTTCACCCCTACACTCAGATTCTCAGAGGTATCAAGGTTCCTGAAAGTCCCCCGTTGCAATGCCAAAGCATCCCCACAGGTTTATGTCACAGAAGCCTAAGGAACAGTTAATGTCCAGTATGGGCTCTGTATGACATTTTAGTCAGCAGGAGGAGGTGCTGCAAGCTAAGCAAGAACCCACTTAGTTCAAGTCCTTAAAATAACGCTGTGTTGCCCTGATGAACAGCCTCATGCAAGCAAGTGGCTGGGAGCAGAGCAGGACTATGTCCCTAGTCCCCAGGTTCCATAGGACTGCAAGTACTGTGCAACCAGCAGGAGGTCTGTCATAGATGGCAACAGCCCCTAAAGCTGCTCTAACCAGTCCTGGTACTGTGAGATTTCCAGCTCCTGATGAGGTGAGCATTGAAAAGGCACATTTCTGCCCTTTGTTTGACTCCTTGCAAGTATCGGGACCAAAACCATTTTCAAATCCATCCATTATCCCATCCTGCATATGTGTATGTGCTGTGTTCCTCTGGAGGTGCAAAGCCAAAACCTTGTTGATTGTGGCACTGTCCCATGACAAATGAGGTTTGCTTTGCAGCAAAGAATTATCAAAACAATAAAGGAAATTTACATCTATTGCCATCCTCTCTCCCAGAAGAGTGTAATTTCTGTACTCACATTGCCACCCTAAAAGGTTCAGTAATCCCACATTAGATCACCAGTCCAGCCATCCTTATATCCTTTCTCTTTTAGTACCTTGCACTAGGGAGCTCATTTGCAAGAAGCCATTAATTAAATGTTATTGACCAAAGAGGGAGTTCTTTCCTTATGCTTCACTTGGAGGAGAGATTATACTCTAAATCCTGGGGCTTTGTTTTTGCTTCCAGTAACTCCTGGGTGTATTTTCTTTCCCCCATTTCTTCCTGATGTAACTGTAGATGATACTCTTCGTTATATAAGTGTCCAGTCCCTTTGTTAATCTTGCTAACAGCTTGACTTCAATGCTATCTTGTGACTAACTAATCCCACACTAAATGGCACTGATACCACAAGCCGGCTGCAGTAGTGGCTATGCAGGATGTGCACTTGCATCACTGTCAGGTGAGTACTCCCTCCTCTACTAGCCTGAGGTAAACATTAGCGTAGTACAGAGTTCCTCCATCTGTCAACACGTTCTATTCACTTTAAGTGACCAAAATCCTTGATGCTATATTATATCATTGCTAATCATGGGAATAAAGGATATTTTGAAATCCAGAGTGTTTTCTAGTTCTCTGCTTCCCTCCTTCAGAGTTGAGCAATATCAACACAGGCTCTGCAACAGATTATATTCACCTCTTGTGGTGTCATTTTGATATGCTTAGATCTGCTTGGTTTAGTAATATTTAAAATTTACTCTGGCTCAAAAAATTACAATTTGCTCTCTATTACTTGCCATAAAGTGTAATAAATAATAATAAAAAAGATTGTGCCGACTGTGTTTGGGAAGTTATGGAAAGCTGCTAAGATAACAGGCACAGAAAGTTTTAGAGATCCCCAGGAACCAAAGTTATTCTTCTTGCACTGAGGGCGAAATGCTGAAAAATGATATTGGGTGTAAAGAGTGATTTGTGATGCCAAACACATGAATTCCAGGCGAATGCTTTCCGCTGCATAGCACCTTCTCCTTTATGGGACCCAGCAGTGTTATTGCAGCCTCATTTGTGCTGTTGTTGTTATGGCTGTGTCAGTATTTCCAATGGAAAGCCCTGTTTTCAGGGGTTTAAAAGCTGACGATAAAAAGCCTCAATGGGCAAAAATCTTGGCAACCTTGGTCTCAGTATGGGAGAAAGCCATTGAGTTTTAAGAGGGTTTATTTTCCTCTAAGTTGTAACTCAAATTACTTCATGGGCTTGCCTTAAAGGAAAGTTTCCAGACTATTTGTGTCCTCTTGTGGCCTGGACTAAGGAAGCCTCCTGTTGCTGAACAAGAATAACACCTGTTGCCCAGCGAGGACCTTCATGGATGAGTCTCTGGGGACACTTTTGCCCAGACCTCCCAGCTGTAATACAGTCCTAGCAATTCTTAACTGAGAAGTGGAGAGCAGAAAAAATTCAGGGATAATTCAGCACCCTTTCCCCACGCCCACCCCAATATATTCCTGGTGCCAAATCTAGAGATTTCATATCCTGACCAATTCCTTTCCATCTGCGAAGGCCATAAACCAGGGAGGGATTTTTTCTTTTTCCCAGTACAGAGTTTAATTTCACACTTTGGACCTTCTTATTTATACCACAGCCATTTCACCCTTCTCTGAACACATAAAGGAGCGATTAAGAATGCATAAAGGTGATTGACGCTCGCTTTAAGAGCCCTTTCAACTGTTCAAGTGATATAAAAGAACACAAAGTAATAAGAAACAGAAGCAGCAGTGTGTTAGTAATAAAAAGCATGGAAAAAAAAAATCTCCTAGACTGGGGGGGGGGGG
>Ga0065711_1028980_pt1 | contig 38185 bp, 20 predicted proteins | sample Hoacrofraction12_FD_59098 | JGI IMG/M metagenome (GOLD analysis project Ga0065711, IMG submission 59098) | Hoatzin crop microbial communities from Cojedes, Venezuela - Epithelial fraction 12 v2 (version 2) | ecosystem: Host-associated > Birds > Digestive system > Esophagus > Crop | place...
CCAAGCAAAATTTCTAGGGCTCACTCCCCCACCCAGGCCCAGCCCAGAAAGCAATTACAAACCACCTCCATCTTGTATTCCACCAGCAGTGAAATGGGAGCCAGCCCGCCTGGCTAGAGTAGCCATTACAAACCATTACAAACATGCATTTAGAATGATACTGGTAGAAGCGTCCTCTGTAATTGAAGCAGTCAGTTATATCTTTATGTGTTCTCAGAGCGAACGCTATGATTTACCAAGACAGGAACATACAGACAGTTGCTCCCCTTACAGAGGGAGATAAGAAACTGTACCGGACATCTGTGACTTGTGGGGAGGGAGACAAAAATGATGTGAAGTGCTTAAAGTCAGTGCAGTCAAGGAGAAAGGAAAGAATCACATCAGTAAAATGGTGGCTTGCCAGTGATATAGTTTGCCTTCTTTTCCTGTGCCACCTGTCGGATGTAACTGGAGCACCCCTTCCTCTACCCTCACTGCAGCCTCCGTGGCTCCACACCCTCCAGAGTTGGAGGTGCAGGACACAGAGGCGTTGGAGTCACCCCGATTCTTTCCAGGAGCAGGATGTTGTGGAGAGGTTCAAATGGGTGAGTGTGCAGTATCCATAGAGCCAGACAGGAGATATTTCATCCTATGATTATTCCAGCCATGAATCAGTATTTAATTACTGAATGACATGCTACTAGCTTCTTGTTCTACCCAACAATCTAAAATACATACCAATTTCTTCATGAAGCAGAGAGAAGGCATCCTGTTTGGAGCTGCCACATCCTATGTACATCTAGAGAAGCTGTGTGAAGGATCCTGTGCAACTGTGTACAAGGGAATCAGCAGGTGAGCAAAAAACACCTATGCCATTATTGCCTTCCCAGCACTTGCTGAAAACACCCATTACTGGAAAGTATAAGAATGAGCTTGAAGCTGGGCAATTCCGAGTACTTACAGGAACATAAAGGCAAATCAAAAGTCCAGCTTTGCCTTTAATCAGGATATTCACAAAACCCCATCCCAATTTTTCAGGGAACTCCTCCACTACAGCCATGGAGGCTCCACCAAGACACTTTGCTCTGCAGCAGCATGCCAGGAGATTGACTGGCTGCACGAGGAAGTGAGGATTTTACTTGGAATGAGGGATCCCTGCACAGTGGAAAAACTGGGGGTGAGGCCATGCTGCCATCATATAGGGGCAGGAAATCTGTGAGAGGGCAGCATGAGGAACACTGCCCAAAACCATGCTCTAGCAATACCCGGTCAGCAGAACAGTGCTACTCTAGCCAGGCGGGCTGGCTCCCATTTCGCTGCTGGTGGAATACAAGATGGAGGTGGTTTGTAATTGCTTTCTGGGCTGGGCCTGGGTGGGGGAGTGAGCCCTAGAAATTTTGCTTGGGTAAGTGTGGAGCACCCCAGGAGACTGTTAATGTTGTTGCCATGCCAAGCACTGAGGTGCTTTGTGTGACCTTCCACTCTGACCTGACAGGATCAATGGCCAGTTGGTGGCATTGAAAGTGATCAGGCTGGAGGCAGAGGAGGGAGTGCCCTTTACAGCCATTAGGGAAGGTAAGACGTAAAGAACTTCTTCAAACATCGGGGAAGAGCAAGGGACATAATTCTTTAACAGCATTTTTTTTAACCTGAAAAAGCTCCATGTGATGTCTTCCTAAGTCCTTTCTTGCCTACTCAATGTGCTGACTGTCCTCCTCCCAAAACTCTCAGTTTCCTACCCCTCATGAGGGAGGCCTTTGTGCTGGGCTGGGCAAGCACGTGATGGATGGAGGGGGAACCTGCTGGCAGCTGTATTGGCTCACGACAGATGCATCTGAGCTTGCAATAAGGAAAGAGCCAGCTGCAGCCAGAGGATGTCCTTTGTAGCAGTGTGGGACCCTCTTACACCTCCTGCCTGCTACCTGCTCCGTAGTCGCTTTCTGACTCCCATGTCTATACGCTAACGCTGCACAGCCATTTTTGGCGCTGTTGCATTGCGCAGCTGTGGACTGGAAACGCCCTTTGCACCAAGGTCTCTGCTTGCTGTTGTCACAAACGGTGCCACTTTGCTGTGTGATGGCAGCTGATACCTGGAGTTTTCAATAAAACTGGTATTTAATAACATCTATAATTTCAGCCCAGTGAGAAATTCTTTCTATTGGTCGACTTAGTAGAGCACTGGGCAAAATGTCTGCAGCTTTCTCAATGTCTTTGAGAAAGCAATGCTTTTGTTTAGGTGCTTGATTTTGGCTGAATGTATTTACATGTCCCTACACACCAAGTTCACAAGCTGCCTGGATGATTAAGGCTTCATTTTTGTCTGCTCTGAAATCCCAAGAGGATCATAATCTGACTTCTACCTTATGCAGAAATATGCAACCTTTGTGCCAGTCTGTTGTCTGGTATTAGGGAGAGCTATCAATCTAAGAGATCACGCATACTTTGTTTTCTACTGCTTACTGCAGTTCAAGATTAGCGTTGATTTTTGTCACCACAGGGTTGGAGTGTTAGGGACCACATGTGCTCGCTTTCACAGAGCAGCTCTGGCACAGAAGGACTCTAATACCAGTCAACTCAGAATAACAAGAGAGGTCAGTGGACCCACTCCACGCTTAGAACAGTGTAAACAAGATAAGAAAGTTTACAAACTCCTTAGTCAAATTCTGGGCGAAAGCGTGGAGACACCTAAATATGCCTATTTACAGAATGGCTTATGTTGCAGTTTCCTGTACACTCATTTTGCTCTGTGTTTTCACTTCTAGCCCACCAGTAAAATAAGCCTTAAAAGCTCTATCTACATAGAGCTAATGATGCTTTAAAGATCAGCACCCCTTTAACATGCTCTACTGGACAGGCTGAGAGCCTTAACTTCATTCATTATAGAAGAAAACAAGGGCTTTAAATAGATCTTTTGTATACTGCTGAGCTTTGCAGCATCTGACACCTCAAATTTATAATGTAAGTCAGTAGCACAAACAAAGCACAAGATTTATTAATGCTGTGCATTCTCTGCTGCCCTGGAGGAATGGCACTCCCCTGACAAAGAGCTGCTTCACCCTAGGAAGCCCCGCAGAGACGAAATGCATTTAAACCTCAATTCTGGCTGTAGCACCTGACACCCCAGCAGGGGGTTGTAGAAGCAGCCAAGTGAGGAGCAGTTCCCAGCAGCCTGATTCAGGCACAGGGCCTGAATTCTCCATATTACCGTGGACCCTCTGTACTGCTCTTCTGGAGCATCATCTCTGGTCATAGGAGATTTTTGAGATATCACAGAGCCAGGTTAGCAGCCCCTTCCCATGGCAGATGGGATATAGCCAGGGTATCTTTACTGGGTTCCTAGGCAATTAGGTACAATGTGGAGTGTGTTTAAGATTCATACTACTGTGCACTGGAAACATACTGGCAGTAGCTAAATAGACTAGCATCAGTACTAGAGGCAATTTAGCTGCAGCAGCACCAAGCTCTGTGCAAGAACTAATTTACAATCTGTGCTGTTTCCAGTACTTATGCTGAATCAGGCATCCCTTACTGCTCAGCAGTCTCAGTATTGACATATGCTTAGGCCACAGCTGTGTAATACAGTGTATCTGTCTGTAGATATCTGCTTCTAGAACCAGGTGAAATTGTTATGGTCACAAAAGGCAAAGTGCTAATCCAGTATAAATTTGCTTTGCTAGCATAAAACTCTTCAAACATCTTTTGCAGGTTGTTTGAAAAACAAAAAGCAGCTTTTATCCAAGACCAAAACTCATTTGGCTTCCCACGACCAGCCCAAGCTTTGTATTGTGTGCTTCAGCTAATTCAGCTGAAACAAAATTGTATGCCCATGCCTCATCTGAATGAAATTTGTAGCACTGCATAGTCTGACAGTAAACTGATTTGGTTTTAATCAGCAGGGAAAAGTCAGTCTGGGGCAGCTCTGAGGTTATTCTGCTATGTCAGAAGCTGAACTAAAATCTGCAGTCAAGGACCCCTGTTTTTGCTGAGCTTTGAGGCTTCTGTCTGTGCACAGTTTCAGTATCACAGCTGGCTCAGATTCTTCAGTTGTGCCAGGGATCTACAGGCAGAGTGATCCCAGCTCCACCACTTGCTGCATCCCTCCTCTGTCCAGAGCTACAGCAAATACTGTCTCAAACCCATGGCAGCAAATGATGAAGCTGTGCGTGCTCTTCCCCTATAAAGACTATCTTTGAGACTTTCTTCTGAGAAGCTGCCTTCATGAGTGTGTTAACTGGAGCCTGCTCTATCACGAGAAACCTAACACAAGGTGGAAAGGCTCAGAAGGCTGTAGCTTTTCTCTTAGCATCAGTCAGTGCTCTGTGGTCTATACAGAGGCAGAGACTCTCCCATGTGCTGCCCCCTCCATCACCACACCCTGGATGTGCTGAGGCTTGGCAAAGGCGTGTTGGCACCAAAGGATCAGGGCCACACAGTTGCAATGATGCTTTTAGATGGTTAGGCTGAAAGAAAAATCATACCAAAGTTGTATAAATACAAACAAGCTATTGTTCACTCAGTAACTTCGTCATCTCTGCTCTTTGGGTTTTAAACTGGAGAAAGTAATGAATATGCTTTCTCCAAGCTAAAAGCACAGAGCTAAATTCAGAATTCAGCTTAGCATCTACAGTGATTTCTTCTGGCATATTTTTATACCCCAATATTGTGAAGCTGGAAGCTGATAGAAACTCAGCTTTCCCCAGAAGTCTCCTAAGGGTGGGCACGTGCCAGGAGGTGGATGGGAGAAGTAACAGGCCTGGGGCGGCTACATTCTGGTTCTGGGAGCTCTTAGCCCCTGCCTCTTGGCATTTGCCTTCAAGAAATTATTTCTTCTCAGCTGAGAAGCTGACACCTGGGAACTGTGAACTGCCATTTCTGACAGAGGCAAGATCCCACCTCTGAGAGATAGATGGGTTCCTGCCAAACCTAGAGCACTGATGTTTGTGTCTCTAAGGAGCTGTTCCATCCTCCTCCAGACTCAGTAGCTGCTGCTTCTTACAGAACTGCCAAGTTTGGACTATTTCTCCCCAGGTTTTTATTTTCACTGCCTTGTTGTATGCACTGTCTCCTTCCGCTTCCAGCAGCAGCAAAGTTGATCTTCCTTTTGTGTTTCCCTAGCTTCTCAAGTGTCTGAAACATGCCAACATTGTACTGCTTCATGACATTATCCAGACCAAGGACACACTAACATTTGTCGTTGAGTACATGGTGAGTTGATCTTTTTCTAGCTTCCTGTGGAACTAGTACTGGAAACTACTGGGAAGTGGCTGCATAATGAATTTACTGCATTATGAGACATCTACAAAGAAACGAGTTGTAATGCTTTAGTGCAATGATTGCTTTTCCTTGATCTCCTGCTTTCCAGCCACACAGCCTTACTCTTTTCTTTCTGTATATGCAACAGCTGTATGCAAAAATTGATTCCACATCTTGTCTCCACTAGGGTGGCAGACACTATTTACATCCATTTCTGCTTTGACAATGCAATAAAAGTACTGTTCTTGAGCCACAGCAAGGATAGGAAATAATGATAGAAGCTCACATCCCAGTTGGGGATTTGGTGCTGACCCCAGTGGCTCCCCATGACCAAGCTGCAGGTTGCTCCTATGGGGAGGGCAGGATGCCAATAAACAAGTTCTCAGCATGAGTCTTGCTAATTCTGTTGCTTGTGCTGATAGGTATCAACCAAATTAAAAGGAAGATACAGGGGCTATGTCTACTTACTGGAGCTTTACAACTAACTCTGACACAAGTATGAATTCTGTTGACTATCAGCTTCAGGCCATAAACTGCTAGGATGAGATAACAGGGCAGCCAGGTCCCTGATTTGACCCAGGACTTAGGGACATTCTTGTGTGCTGCATCAGATCAGATGTTCACCAAGGTGAAAGAGCCATCTTTGTAGTGGTTGCATATTTTTTTCCATTTACAGAAGAGGCATTGTTGGTAAAAGCATTTTACATTAGTAGCTTTACCTCAAGTTCTCCTCTTTTATTTAGCACACAGATCTAGCACAGTACATGGGCCAGCATCCTGGAGGACTTAATTCATGCAATGGTAAGTTCTTAAAAGACTAGTATCCCTTAAAGCAGGAGGGAGTGTTATTTTCCACTATGTATGGTCACTCTAAATTGCTTACTAATATTTATTTGTTCCATATATGACAAACACTTTGGAGAAACACTGCCTTTGACAGAGATGTAACAGCTTCCCTCTCAGCCTTCAAAGCTTGTTTTTGGTTAGTCCCTCTTCCCATTTTCTGAGCATGCAAGAGGACATTCAGCTTTTGTGAACAATGACATCTTGTTGCAAGCAAATCTGTCTCTACACAAATTTGTACCCTCTTATCATTAGAACACATTATTCATCTCTCTAATTAAAAACTCTCAAATCTCATTCTCTCCTCATCTGGAACTATCTTCATATTTACAGTCACTTAAAACCCTTGTGTTTCTACTACAGCTTTTTGGGATTGGTTGACTGGACCTGAGCATAGCTGAAGATGTACCCTTACTTTATAGACTGATGCTATAATAGTCTCCTACTCCTCTTAGTATGCATTTTCACATTTAATTAACTTTCTGGATTGTTGCTGCACACTGACTTCAAGTTTCAGTGCAGATGTCCTCAGTGAATGCCTGGGTCCTTTTCCTGATCAGCTTCAGTTAATTTATCTTACAGCTGTCAACAATAACTTTGTATCTTATAAAATTGCCTATTCATCTGACTTTGTCAGATCTCTCTGAAGTTCCTTACTGTCACTTCTTATCACGGCTAATCTAAATACTTCTGCCATCTTCAAATGTTGCCACCTTGTTCACATCTTTTTCCAGATAGTTGTTAAGCAACACAATTCTAATGAAGTTTCTTGGGGCCCCAGATTTTAAACATCCTTAAAGCTCAGATATGTCCGTGATTCAGTGTTGTAGTTTTGGCACAGATCTCAGGACTCTGCTACCAGGCAGGCTTGTAAAGCCCATGGAGTATATGGCTGTAACATGTACTCACTGGCATTTCTGTGAGTAAAGACCAGCCAGCTGTTCTGCTTTCCTGTCTGAAATCCTCATTGTCAGCAGGAACTGAACTGCAAAATTATTTGCTGCTCCTTCAGGAGAGTCATCTAGCTTGCTTCATTTTTGCTGGCAAATGTTTGGTTTTTCTTTGAGTGATTCCTATTGAACATAGTGCAAGTATGCAGAATATTACATGGACAATTTTCTGGTATAAAAAATGACCTATGGGTGTCACTGTTTTTCCTGCTCTTCAGATTAAGCTTCTGGTGAAAAATATATTTTCTGGGCTGAAGTCTAATTACTTTTGCCGTGTTTTGTTTCTATCCACTGTCCCATTTCGTACCTTGTTTCCGCCCAGCTTATTTTACCCCAGGCTTGTTTACACTGCCACAGTGGTGGGAGTTAGATATTCCTTGCTTGCTTTTCTGCTTTCTTGATTGCTTACTTCATTCATAATACCCTATTTGCTATATCTGTTCAAATCAGGTCTTTGTGTTTGCTCCCAGCTTGAAGGTAAGGGTTCACATTGTCAAGTAAGTCCATTCACTGGTCCAGCTTATACCATGAAGAGAGGTGGTATGTACAACGGCCGCAGAACTCCCTCTGCTGATGTCAGCTGGTTCAAATGGGCAAAACTTCCAGCTCCTTAAACCTTCATTTTGCTTGACATTTTTTTTTGCCTCGAACACTGAAATCAGAATATCTACTCTTTTGAAAGCTGGGGCTGTGTTATGGCAAGTTGCGCTTACTCCTGAAATCCATAGGCCATTTCTAAAGAAAAGTTAAATTTCCAAAATGTGCACTTAGGGACTGCACTGTAACTGCCCTCATGGCCAAATATTCCACCCCGAAAACCTCAGAAAGCTGCAGGGCAGTCATACCCCACTGCAGTTTTCTCTTCCTCAACCAGCTGTACTAATTGTTGGGATTTTTACTGGTTTCTTACTTGTTTTGTCTGTGCTTTGTTCCAGGAGTTCTCCTGAAGTTCGGACTTAATGTATCAAAGCAAAGAAACACAAAATCATTTCAGTTCTTTGTTGGCTTTTTCTAGCTCTTCATGTTCCAGCTTTTGCGTGGCCTGGCTTACATCCACCAACAACACATTCTTCACCGTGATCTGAAACCCCAGAACTTGCTCGTCAGTTGCCTTGGTGAGCTCAAATTAGGCGACTTTGGTGAGTCACAGTTTGGATACTGCTAATATATCTGCTCAGATTAAAGCTTTAGCATGCATAGAGATCTGTATCCACAGCCAATCAAGGCATAGAAGCATAACCTCTTACTGGACTTCAGGAAACTATTTCTGTGGTAAGTGCATCCTTTCTTGCCTTCTGATAGGAGCAGGGAGTAACCTCATTTAAGTCAGAGCAACTACTGCCAATAAAACTGATTCAAGAGAACTGAGAATCAACCCCTCTCTCTTCAGAATATAATGTAACATGAAGAGTACACAACAATGTGCTGAACTAGAAGGCTTTCTTGGCATTGTTTGGGAAGGCTACTTCAGTCACAAGTGGTAAAGCCCTGCAAAACACAGCATATTGTTTGATCTGATCTGCCCCAGAGATATATTCCAGACACACTTTCTTTGTCAATTGCTTGTAAACTGCATTAGGATTGTTAGTGTTTAAAAATCCAAGAGAAAGCAATGTCCTGTTTACAATTATCATCATCTATGTGTTGTACAGGTAGAAGGACTGTCCTAACACAGCAGTTTGTTTTGTATTGTTTTGTTTTGTTTTTTTACAGGCCTTGCTCATGCCAAGTCCATTCCCAGACAGACATACTCCTCTGAAGTGCTGACACTCTGGTACCGTCCTCCTGATGTGTTGCTTGGAGCTACAGATTATTCTTTTGATCTAGATATCTGGTACTGACCAATTTCAAAGCATCTGGGGTCGCTTGGGAAAAATCATCTTTATCTGAATTAAATTAAGTCAACCAAGTTACAGTAGGTACAGTTGTAAGTAGAGGAATTAACACCTGTGAGCAGAAAATGTGTGAACAGTGGGGAGTTTTGTACTGCTGGGTTTGTAGAGTTTTGGGGAATGATGTCACTACATCTCAGCTGTGGATTTATATAACCCTCATCTGATAATATTTATGAGATATGTACATCTCATTTGGTAACATTTATGAAGCATTTTCAGGTCTTGCAACAGAACACTTTTACACTTACTGTTTTGTAACTATGTGGTTGGCTGAGTCAGTGGTAGTTCTCTACAGCAATGGCTTTGTGAAGAAACAATGGATCCAGTCACAACTGCACCAACAATGACTTGGTAACGAAGGTGGCATTAAAGGGTTTCTGAATGGGTCTGGACATAGAAAGGTGCCTGACATTTTCATTATTTCTGTGATACTTTGTGCTTCTTCTCAAATAATGTCTCAGATGCACTCTGCATTTCACACAGGAGAGGGCTGTGCTCTGTTAAAGCCTTCTTACCTTATGGACTCTATCCCAAAATCTTAACATGGCTGGGAATCACAGGAAACATGCTGCAGAGCTGAAGGTAGAGGGGTCTCTGAGAGCACACAGAAAGCAGGAGAAGATGAGGGCTTCACAGGGGTCCCATTGGTCCTTTTGGGCTGGCCTGGATGTGTAGCTGGGCGCTGAGGTTCATCCAGCTTATGGCTCACTTCTGCGCCAGCCTGAGCCCGCTTCCAGCAACACAGTCCTGATTTACTCACAGACAACATGCAGCTGATGAATTTGCAGAAGTCCACCCTTATTCTGGGCAATTTTACATCTGTAGATAGTATTGCTGCTTCACCCTTTCTTCAGACCAGTTAATTTTCTGCCTGTGCGCGTCACACTGGGACTTTCCTTAACTGATCTGCAGAGTCAAAAGCTGGAAAAGGGTGGGAGCACAGCAGGCTGAAGAATGTGCAAGAGTGCTGTGTAAGTTTACAAACAGCAAAGCTCCAGGGCTTCTCAGGCTGTATCACCCTCCAGAGATCTGTGGCTTATCAGACACTCCGATGGCCTAAGTCTGGAGGGCAGTTCAGGGAAACAGGATTTTTTAATTTGTTCACTTCGGTAGGCCTGCTGCTAATTTAATTGCATAAAGATTTCTCCAAGGAGGAGAACCTTGCTAAATTCTAATGGCTTTCAGCTGCTAATCCAGTCTAAATAGTTCTGTCTTCTGTCCCTCACTACCTGCCAGCTCTCCCCTCCAGACAGTCTCTCAGGAATGTCAGCAGAGTTGAAGATGCCTGCCTAGCAGATTGGAGGGCTTGTATTAGGCAGACGTGGGTATAAGCCTGGTTTTTTTTTTCCTGAAAGTTGACCCCTGTCCAAAGCCCTGGCTACGCGCAGAAAGCCTGGCATTTCTGCCTGTGCAAAACCAACATCCCCACTACATAACTCTGCTCTAGTGTAATGAATAGCAACATAGGAGTAGTATACAAAGATCCCATCTAGCACTCTGACCAGCTCCAACAGCACAGTACTCTCAGTCCCACTGAACTACGTTCACACTACAGGCACCTTTGTTATAATGCCTCCTTATAATAACAACATTCAAAGTGTTTGCCCTAAAGAAAGATGTCACACGGAGAGAAACAGAGAGTACTTCAGTGAGCTCTATTCAGTAACTTCCTCTAACAAGAGTCATTTATTATCCTGACGTACACTGCATTTAAGTTCAATTTTTGTCTATTAGGAAATAATGTGAATTCACACAGATGTTACTTGTCTATTGGGAAGAAAGGGAAAAAAACCTGATGTCTTTTGGATGCTGCAATTTACATGAAGGCAGGTCAGAATGTCCTTGGTAATGGCATGAGACAGTGGGTGTTAAAGCCTTGGTTTAAAGAAACCAATTATAACAAAATAAAATATTATGGCAATTCATGCATAGTGTGCTTGAGCAGCAGTACTGTCAGTGGGAGGCACATGGGAAGTGAATGAGGCCTTGAATAGATGAAGAAAGAGACATAGAAGGAGACTCACTTGCTCTTGGACTAGCTAGGAAAGCTTCTTTAATCTCTGTATGTTTTTTCTCTCTCGTTCTCCCTCTATCTCTTCAGGACTTTAGAAGACTGAATTAAGGGATTTCAGGGAGACCAATGTTTCAGGGGCATTACAGGGCATATCAGAAAGACTTTTTTTTTTAAACACTAAGTGCTTTATGCACACCAGTAGCTGCTAACATCACTAGTGCTTAAGTCATGTCTTCTTTTCAGTTAGGCTGTACTTGTATAGTCTTCCATTAAAAAAAAAAATTAAAAAAAAAAAAAAATCACAGGACTCTTCCCAGGTAGATTCATGTAGAATAGGAGTTCCTGTGCAGTCATTTAACATGGACCTCCCAGGCCCTCTATAGCCTTCTCCCCAGCCTGGTTTGCATTGCCCCGCTATGGCAAACTGGGAGATATAAGCTAAGGGCTCCACTGTATAGACCACACTTGGTGAGAAACAAGAGAAATGACATATTTCTGGTTAAATACAAAATTGCAATCTCCCAGTGCCAGAAAAACTGTGGAGAGGGAACTCTGGGATGCTGCAGAGATCTTAATCCTGACGAAGTGGTCTCTCCACTGTGTGGTGCAGCATTGCAGGCTGATGAGTAAGTGCAGTGTTCAAACCTGCTCCAGGGATTGCAGGCAGATGCAACCGTGCTGTCTGAACCAGCTCTGCTTATGCGCATTGGAACTAAATATCCCTATAACCAGTTACATCTCTCCCATTACTTTAGCATTCACTGTCTTGCTTTGTGTGCTTATCTAGCACATGCTGAAACATCATGTCTAGGCCTCTTCCCAAAAGACCCCTCCCTCTGCCCTAGCTCTTCCCGAGGCAGCTATATGGGACTGAGACCCTTTGAGAAACTTGTAGGATAGAAGGGGTAACATGACCTCGAAACTGAATATCAGAGGGCTAAGAAGGAAAAGGGGAAAACCAAAAAAACACTAGATCTAAATCTTTAGAAATATTTTAAAGTAAATGTTTTTGAATCATCCCCATTAACAGAAGGATCCTCATAATGCTATCAGAGCAGTAACTGTAAATCCTGTATCTCAGAAGGAAAGTTGAGGCCTCTACTGAAAGGCTAATATGATGACCATCACTAGTTTCCAAAGTCCTACTTTAACAGATAGACAAAAATACCCGGGGAAAGAGGGGTGTGCTCATATGTCAGTTGTTCTAGTTACTTCTGGCCTTTTTTTTGTAAAGAAAAGCGTATTTCGTCTGGAAACACACACAGACAGAAGCAGTCGTAATTGCCACTGATGAATCAATACAGTATCAAGCAGGCATTAGAGGCAGCTGGTCAGCTGAGTCTCGCAACAGGAAACAAAAAGCCCTTCCTTTCCAGCAGTTAGGGTTGGTCTGATAGTTTTGTCCTTATTAGAGGTTTAAAGGCTTCCAGAGATAATGGGAATAAACCAGGAATACAAAAGAAAGCTCTACCAGAAGGTATGTTTGTAATAACCCACAAGTTGTTCCTCTCCTCAAACTGATGGCTTGCCCATTAGTGAAAAGACTGTTTCATTAGATTTGAGTTTTTGAACTCTTTTCTCATGCGTAATTCTCAACAAATGCTAGCTGAATCTAGAAAAAAGAAGTTTCTGCTGTTGCCAGTGTAATGGCCATTTTTTCTAGCTAGGATATCAGAATGCAAACTGTGGGTGAACGTCAGGATCATTTGCTCCAAAACCACATACAGCTGATTCTCTTCTGCCTACAAATCAAGAGTACCTAAATTGCTTTGACCACATACAGTTAAAATTGTGCAATGCACAATTACAGCAGCCCCTCTGGTTGCAAAACAAGGTGAGCCATTGGGGCACACGTATCAGCTGTGAAAACGGAGGGTTGGTGTGACACTAGTCTCAGTAGACTCAATCTGTGGGCTCCAAAATAATATTGTGTGATGTGGCAGTGCTATGAAACATGAAAAAATCTATGTCACAAAAGTTGTGGTTTAAGTTTTATGACGTCTGGACCCTGTAAGAACATACTAGACAAGTAAGGAGCTAAGCTTGCAAGACCCAAGGTACAGGAAGCTAAGGGAAAGTGCAACAGAGATGTTTGTGAAAACAGCATTAGATTCAGATCTGCAAACAGGCTTGGCATCACCTGATGTGCAAAGATGACCAAAATTAATACCACAGATGAGTTGCATGTCAGGCTTTCAGCTGACCACAGCCAGGTGGGAAAAGCATCTACAATATTGCAAAAAACAAGGTGCAAGGGGTAACATAGCAGTACAGATGACCAGAAGAGATTACCAGTTGTTGTTCAGCAAGTGAAAATAATACTTTCAGAGCCTGTCTGACAAAGCTGGGTTTTCAGCTTTTAAGCTGAAAGGACTCAAATTGGCTATAACCAAAGAAGATTGAGACTGAAACCTGAAAAGTTGGGATGGGGCCTAATGAAAAGACAGGAAACCTAGAAAAAACTTGGAGGAAAAAGATTAAAAAGTAAATGAGCAGAGTGTTACACCATACAATAAGAGATGGAAATACTTGCAAATAGGTAAGTGTGCCCTGACCGCAACTATCTCATCCTTATTGCTAGCAGGACTAACCCACCTTAGTAAAATTAAGTGTTTTTTCAGGGTTCGGTGGGGTTTTTTTAAGCTGGCTGGTTTGCTTTGGCACAAGTGCAGAGCAAGGGATGGCATAAAAATAAGAATACTTGCTGTTGTCACAGAGTTCTTTATGCTACAAAATCTTGCCTTCAGTTTTCCAGTGAAGAGCTACTGCCTTTTGAAGGAAAAATTGCTCTAGTGGTTAGTGCCTCTGGGTTCTTTCTGCGTCTAATGTATCCTTCAAGCCAATATACTGTGTAGTAGTTCCCTGTTTGTCTTTCCTACTGCTATCACTCCAAGTTTTCACCTTTTTCTCATGGAAAACAACCAAGTATTCCACAGGCTTCTGCCACAACCATCTTTTTAGATGAGTTTGTAACAGGGTAAAGTGAAAGAGGCCTGAAAGAAATTGTTTGGTGCTGGGAAAAAAGGATGGTGCTTAGTGGGTTTTTTTTCCATGGATATCAGCTATCTTGTCTGGCTGAAGGGTGGGGTTTTTTCAGTGGATGGTGCTGATGAGAAAAAGGAGATAGGAACAGACTTGTATGGAACTTTGATGGCTTTATTTTTTTCTAAAATCCTGGAGGGATGTGAATGTGACAAATTTCTAGTCTGCTCCTGTTCTATCCGACTTGTCAGCTTTTTAATTTAAGTGTTTCAGTCTGTAGAACTTGTATGAGGTTAATGATACTACGTACAACTTGCAACAAAGGCCAGCTGCAAGTGCTTAGAACAGTGCTGCAAGACCAGCAACGTATAAGATGACCCTTCCCAAAGGAAACCTTCCCGTCTTCCCACAATTGGTAGAGACTTGAGCTGCAAAATATATAGTTTATAGTTTATATCAGGATTTCTGCATTTACAAATCAGGATTTCTGAATTTCCATTCCAACTATTATCTCTCTTCCTTTCTCCCCTGCCCATCCAACAACTGTACTATGCATGTCATGTACATGAATGAGTTACTACCTTGAGCTTCTTGCAGGAGTGCAGGCTGTGTATTTGTTGAAATGATCCAGGGCCAGCAAATATTTGCAGGAACCTCTGGTACTCATGAATAGCTGGTGAAGATCTGGGCGGTGAGTAAAATATACCCTGAAATGGGCAAGAGAAAGAATCTGTTGCTGCTCCAGTCCCCTACTTAAAATTAAGTCCTAAGCACAGGCCCTGTGAATAGCAGAAATAATTTGGTCCAATCTGCGAAGTTCATAGCAGACTTTGTACCCCATTTTATATTTGGCAACTTTCTTACAGACACAGAAGTAAATCAAATGACTTTCCTTTGATGTTTGTCATCTCGTCAAAAAATTAAAGCCAATTAAACTGATCTCAAATTGAAGAAGGCATAAAAGGTATGCAGGTACTGCAAATTCTATTCCCTCTTGTTAAATCCTTTACATACTGTAGGATACAGCACACCATAGTCTCACAAAGGAGCTCTAATACTGCTCTTAAACTACCTTGAAAATGGCAAGACCTTAAGGTTTTTCAGAGATCCTTCTTCATTTTAACTTGGAATATTTTGTATCACCCAGTATCTAGTGCAGCCCTAGAGACTGCTTTGGCATAATGGAAAGTGTGAAAATACTTTATAAAGGCAGCAGTGAGTGAGAGCAGACATATTCAAGAGCTTCTTAAGCCATTTTTTCTGCTGGGGAAACTGAAACACAGAGCCGTATCTTTCACGTGGCTTGGTAGAATTGAGGCAGTCACCAGCACTAGCGGATTCTGTATGTTCCTTACTGCTTGCTGCTGACCCTGTTACTGACCCTTCAGGAAGGTCAACCTATAGATTCCTATTGGGCTTTGTGGTAGGTGTCTGCTGTTTCACATCTCCTCCCAAGGATTTACTCTTCTGCATAGACTGTTTCCCAAACATGGATTTTCAAAGGAGAAAGTACAGAAAACTGAAATTTGGAAAGCGGTGAGAAAGGAGTTTATAGCCTCAAGTCTGTATAAATCAGATTTTTCCTTCTTAATCCCTTCATCCAGAAACACTCCTGCCAGGTAGGGTTTTCCTCTCTGCTTTTAGTTAGAATGTGATAAAAAGGCAGACAAGTGGTCCAGTTCTTAGAACTGAGTTCAGTCCATTTAAGTAAATGCTGAATTTCTCTTTCATAGTGAAAAAAAAGAGAATTATTTAGAAAAAAAAATCCGTACTTGGCCAATTAACAGGGTTCAAAGCCAGGGCAGGGTCCAGCTTCCCAGAGCGTGAATGAAGGGTATCCTTCCACTTGCAGCTCTGAAATCTCTGGATACATTTCCTGTGGTTTTGCATTTGAAGGGCTATAGCCCTATTGTCATTTCTCTGGTACTATAACTAATACCATGATTAATAGGATTTGTGCTATAGAAGGCAAAAAAAAACTTATTTAAAAATCATGAGGAAGCTTTAAGAGCCATGAAATAATTAGTGCCTTTCACAGAAGGTTTTATGTTATTATACAGCCTGGGATGAGGCTCTGTTAGACCAAGATTTCAAAGCTCCTTAGGGGCTTTCAATGCCTAACTTGAGATATTTTGCCGAGTGTGAGGTTCAGAATGGGGATTCCTACTGTTTTCTAGTAGTCAGTTCCTTTCATGTACTAGTAATAGAGGCACCGTGCACTGGTTTAGAGACCATCTGCATTTGCGTGCATGAGTCTATATCATCCAGCCTGCTTATCTCCACATAGGACTGTTGGTTCAAACACCGTATAGATATGTAGCTGGAAAATCCCCATTCTGTGAAAAGCGTTTGGTCTGTTGAATCATCAGGACTGACTGACTGTCATTTCATCAACATTTTTTCTAGGGGCAGCTGCCACCTTAAAAGCAGTCTCCATCCCCTGTCTCTTGTCCCTGGCTGCTCATTCCTGCTCCTGTGCCACCCCTCACATCTGGGGCTACATGAACTTGGGTTCCTATAACTTGGTTTCCTCCCTGGATTACTCTAAATGAGAACAGTTTATTTACCCAGTTCATTATCTGGCTGCCCAAACAGTAGCACTAATGACTGGTAGTACTAATGAAGAGATGATGCAAGAGCAGGACCAAATGGGAAGGGGATGAAGAGGAAGGAGCTGCTTAGGCCAGCGGTGGTAGTTATGGAAGTATGGCCTGAGTGAATGTGAACTGCAGCGTCTCCTGTTCTCTCGTGGCATAGAGAGGAAGCAAACCTGCCAAACTTAAGATCCATCATTCAAATTTCAAGACATCAAGCATAGGTTTTGCATTCAAAAACTCCATCTTATTGATTAACATTTTGCTGAGAGGGACTTCATGTGGTCTGGATTAGGCTGCAGCATGCCACCAGCGTGCTGCTGTGGCTGAGCCAAACATGTGACAAGTGCCAAATGAATGACTACAAGGCTTTTCTACATAAAACCTAAAATATAACTTTCCAGCAAAACTAAACAAAATCAGCTAGGTTGATTTTTTTCTTTCCACTATAAAATCAAGTGCTAAAATGTCAGTGTCCTTTATGCACAGTGGTAGATCCAGTACCAGCCAGGGCAGTGTGAATTGTGCTGGTTTGCAGTAAAGTCCACAGTTTCTTTCCATTGAGAGCAATTCCTCCAGCTCCACACCAAGGCAGGGTACTGGCAGACAGAGGTTATTGCTCTTATCACTCTCTCTTCTATTGCACAGGTATTGGGAGCCCCAACTGAGGACACCTGGCCAGGACTTTCCAAGCTCCCCAACTATAACCCAGGTAAGATTTAACTCACAAGAATGCTAGCTTTTCCTCTGAGCCACTAGATACTTAAGTTTGGGTTCAGTAATTCTCATTATGAAAAACCCTTGCTTCAGTGTTACTAAATCCCTTGAGCTACTTAATGATAGTGTTGTTGTAGGACCTACAACACTGGGACTGGCCGAGGATGCAAGCAAAGGTACATCCATGGCAAAGTTGCCCCACTGAGTGCTAGGTATATGTTAGGCTGATGGAAGATTTCATTGCCGCAAGTGCTGACAGTGTAGTTAGTCTCCACTCCTCAGTTCAAAGGATCAATGTTTCCTGGTTTAGGCCGGAAAAGCTGACAGGCACGTGGAGACACTGTTTATGTGAACTCTCCTAATTTTCATGGAGATTGTTTTGGGGGCATTTAAATCTCAGTTTTAAAGGTCACTGTCCCTGATTTGGATGTGGGCAATGTTAGAAGTCTGTATGATTTATAAAGCTGGCTTCTTTTATTTCCACATGGGCTGGTAGAGAAGTGTGTGTGCTGGACTTCAAAGGGCCAGTTGTCTCTCATTTTGATAAGGTAGGATTGAGAAGTATGCTTTGAAAAGCTAACTCAGTCACTCTCCCTCTCTCTCTCTCTCTCTTTCTCTCTCTTTTTGTTTAATGTTTTCTCTTGGGAAAACATATTTAAGTGTCAGTGAGGGGAACCAATGAGCACTGATTCTCAGCCTCTCAGCAGGATCATTCTCTAAGAGAAATGTAAAAGTGAACTATTAAAAAACCTAGAATGTGAAATCCACCCATCTACAATCTAGCCATTCTCTCTCACTTGTACCCTAAGACAGTGGTGGAGGCAGCCTGTCTACCTGGAAGAGGGAAAAAAGAGCAGGGTTGAGAGGAGGAGGAAGAACATGTGCTTTGAGCAGGAGGTTTACGGGTTTAGTAGAGCATAGTAACATCTTTTCAAAGAAGTGGGTGTTGCTCTGTGACCCAGTCCAAGATGCCCCTCCTTTGATTTTGGTGCGTGAACACTAAACGGCCCCCATTTTCACATGGTAGCCGCTACTGGCTGAACAATAACCTGGTCTCACAGTCGAAAGGACTGGAATCCTTCACACAATTAGCTGAGACACATTAATCAAACCACCGTGAAATGGAAATGTGTCGCTGTCCACAGCAAGTTTAATTTGGATAGAGAGCAAGCACAGATGAGACAGCTGGAGGAAGCACTTTCTTCTCTAAGTTGTTGAAGGCTTGGCTGGGTAGTCTAAAAGTTGGGAAGGGTAGTCTGGGAGGAAAGAAATGCTTGTGTGTGGGACAAACTGATCACAAAGAATTTTTTTATGCCAGTCATCTGCTCATACAAGGCCAAAAACTCTCAGTGATGATGATTAGGTATCCTGATGCTATATAGAAGAACAATCTAAAAGTGCAAGCATTAAGGCTATGCTAGCAAAGAAAGTAGTACAGACAACAGAGAATGTGTGAGTGCCCAGAACTGCCCTGAGCCGTGATTGCCGCTTAGCTCTATTTTGTTTGAGTGTCAGTGCTGTCCTCTGGTGCTGTGGATGGTGCCAGTGGCAGGGCTGGGAGGGAGAGGACAGGCAGCTAGGCAGCATGGAAATAGCTCCAGTAAAGACAAATCTAGTCATCACAAGCAGTTTTCAGATCGGAGTTGCTTTCAGGCTTGATAGAAAGTTTCCCTAATGGACTCTAGCAGGGCAGAATTGACCTGTGCTGTGCTGTGATCCTGTGATGCTGGTGTCTTTTGTGGCTGGAGCAGACAGAAACGCAGGAGTTGGAGGACATCTTCCTCTGGGAGCATCCCACCATGCTAACAAGCACATGGGAGAGAGGTGCTGAGCCCGTGTTTGGGGCAATAGCTGTGCCAGCTGGAGAGGCAGCATCCCTTTCCCCTCCTCAGAGCCTGCCTAAGGGGCTGTGAGCTGCTCCAGCCACGTATTGGAACCAAGCACTTGACTCACACCTGGATAATACAAACCAGTCTGGATAGAAGAAGGTTAGTCATAACAGGTTGGACTATTTGCCCTAGTCATGAACTAACTCAAGTCAGTTTTTAATTGGGCTGCTGATAAGAAGGCAAATTAGTCTTTATGTTTAAAGCTATTTGCCATTCACAGGCTCCTGTGCACTTCTCCACTCTTCCCTGAAGCACAAATGCTGTTTCCCCCACCCCAGGACATGCCCAGCCCGAGTGGAAGCTGAGGAGTCTGCCTGAGAAAACCTTCTCTCTTGAGGTTATTTCCAGCACAGTTGTGCAAATCTGAGTGCCTGGGATAGAGCACTTCCCCAAATCTGATGGCTTGAATGCTTTTAGCTAGTCCTATTGACGTTCCCAGCGAGTGCAGGCAGCAAACAAACAAGTTCCTGCCTGAGGCAAGGAATGAACACGGGCAAAACAAAGCACTGAGGTGTGATCCTATTCTCATTAAAGTTGATGGCAAAACTCCCACTGGACTCAGCAGCACAGGCTCAGCCCCTGACTGAGATTGTTACTGGAAGGGTTCTTGGGCCAGATGGGTTGGTAGGAATCTTTGAAATGAAAGCTGGAAACCTTTAGATGTTTTCCTGTCACTATTGTGGGCTCGAGCACATCCTGCAGCAGAGTCTGGAAAGGAGATGCAGCCGGGGCTGTAGGGTCTGTGAGCCAGGCACCCACAGGGCACCTGGAGGAAGAGCCCATGCCCCCTCTATGGGCAACCAGCAAGGGAGGAAATGTGCAGAGGAGTATTTGTCCACCCTATGCTCCTGTGCCTTCTTGCACAAAGAAGCTCAGAAATGGGCCTCATGCCCCTTGCCTCCAGTTTGCCAAAATCTCAACCTGTGCCTGACCCGAGATGAACAGAGCAGGATGCGTGAGCAGCTCTTCCGTGGCCAACCCTGCAACTCTGCAGGAGAGACACTTGGGGTAGGGAATTACATGCAGCCATGGGGCCTGAAAGCACAGTTTTACCCTAGCCCTGGCTTGAGAACCAGTTGCTGCAGAACATGAAGAGCTGGGAGAGCTCCTGCCCCACATTGCAGTGCACTCGCTGGTCCTCTCCTTGGCTCCCCGGGCTTAGGAGCCCTGCCTATAGCAACAAGGCTTTGCCCTGTGTTTGTTCATTTGTTCTGTTCCCCTCATTTTGATTCCCCTGAAAGAGGCAGTTGTAGCTCTCTTAACACCATTTTTGAAAGCTCTCATGCTGTGTGAGCTCAAATCCATGCATTAATCTACTGCTGTGTTCATTTCACTGCACTGAAAAGCAGGGAGTTTAAATCCCCTCTAAACATCATTGGTGACACCAGAAGCCCAGCGTTTTGATCCAGCCCCATTAATGGTTACAAGTTTGAATCTAGACAGCAGAGGTCAAGGGCAGGAAAGGATTAGGAATCACAGCCCATGACATTAAGCTAGTGCTTTTGCTGAACTGGGAATACTGGAGTGCCCAATGCACTGAGCTGTTTTTTGTTTCCTTTTTTCTGACGTTTGGTTTCCAAAGAGCGGGGAACAGTGCTTATTTGTTTATAACATGATGAGCTCGCTATGAGTGAGCTTTACTCCTTGATTTATTGTACGGACTGACTAATGACGTTTCCTATGGCAGGCAGTATCATCCCATTTAGAAGACGGAGGTTCTACAGTGGGCTTTTTCAGACGCAGCAGCGACTTTTAAATTAAGCCCAGATTTTCATACGTCTGCAGGCTTTGCTACGCTGAGTGAGATGTAGCTTTCCGGAGTCAATGCGTGCTCCCGAGTACAGGTTGCGCTTCCTAAATGCCACCACTAGATGGAGGCGCCGAGCAGCAGGCGCTGACCGGCAAACCTCAAGGGACGTCTTGAGAATGCAGAGGCAGTCTGCACGCCCAGTGCTTTTTTTTCTTTTTAATCTCACTTTTTATGCTGAAGCTTCATTTAACAAACGGGATAGTTGGAAACTGAATTCTAAAACGATGAAATTTTTATTGTCATAACAAACTGCATGTGGCTTAGATCCCAAAGGGAAGAGCAGCACTGTAAGCACTGCGCAACGCGTGCTGGCCAGGCTGTAGGGAAACTGGCACTGGGCACAGACTGCAGTTTCCAGCCTGCCATACAGACAGAGCTCTGCTTCTGTCCTGCAGCCACAGAGATTTCACTAATGAGAGAAATTTTCTCTGTGAGCCTGCAACCCCAGCGCCTTCATCCAGCAGCATTTGGCATCCTCCTTCTCTCTCTTCATCAATTAGGAAAGTTTAGCTTTTGTCCTCTGGCTTGCTTGCCTCATTATCAGGTCATTAGCCACTTCCACCTGGGTTTTCCTATGACAAGGTGTTTCCTCATTAGCACACACTGTCTTGAATACGGATAGAAAATAACAAAACCAAGTGCTACCTTTCAGATCTACTTGTACTGCTAAAAAAGCCAATCAGCCCTAGACAATCCCATCATTTTATGTCTATGTCATCATTGTAAGACAATTAAATCAGTAGTTCATCCACTTTTGGGAATGGTATTCAAATATTCTTTATCTCTTACCTTTAAGGCGTAGCTGTTTACATTGTTTTACAATTTTGGATTGGTCTTAATATTACAGTAGGGAAAGTATTTACTGCTCTGTTCTTACCCTGCACAACACAGTGCGGCCTCAGCATTCTCTAAGGGTTTGTCTGTATGGGGTCAATCAGGAGATTAATCTGAACTGATTTAAAGTGGATTAGTTAACTGCATTAAATCCTTGAGGAGAGACACACTGTTTTCTTACCCATATCTTCCATTTATAATCAAACCTCTGTATACTCAAAGTGGCAAGTTTGGCAGTCCTCACTCACGCAGAATTCTCCACTTATAAATGTGTTTAGACAGGGACAGCAGTAGCTGGCTCACTGGCTCTTACACTACTCCTTGAAGATAACTATTAATCTCCATGTTATATAAATGATAAATTTAAGTCAAGAGGCTTGCTTGAGACAGCGAAGACTATAATTCAGGTATTCCTCCCAGTTCCCAGTAAACAAGCTGATACTTCTGTCTGCAATGTAAAGAAAATCCTACTTCTTCTCTGGAATGTTAATCCCAAAAATGCACTCCACAAAAACAAAATTACTTTTCAGTTAGATGTCATTGAAACATTTTGCCCTGCTGTTATCAATGGAACATGTATTTTTTAACTTTTATGTTAAACTCATTAAAGAATATTAACGTTAAAATATTTCAGTAGAGCTAAAGTACAATATTTAATTCATTTTGACATTTTTATTAAATAATAAAATAAAATTATATATTGTTGTGGAATGTTTCCATCTCACAAATCAAAAATTTCTGGCAGAAAGTTACATCTGAAAGTTTTTGGCCAGCTCTGTGAAGAGGTAAAAATTTCTACCTCATACAAAAAATCCTATGCCTTTTCAACCCATTTTTTAAATTGTATTTCTTTTATTCTGCCTGGAAACTTCACATCTCTACTCAATATGGACAACTTATTTCTACACTTCTACTACAGTCAAGATGGCAAAATGAAGGAAGGAGAATCCAGAGAAAATGTTATTAGTGATCCAAGAGCAACGTTCTGCCAGTTAAACTTGGTAACTGATTTGGCAAGTGGCTATTCAAGATACTAAAATATAACCTCTATATGTTGGTGATAATTCCAGTACTCTGGCACCTAAACAGTCATGAATCCCGTCCCAGATTATATTGCCATTTACTGCTTTAGCAATTACCTTAGTATTTGGGGGCAGAAGAATACTTCAGCTGTGAACAGTTACTTACCCTGTAATAGACAGTTTTAACAACCTGCTTGCCTGGCTTAATGGTGAAGATTGCTGTCGGAAAGCTCAGTCATTTACACTTTTTCAAATTGTCTGTGCATCAAGTCAGACAGTGAGTTACCGAGCCCCCGGGGTTGGCACTCTGGAAACGGCCATGCAGGCAAAGGCATAGGGGACTCCCACTTTGCCCACAGCCCACAGCCTCTGTCCCTGAGTGATGTGGCTGATGTTCCAGGCCAAAAAGGGAGGGCAGATGCTCTTGGATGGTGCAGCATAAGCCCCAGCCAAGCTCTGAGCCTACTGGCTACAGACCAGTGGTGCTTGCCTCCTGGTGGTCTCACTGCCATGGGGAATGCTTGTCGGGGCTGGGCGGGAGGAGAGGTCTACATCACGCTTCCTGCTCTCCTTTCCATGGCTAGAGCCCTGTTCCTCTGCTGTCAGAAATGGTGCTCAGGAAAATGTAGCTGGGTAGAAATTACAGCCTTTCTGATGCAGGGAAATGTTTCTGTTGATCAGCTCTGTTGATCTTCCAGGCTTAAGCCACTCATTTATATCTAAGCCTGAGAAAATTCATGCTTTGTGAGAAAACATTTGAGGAATGCATTCCTTTACATTTTCCACAATGTTTAGAAAGGTGTCCTTGAAAAATGGCAACAGCAACACAGCCTTCCCAAAACTGCAAACTCTGCAAAGTGCCGGTCTGGTAGAGGTGTTTGAGTCCATAAGTACAAAGCCTACATGAAAATGGTAAACTTGATAAACAACAAACTTAGTGAGGGATTGACAGCAAGAGTAGTGAGCAAGAAGAAAGTGAGACCCAAGTGCTTTTGCTCTGTCCCCAGTCTTTCTGCCAGATCCATGCAGAAAAATTCCATGTGCCCACAGGGGAATACATGAAGCTCAGCAGCCCCTTGGTAAGCCAAGACAATTGCTGGGGATTCAGGCTTGCAAACCTCTTTCTGTTTCCTTCATGTGAAGGCTTTAGGGACTAAGACTGCTTTTATTGAAGTCAAAGCTAAGACTCGCTTGGAACAGAAGGAGGCCCCAAGGCCTGTATTAACAGATGTGTGAAAGGAAAGGGTTACAGAACTGGAACAGCCTTATTAACATCAATGCTGGTACTCCAGTCCTATAAGAATAATGTATATTTATAAATACTAAGATGACAGATTCTATAGGGCCCTCTGAAATTCTGAGCACACATTTTTTGTAAGGGCTCAAAGAATGGGTTTTGGCTTGATTTTCATTTAATCCTGTGATTGCATATTACACTTTCAAGAACTGGCTACCTGCAGGAGACCTCAGAGACTCCGAGTCATCTGTGACAGATAAGCTACCTATAACAGCAATGTCAAAATCGCCTCTGGGTTTATTTGTTTCTTTATGCAATTGTTTAACTTGAAATGATTTTTTTTTGGCAAGCTCAGGAAGAGCAGGGTGGCTCTGTAGAAACAAGCAGATCTAACGTCAGTTAAGCAAGTGATTTCAAGAGATTGCAGTAGAGGTAGGCACATAGTGGGTTTATTATTCTCAGAGGAGTAGTGATTATTCTCAGATAAGCAGTGATTCAATGACATTATGTGCAGCTTTTTGCAGGGCACAGTTCGATTCAGAAGGTCATACTTTCCCAGGCCCTCTTGCCAGACTGAAGACAGACTTTGCACTGTCCCACATTTCATTTCTGGAAACAGACTGTAGGAAAGTTGCTTTACAGTGGTAAGGAAGACATGCTAGGACAGCATTTTCATGACACAATGAAATAATCTTGTGATTAGTTAGGAGGGGAAAAATCACATTCTTCAGTGGCCAGAAGCTATGAGACTAGAGCTATGGTCACATACCTTGGCTTGACCTGGCACACCACCACTGCCCAATCACTCCCTAGTGTGCTAAGAGAAGGGAGTATTTTTCAAGCATATACATGTACACACACACATACATAGACATATACATAATGTATATATGTATCAGTGAAAGAAATTTATAATCAGGCAAAGTGCCCTAACCTAGTTTAGAGAGTCATTAAAATCAAATCCCCCCCAATACTGATTTTGAGGCATACAACAGGCTTTATAGGTATGTAGGAAAAAGACTAGACAGGATTTGTCCTCAGGATTGTGTTCATGCACATGTCAAGAATCAAATATTCTTTGAGGACGTAACCACATTTTTCATCACTGCTGTTTATTACCTGTTCAGCTCATTAATGGGATCCAGCCCTACTCAGAGGGAAGTGTGCTTCCCTTCAGAACTGGGTTTCCCAGACGCTGTTCTGAATGGTTGAACAAACATGCTGAAGTTTTCAGCAAAGTACAGGTTGCTGAAATGTCAGCCATTGTCAGGCAGATCTTCAGAAACACACAAAGCTCAGCATGTCCCAAACCCTGATAACACAGAACAAATGCTCTCTCAGCCTGAACAAAGAAGTAACTATATTCTTCGCAGCTCTGACCTACTGCACTTCTGCTTTTTGGCCATCATCGCTTGACAGGCCTCATTATAGCCCCATACTTGATGGGCTGACCCAGCACCTCTGTGGCAGAGCTCTGGGCTGCATGTGGGCCAGCTCCAACTCTGCGTTACAGAGTCCTTATGCCGCTACGGCCAAATGGCTGCCTTGGCACGCTCGGCTCTTGAGAAGGAAAGAGCTGCTTCATACAGACCGCTCAGCCATGACTCTCCATGGCCAATTAAGAAGTCAAAGGGGAGCTCTGTGCAGAGCTTGGCCACCACTAGGAAGCCTGAGCCATGGTGGGAAGCACTAAACCATGTTGCTGGCCAGTGTGGGAGCCTGCAGTAGCAGGGACTGAGGGGGCAGAGGGTCTGCAGTAAGACCCTGCGATTGCAGGGGCAGCCTGCGGCACAGCTCTTCCAAGCAGTCGCAGGCTGGATGCTCTGGCTCCCTGTCCCGCCCCTGCTCCCCAAGGCAGCAGGGGCTCAAACCATTTTGCTGGAGGTGAGAATTCAGCAGTTACCTACCACAAGTGAGGCCAGATAACTTTTATAAATGTGTTTGTCAGGATCTCTCTCTCTCTCTCTGTGTTTTTTTGCCCTTCTTTTTTTTACATTTTATCTCCTCAAAACAAAAAAGTCATCATGTCAAATCTCTGTAGGGAGAATCTGTGTAGGGAGGGGGAGTGTAGGGGCAGGGAGATCGCAGCGCTTGATGTCACTTGGAGGGGAAGCACTGGCAGGGGCCGACGGAGGAAGCACAACACAGCATGCTCTGATGGGCCTCCTGATGTTGAAACATGATCAGAACAAACAAAGTAAAAGCTGTAAAACTAAATTACTATTTTTATTTGTTTCCTTGCTGGTTTGTTTTCTCTCTTCCACTTCCTTCTCCCCAGCTGTGTGCTCCTCTAGAAAGCAGCCACTTGGCATTGGTATTTGCTGGGCATGGAGCATGTGTGTATTACATCTGTTTTAAGCATTCATCCTGAGAAACAGATTTGTGTCTGTAAATCCCCGACACATTTTACAACCAGCTGCTCTATTGGTACTAGGGTAGGAAAAGGGGAAATGGTATTTTCTTTACTTTTTGAGTTTTGTCCCCTGGTCTGCTCAATGGGCCCGTCAGGTTATTTTGTGCACTTGCATTGTCACTGTGAACTGGTAACACCAACCTCTGATATTCCAGTTATGACAAAATATAGTTTCCCCAGCAATACTTTCCCTTTTACTTACAACCTTCTTGTTACAAAACGAAATCTTATTTTAAAAATTTCTCCGAAAACATGAGTTTGAGCTGAAATCCTAGATGCATACACTCCAACATAATCAAACACGCATGGAAAAGCAAATGTCCTGGAAAGCTATATAGCTACGGTGAGTTTATCCAGCTCCATTATCTCTGCCTCAAGCTCTGAGAAGGGCTGAGTCAAGTTCTGGTTCCAGTTTTCTGGCTTGTGCTCATCTCCTGTGCTATTTTTGCTCCTATTTTCCTAGGCTGAGCAGGGTGCCAGCAGCGGAGGATTTGGCCTCCAGGATGCTTACAGCCTTCCCTCAAGGCTGGATCTCTGCACAAGATGCACTTCTTCATGGCTTCTTCCGCCCTCTGCCTCCTCAGCTCTACCAAGTTCCTGCTGGTAAGTTAACTCTTGATTTAATCTCACCAAGAAAGAGCTACTTCACATGACATTTGTTATGAGTTTCTCCTGTACTTTGAAAGGCTCTGCCATTCACCCAGATGTCTTTCTCTTTTCTGCCTACCCTCCCTCCCCACTCCCATATGCTGCAAAGTTTACATCCCATTGCAAATTTGACAGCTTATTTTTCTCTTTTCTTCTGCTTGACCACAGTGTTAATACTAGAAGGGGACCTGGATGGGCTGCCGCCACGGTACATTTGCAAAGTGAAGGTGTATATGCTTTGGCAGGTTGTTTCTCCCCAGTTCTGCAACCCCAGGGGCCTGGAGCTTTCCCTTGGGCTGGCTCACGCTGTATATTCAGTGGAACTCTCACGCTGGTCCCTCCTGATGTCCTGAATTCCCAGCTGCTCAGTATGATGTGCTAGCCCCAGTTCCCTTGGACTGCTCCTCCTGCTCCCTTTTAATGTTCAGAGATAGCAGCTGTTCCTCGTGCCTGTCTCATCAGTTCTCCCTCAGTTTTACCTGCTTTATTTTCTTCTTCCCTTGCTCCCTTCTCTTAAGCACACAGCTGCATACACACAGATCTGCCTCTCCTGCCCTGAGCTGACAATAAATGCAGGGTCTCTCAAGCTACAGGTTCTGTTCTTCACTAGGAAAAGCTCCCTCCTATCAGGCAACAGGCCAGAGAGCCCTCACATTACCTGTTGCCTCCTGGGCACCCACTACACTAGCTAGTTTGATGGTTTTTTTTAAGATAGGGGCAATCAAGAAGAAGCCTTCCTGGACTGTGTTGTCAAGCTATTTGAAAACTTAATTTCTGTCTCCTGTGACACATCCCAAGTGAAGGAGCAGCCAGCTAGCGTCTCTCCCAAACCACTACTCTTCAGAAGGTGCTCTGTGTGTGTATGTGCATGAGTGAGAAACATCTGCATTCCTTTTCTGTTCACCCAGCCACAGAGCACAAATCTACTTTGACACTTTTAGAAAAATGAAGAGATGGAATCTCGCAGGAGCCTGCCTGTGCTGGGGAGGGAGGAGGGGAGCATGCACAGCAGGAGGGAAGTTGACTTTTCTTTATACATATAGGGTTTTTTCCATGCAGAGTTTAAATTATGCCTGATAAAAGGAGTTTCGTGGATGTTTCAGTTCTTTCAAACCCTCCTGGCTTCCTCCCAATTAAATGAGGTTTGTCAAAGCCACAGGGCTCTGCTGCTGCCGGAGAGGCGGACAAGCACTTCCCGCAGTGACATCTCCAATCCCCAAGGGAGAAGATGAAAGTGTCAGTGCCAAGAGAGAGAGTGTGGAAAAAAACAGGTACAGAGACAGACAGTGTGAGAGAAAGGGAGAGAATAACGAGAAACAGAAGGAATGAGAAAACAGGTTGGCATAATGTGTCAATCTCTCTGACACGCTGCCAGAAAGGGGATAGATTAATTTCACCTGGGTTTATGCACCATCCCATATTTATTATCCCCCGTATTATGGCGAGAAGTACCTTGTGGACAGGAAACTGCATGGCGTTATCATAGCAACCAATGTGTTGGGAAGAGAATCAAAGCGCACAGGGCTGAAACAAGTACAGTATGATCATGCAAGACCATATTCATAAGTGACTCATTAAGCCCGTAAGAATTAGGCAATTCTGAATAATTTCCCGTGTAGCCATCCCTATTGCCATAATTGTGTAAGACATTTGTTCTCTTCTGTCATTTTGGCATCACACTATTTTGGAATTTAACTGTATAATTTTAAAATTCTGGTTGCTATGATAACCCACTGCAGATTTTAAATATATTCTGTTCCCACTTTTCTCTGGACAATGCTGGCTATTAGTCCCCATCCTCTGAAGGAGAAAGTTAAAGCAGAAGGGCAAAGAATGAGCTGGAGATAAAAGGTGAAAGGAGGAGAGGGTTGATCCCAAGGTGTGTGTGAGAGAAAGTAATTTTATTTAAAAATAAAGGATTCCCATAAGAAACTATTTTCTATTTTTATAAAATAATTGTAGCCATAACTGTCCTTTTTATAAGTTGCTATGACAAGCTGGAAGCCAGAGGACATTTTTCAAAGGTCAATTCCTGGGAAAAAATAATTGGAGAAATCAGTGTTTCAAAGACAAGTACCCCTCCAAATAGCATGTTTCTGATTACTGAAGAGAATGCTAATGGCTAGAGGCTGGCTGCTGCCCCTGGGAAGGGGCAGATGGAACAAGGGGCTCTTTGCTTCCTGGTGGTCAGCTGCTGCAGAGGGGAACAGGTTGCAGTTGCTTATGTTCATCTGGAAGCAAAGTGCTAGGAAAAGAGTAGCCCACAGTGTAAGAGAGGAAGGCTCTCTGTCCCTGAGTGGGGCTGGTCCACAGACAGGCCTCTCCTACAGCTGCTCATTCCTGTGCCTCTAGCACTGGAAGGGGCTGCTAAGGCTGTTCAAGCCCCACTCATCGTCTTGGTGGCCTTAATTCTATACACGCCACGAGCACCTCTGGATATGGCAACGAAGAAGAGGAGCATGGGATTCTCCAGTTTCCTTCCACTGTGGCTAGTAGCCTAAGGCGTGGCAGTGATGACCTTCCATAAAACTGGAGCATTTGCTGTCCTTTTTCTGGGCTAAGCCAACCCTGAGACAATTATCTTTGTGCAGTGCAGCCCTGCACTACAGCAGCTCTGATAAAACTTCAGTCTAAACCTTTGCCGCCTGCTAAAGCAGAATGTTTTCTGTCCAATTAATCACTCCTGGAAGAAAGATGAGATCCTTGCATCAAGAAAGCATGAGTTGTGCTCTTAACTCCGTGTCAGTCCTGAAGTGCAAAGGGCCTTCTGAGAAGATGTCTCACTCTGCTGTTAGACAGGTCAGACACAGTAACAATTGCAGCTTATTATTCTTAGTTCTAGCTTTGGTTTATTTTCCTTGTCTTTTGCCCTTGAGTGCTTCAGAGCAGGCTTGCAAGCAGGGAGGGTGAGCAGTGAGGGTTAGTACCAGTCTGGTCCCAAGAAAACATATTGCTCTTGCCAAACAGCCCAGGCACATGGGCCAGGGAGGCCTGAGCTAGTAGCTCAGATCCTGTCCCCATCGGACTGATGTCCAGGCTCAGTATAGACCTTTCTCACAGTTCAGGAGACATTCAACCCTGGGTATACTATCAGCACAGCAGTTAGTTGTCAAGTCCAATTTGTACTCCACGAGGACTGAGTGTTATGTGGACGTGATCCTGGCTTTGACTAGGAGGGACTTGCTCCTTTTGGGTAAGGTTGGTCTCTGGTTATTATCTTCTCCCAGCAACTCAAAACCAGTGTGCCAGGTAGTGATGACACTGTACCATTTCTCCTAAAACAGCCCGCTATTCAGCTTTTCAGAGACAAGTAGCAGGAGACAGAGCACTGTCATTTTAATGCCTGTTGCATCTAAACTAATGCAAAACAAGCACAGGCAATGAGGAGGTTAAGGCTACAAGCCATTGCCTACCAAAAATCTCATTATTGTTGGGATTACCCAGCACTGGTTGGTGTTATCACAGGGCATGTGTAAAGAAGAGCTGGCTTTCGTGGTCATCTTGTTTGGGTTGGCTGGTTTCCCTAGGTTCTCCTATATAGCTGAAAGTCGCTTACACTTTTTTACCTCTGTGCTTTGCCACCTCTGTATACAGAAAATTTATATCTTTCACTGCAAATCAGATATAGGCACCTAGAAAGTGAAATTCCCACAAAGTGTATGAATCTGGTTTATAATGTGCCTTAATAAGGAAATAGACCAAAGCTGGTGCTGAGCAGCAAATGAGCTGTCACTCCTGAACCAGAAGCAGTCTTTTCTGCGAGATGATAAAGCAGATCTTCACTTAACTCAGGAAAAACATGCTTCACTTCACACTTGGCCTGATCTGCACAGTGGTGGAAGGTCTGCTTGTGTTAATACTGACAGGCCACTGAGGTTTTGTATTACGTCCTTAAGCCACCACCCTAGGAAAGAGCCGTTGCAACATGACAACAGATGCGTGCCAAGGCAGAGGCCTCTAGAGATGTTGCCCTACTTGAACTCTTCCCTGGGCGCTGGCTTGGGGCAGACATCGTGCTTGCAGGTGCTGGGACCTGTTTAGGAGCACAGGGCAGAGGGGAAGATGGGAAAAGAAGGAAGGTTTCCTTTGCTCAATCCTCAGCTCACGCTCTTGCAAAAGCACAACTGGCACAAACTCTGGCCCACATGACTTGTGGAAACAAAGTCCTACAGACACGGATCAAATACTCTGGCTCCTATTGATTTCAGGCCAGACAATGTCTACAAAGGTCGTCTTGTCCAGGGACATGAACTGCTCTTGTGGGGGGGGAGTGCTGTTAATACCCTTCAAGCAGGCAGATGCTATTGCATCAGAGGTTAGCAGAAGTTTTTCTGTATCTTGTCTAATTGCAAGTTATATCTGAGGTTTCTTTAACTTCCCCTTTCCCTTTAACACTCTTAAATGCAAATCTGAGAAGATTTAGTTGTCTTGTTTGCTGTGCAAGACATTTGGACTGGAACTCCCATGTAGTCATTTGCCATCCTCAGGTGCACTTCTTCCTTCACCCAGTTATCAGCAGAAAAGACCAAATGGGGATGTAGTGATCAGATTTCTAAGGCACAAAAGTTAAAGCTAAGTTTGAGACTGTGACAGCAAGCAGCCATGAGCCTAGGAACTCAATTAGCCTGAAAGACAACTATCTCATTAGCTTTCCTAAAATCATACAAATACAGAAGAATATAAAAATTTAAAATAAACTATCTCTCTATTGACTGTCTAGATGACTGAATTTCACTGCTCAATTTCTTTAAACACCCACTTTAGTATTTATTTATTCTAAGCGTGAAGCAGCTACGATAATTAGACTGTCAGATTTTGTAAGTTAATGAGGAGTCACTGGAGTGGAAGGTTTTGCATTTGTGAGATTGCTGAAGGAGAGAAGCTCTGTGCCTTCGCTCTATCTCTTTTTTCTTTTCCTTTTTTCCCCCTCTGCTGGGTGGGAAGGGGAGAGCTTGGCAGTGCGGAGATCCATTTGAATCCTTTTGATTAGTGGGTTGCATTCCCACCACTATTCTACCAAATAACATTTTGCTGGTTGCTCCAAGAAAAAGAAAAAGAGAAAAGAAAAGAAATTGTAGATGAGATTTCTAGAGAAGAAAATTTTCTAGATTAAAGAAATCATTTTCAAAAAAAATCGGAAGGAATGGAGCTGTGAGAAATAGGATCCTGAATTAGTTTATATTGTGGCTAATGTCACAAGAGAGCATTAGGAAAGTAGCACAGTGTAGGAAAAGGACCATTTTGCAGCTTTCTCTTTAACCTGATTTTTCTGCAGGACAATCAGTGCTCATAGTTCCAGGAGTGAGACTGCAGCCTGAAATCTGTGACCTGTTTGCTTCTTACTGAAAAGGCCATCTCTCAGGAGGTTCAAGCAAGTTTTGGTAGAAAGCAGAGACAATTGACTAATTCTTGGGTTGCCACTGTCAACGCTGCTGACAGCTGCCACTGTCAACGTTGCTGCCATCATCCTTAGAACATGAATTTCTTTGTGTACTGAAGGTGAGAAAACAGAACTGATACCCGGGCTGGATGACTACATCCCAGGCTGAAGACAAAGTGGGAAATCTCACATTCAGAGAGAAGAGATCAGCAAGCCAGCGGCCCCCACTGCACAATGCTCAGTGGTATCATGGGAGGTTTGGGTTTGTTTTATCATATTCCCAAGTCTCAGACCAGTACCCTTTCCTCTGATGCCTTCCCAGTCAAAGTATTGCTTCATTTCCCCATTTCTTAAACTGACCAAATTGCTTTGTTCACCTTTGTCCTTGTGTATTGAGCTCACATTTTATAGCTTACTTGTTTTGGTTTCACATGCAGTGGAGCCTGAGCAAAGATAGGCAAAAATCTCCTTAGCTCGTAACATCCTTGGTTTTAATTAATCAGTATTTTAACATGACACACCTCAAAATGACACTTCAGCATCATTATTTTTCATCTCCTTTCTGTTACAGAAGACCAAAAGGTCACTTACAATCATGGTTATTGAAAGAAATTACCAGAAAGTACCCTTTTATTATATCCTGTCTCTTTGTTTACTTTGTGTGTTTGTTAAGAGCATGTGTCCGGTCAGTGTCGCTGGCTGGATCTGAGCTTGCAGGGCAGACCTGGAAATGGATCTTGAAGTCAAATTAGTTTGGCCATCATATTGTCTGCCAAGCTAAGAGACAACCTAGCTGTGATAGCAGCGCAAACCTCAGCTACCCATCTGTGCATTCAAATGCATGTAGATAGCATGTACCTGCTATAGCATCAGGTCCCAGCACTCAGTGCCTGGTCTCACAGCCTCTCTCTACCCTGTCTGTCCTCATCATGTAGACAACAGCAGGCAGACAGGACAGCCTCGAGTCCTTTCAAGACGGACCTGACACTGCCAGCCCTGTGGCCAGGCTGGGTTTTGGAGGCAGCCTGAATACATTCCCTGCTCACTTAAGTGCAGACAGGACGGCTGTTCCCTCTCTGTCATGAGAGAGGAATAATCCTGCCAAAAAATCTGGTTGTCAGTTCCACTAAGGCTTCTGGGACAACTCACTTGAGGAAGGCACTCATGCTTCAGTGTTCAATAAACTTGGATTTTGCCAGTTTTAACTGATTTTGAGACTATTTCACAAATACATAATTTAAAATAGTGAAACCATGAAAATAGTAGGAGATACTCTTCAACATTTTCTTTTTTTTTTTTTTTTTAGTATTAACCTGTCCTCAAAGTGATTGTGTCTCTTTTTTTAAGCTGCTTAGAAAACATACTAAACAAGCTTAAATGTCAACTCGAGTTTTCTTCTACACATTACAGGAAAACATTCTATAAGTGATGGTGTTCATATTATTAATTCTCTCGTATAAAAAAGGCATCTGGATTCAGACATGCAAGGTTATAAATGAAACAGTAATTTTTTTTCATTTTAATGACATTGGTAAGGCTACGAATGGAAACCAGGGGGTTCTGTATGCTTTTTCAAATCTAATTGGAGCTAGATAGGCATCTAAAGCACAACAGCCTCACGCTGGCACATGAGAGAATGGAATTCCCTGGGAACATAATGAAACTGGCCAGCCTTCCTTCATTAGCCAACCTGAGTTAAGTTACAAAAATAGACAAATCTAAAAAACTAGACATACCAGGCTCAGTCATGAATCCATGGGCCCTGAGCAACACAGCAAGGGACAAAATGTCATCAGTCTCCTCCTTGTTGTCCTTCTGGTTTCAGGAAGGGAAGAGGTAGTGCCAGGCATCTATTCCAGGGTGATATACACTCCATGCCAACATTCCATCCATTTTGTACGTTATTCCACCTCTTTCCCTCTACCTGTTGAGGAGGAACGTATGGATCATTGGAATCTGCTTCTGTTCTCATGCTGCCTCTCAAAATGTGGATGAATAATACAGTGCCTATTATATGCATCTGCTACTGTACTAGCTAAGCGTAGTTGAATCTACAGTAAGATTAGAGCTTGTTTTAAACCAACTGCCAACAAGCAAAGTAACTCAAGTCACTAGCCCTGCAGAATATTTGGAATTAGGATTTATTTTTCTTTTAGATTCAGGATTTAGGCCATGGATTTTTATCCTAACAGAATTCCTTGGCAACAGGGGCAGATTCTACCCTCCATTACACTCAGGACCTTTGAAATAACTCTTGATATTGACAAAATGAAGCAAATCTATGAGAGTATAAAGCAAGTCCAGGTTTTGGTCGGGGGTGGGGGTGTTTTTAAAATCACCTTTCAGTGGAAGAGAATTAAATTGTGCAGATGTCCTGCCTTTTGTTTCTCAGAAAGCAATGTCAGAAAGAATGACTTGGCAATGAAGATGTAAGTCAAGATGAAGCACAGTCTGGACACTGGACTTACAGAATAAACTCAACCATGTGTCACTTAACAGAGAGATCCCTGGACCAGAAGATCGATGTACAAACAGGACAGATGGGGACTGACAATTGAAAGAATGTAGAGGCTGATCCAAGGCTTACAGAGATCTGTCATTCCTGGGGTTTGCCTACAATCTCCTTCAACAAAAGAGCTCCTGAGGGAAGGAGGGGATTAGTCAAAAGTTGAGTGAAGTCTCCCGGGAAGATGGTTTCTTGGATAAAGTTGTCAACAAAAGGAATTGTTTAAGACTATTTGTTATAATTTCCTACAGAGAGCTTCTGCCATTACTAACAGGATTACCAACATACTGGTTCCACACCAGCAGAGCATCAGACATGTGCATTGCAGACTGGTTGCTCAGAGCTGAATTCAAGTATCTCCTTATATTGGGTCCCAAATGTGTGCAGCTGTTGATGAGCAGAGGGGAGATGTCAAAGAATTAAAATGCAGCCAAACACGGTCCATTTTTTGTCCAGCTGTTGCAGAGAGTCCTGGTTCATTAATGAGTTACCAGGGTGTTTTAATCTCCTTGATCTCAGGGCTGCTGACAGACTACGAGAAGGAAAGCTAATCTGAGGTGACTGCTGATGAGGATACATGGAGAAGCTCTTTCCCAACTACAGTTACTGTGAAATTTCTCATGGAGTTCTTCGTGGAAGAATCAGGAAAGCAAACAACTTACTGTGTTCATATACTAGTCCTTTTGGTTTCAGTTATCTGGCACATTTTTTCTCAGCTCTGGGACATCATAAAACAGAATCCTTGGTGTAATCTCACAGCAGATCTGGGAAGAACAGGAAGACAAAGATAAATAACTAAGGAGCAGGCATGCAAACTTTGTTGAATACTTCTTGTTCATCTGAGTAGTGTCACTGGCATGACTGGGAGAACTTCTCCGAGCAAGAATTATGCAGAGCATTGAGGCACTGGAACAAAGGCAATCATGGAGCTATGGAGAAACACCAGAGAAATGGGTGGCAGCTATAGAAAGAGCTGGAAGGTGACATTTTAGTGTAAGGGAGCTACATCTTCAGCCCCACCCCCAGTCCATTGTTTTCTAATCAAACACTGCAGATGTGGGCAGGAAGCAGCATAAGTGTTTATGTTCCCCTTTGCTCTTGCTATAGACATAATTGCAGGAATGTATAGATTAGCTACCTAAAAGAGTGCACAGACTACCTGCAGGCACTGCTCAGTTAAGAGGACGAGGTATTCCTTACGTTACATGACAGTCCTTAAAGTTCTCTGCCTTGATGAAAAGGCAAGCTATGTCTTAAAAGTCATTCCACTTCTACATTGTGTGAACCCAGATCTCCCAAACACCAGCCACTCTCAAAGTGAATGTGAATGCTTGACCTCCCTTTCCAATACTGAACAGAAATTTGTTTCAATATTAGGACCTTTTGCATTTCGTTTGCTCTGCAATGAATCTGGAATAATATTACAGTGACCTCACAGCAGTGTAAGCAAGATCGGACTAGAGTATCGTATAGAGTTCTACTTAGGCATGTACCTCCATGTCAGCTTCCCGTGTGCAAGTTTATTTGTAGAGAGAAGGGCATTTGGAACCTTTTTAGAAGAAAACCAGTAGTTCTTAAGCACACTGGCAATGGCCGTTGCATTGCAAAAGCTTCTAAGAACTGGTACAAGTAAGAAGCTTTTCTAAGGTGGCTGGCTGGCTGCGTAGGTGGCAGATAGCTGTCCACATTTGAGTGACGCTGCATTGTCATATGCATGTTCAGAACGGCTGTAAATGACACCCGAGTTGGGATAGGGGGGCTCTGCATTCCTTTTGCACTCTTGGGGATGGCTGGATGGACTAAGAGCAGTGAAGAGGCAGGATCTCCAATGCCTGCCACATGGGATCGTTATGGCCAGTTGTCTGCTCCTAATTGGGAGCCACTAAACGCTCAAGATATGTAGGATTTGTTATGCGTGGGCAGTGAGAGGTCTAATGATGGGAACTGAATCACTTTCCTCATGGTGTCTATGCACAACATTAGTTGTAAATTTCTTCTGCCCTGGAGGAGCAGAGAGAATGGCTTTGCTCTTTTACATAGCTGCTAACCCTTAATGGCCAAAGCTCTTATGCAATATTGCCACAGGGCCGAATGACACCTTCTACCTCTGTATCTGGAGAGGCAGAAAGTCAGTAAGACCCTGGCAAAAGGATGTGATGCAACCCAGTGCTCTTCTGTTCATTAACTCAACATTGGATGCCTTAAATATGCCAGATCAGAGAGAAATTGCCCCAGAATCACTCCTCTCCCAAACTAATGGGAGTACTGTTTGCATCAGGAGTACTAATCTCAGTAGACTTTCCATCCCCTGGCCTCCACTGTCTCAGGGGCAACAGCTCTTAGGGAAAATGGATGTAGTGTTGTAATGAGTCAGGAAAAGTAGGTAACAAGAAACATACTTGAATCCATGTACCAAGTTGGTGCCACCCAAAAAGGCAGTCCTGCTGCTCCATTTCCCTCTGTGCTTCAAACTTCACAGTCTCTTTTGTTCTCTGGCCCTTATCTAAGCCGTTGATGAGCTGATTTAACTCATTAAACAGGTGGAAAATTATTAACTCTTCCGCTGTGTTAGTTTTCCATTGCTTTAGTGAGCTGAATCAGATTATGAAGGGGTTAGAGAAGTACCAGACTTCATGCATGTCTGAGTGTGTAGTGGGAAAGGAGGAGCAGGAAAAAGCCATGGAGTTCAGACTCTTATCTCCAACCTGCTCACATCTAGTTCATGTGGGTGGTCATCCTCTGTCACATCTGGATGTTTGATGTTCTGTTTTGAGGTAATAATTGAACAGGTTCTGGTGAGTAAGTGCTCAGTACTGCTATTGTGTATGTGGGTCCATCTCAAATCTAGGTGTTTGCTGTTGAAGACCTCACAAAAAATCCCAGACATTGGCGGAACATTGCAGGACTGACTTTTCCTTTTTTCCAGTAAAGACTTTGTCTTGGCAGGGGTAGGATGCCTTGATAAAGCAGGTGAGAGCTTCTGAACTGTGTGTAAATTGAGATCACTGTGCTCCACGGTCATCAAATTGTTTCTTCTTACTGTAACCAGGGAGATAGAATCAGTTAACCATAAACATGAACAATGCTGCTATGTTCCTGGTACAGCCCGACCCACCTGGACATTAGGTCTGGGAACGGAGGGTCTATTCTCTAGGTAACCATTAACGCTAACCATAGTAGGTAATTGTGGTTTTGTCAAGAGAAATGATGGAGTGTGGT
>Ga0065711_1028981_pt1 | contig 38182 bp, 19 predicted proteins | sample Hoacrofraction12_FD_59098 | JGI IMG/M metagenome (GOLD analysis project Ga0065711, IMG submission 59098) | Hoatzin crop microbial communities from Cojedes, Venezuela - Epithelial fraction 12 v2 (version 2) | ecosystem: Host-associated > Birds > Digestive system > Esophagus > Crop | place...
CACTGCCCTCCCCTCATCTACCCAGCCAGTCATGCCATCGTAGAAAGCTATCAGATTGGTCAAGCATGATTTCCCCTTGGTGAATCCATGTTGACTACTCCTGATAACCTTCTTTTCCTTTGCTTGCTTAATGATGACCTCTAGAATGAGTTGCTCCATCATCTTTCCCGGGATGGAGGTGAGGCTGACTGGCCTGTAGTTCCCTGGGTCCAAAAGATTGTCACCTCTCAATATCACTGTCTTCTCTCTCGCTTTTTTTTCTTGATTTTTACTGCTTTTCCTGATTTTTACTTTTCTGATTTCTACTACTTAGATTACATTTTTATCAGCAGGTCGTTTATTACAGCACCTAACACAGTAATGGACTGATGTTAGTTTCTGCACTTAAGATCAACAGGAAGAGAAATACGACTTCTGGTGTAAATGGTAAGAGCATGTTCTAACCCTTTCCTGGCACATTCCATCCAATGGTGTGGAACACCTTGCCACGAAATATTACTCACCCTCACGCAAGCATCCACTTTACGTTAGAGTAGGACACAGAGCAGTTACAGAACTCTCCCCAAGGTCATTTGTGAAGTTTCTGCCAGAGCAAAAATAGAGCACACAAGATTGCTAGTTTTTTCTTTAGCTATATAATGATTATTTCCCCAAAATACAATATCTCTTTATGCATATGTCCTTAGTAATAAAAAATAGGGAAAAGAAATACCACAGATATATAGGATGCAGTCTACAAGCAGAACTCTCACTAAACATAACGTCTTTCAAATTTTTCCATGAGGTATCAACATCTCTTTAAGGACTTTATCATTGTTACTGACACATAATCATTCCTTGCAGGTGGAAAACATTGTACTGAGAGATAATTGGGATAGTTATTGGATATGACTCCTCACTGGTTTTAAGGCAGTATTAAGGCATGATTGCATTCTGCTCAAAGAAAAGAATGAATATTCTTTGCGTTTATGTCAGGCTGAGTGATTTATGGGTTCTGTAAGTACTGCATTAGATGATAAGGTCTAACGTTATCTGATAGGATGCAATGCAAACTTAAAATATGGATGCTTTCCCCCTGTAGAGAGGAAAACCTTTTTTGGCTGTTTGAGTCTCATTTGCTGTTGGTTTATCTGGGTGGGGTAATTTGACCTCAACTTATGCAGAGGAAACTGTCATCTCAGGCTATGATACTCATTGTAAAGGGAAGAAATATTTTTAAAAGCCCTCCTAAATAAATGGGTTTCTTAATTAACAAATTCTGGTATCTGTAAATGGGCACTTTGCTGACACATTTGTGAGAAATACATTGCTCACATGTATCCTGTTTTTGGTAGGGAGCTTAAATGACTAATCAAACCCTGGTTCCTCAAATAAGGGCTTGGTCTTGAGAGTATGTGGGAGAAAAAGGGGGCAGTTGAGGGAGGACACTTGTTTGTCCAGCAAGATCTTTGAGAGGGAAATCCCTGCCCAGGTAATTGGAGACGAAAAAATCCCCTACTCAGAGCAAGTAAAATAATAGTTTTATATAGCTAAGAAAGCTCTAAAGAAGTATCAGATTTGCTATTCTTTGTTCTCCAGGATAATGTTCCACCTGTCACTGTCTTGGAAAGGCAGTGAATCCTTGTGTCAATTTTTTTGTGAATTATGTATGCATGCGCTTATCTGTAGACACCCATAGCAAACACAGTCACACAATTATGCTACATGTGTAGGTTTGGAGGTCTGGGGCTTTTTTCATTCTACTTGTGTCACAACTGAAAAATATTAAACAGGTAAAAACATGTGCACTACATGAACAGCAGGTGTGCGATACCAAGAAAATGAGAACAAGTAAAGTTCCGTAACAAAGCTCATGCCTTGTCTTTAATTCAAAACTGGTCTGACCCAAAGCCCACTGGAGTCAATGCAAGTCTCTGCATTAACTTTGGAGGGTTTTGGATCAAGCCCAATATCATTCCTGTTGTTAGGGCTCATTGTTTAATTTTAATAAAAGAAAACTCTTTAATTTCCTTTTTTAGAAGAAGAAATTTTACAAGCCCAAATGTCAGTTGTGTCCCTTTTTTGTATTAAAAGCTTCTTCATTGGATACTTTGTCAGCAGAATAGTTAAGTCGTGGTATATTTTTAGGATCTCATTCAGTGAAAAGGGATGTCAGAAATAAACAGCCCTAAAATTTACACCTCATGCCATGGAAGACTCCCAAGAGTGGGGAAAAAAAAGTAAAGAAGCAAGACATTTTATTGCCTACTGAGACCTTTGGCTACTGTTCTGTGCTGCTTTCATGGGATATACTGTCACTATGTGCAATACTACAGGTATTTCCAGTCATTGTTTCACATACAGAATTCCCATTGAAGTCAAGGGCACTGTTCTTTGGAAGCCCATGGCAGGATAGGGCTGTAGGAGCAGTGAATTTTATCCTAATGTAACAAGTCAGCTGACAGTAAAGTCACCACTAAGCCAGGTGATGACACCACTGAAGCTAAATTTCCTTTGGAAAAATAAGAAAAACATGAAGATATAAGATACCAAGCCCAGATCCCCACTGCTCTTACTCCACAGCCAGAGAAACTCAGGCAAAGTGCTTGTACCCTTCTTGCTCTTCCACTCATCTTTTCCCACCTGCAGCTCCAAGAGTGAAAGAGGAGAAAAGAAGCTCTTTCACTACGAGGTAAGAAGCTTCTCTGATGCCAAAATTCCAGCTTCACCTTCCCCCAGACCCAACTAAAGATGGCCAAAGAGAGGTCATGCCATATCTGCTCTATTGAGCAGATATCTAGCAAAGCAAACCACATGAATCTTTGGAATATGTAACAGTTGTAGGGTTTTTTACTTTTTTTTTTTTTTTTTAATTCTGGTCAGTATTTTAATGCTGGATCATCATTATCTCCAAAAGTCTGATTTAATGATAGTAGTGTCTCAAGCCAATTCTCAAGTGATTTGCCACCTGTCTCATTGAAATTAAAGTGGTGTCCACCTATATCTTCTGAGTTCTTAACTCATGTGAGCCCTTAACCATGAAATGTGGGGCAGCAAGCAAGAAACAAGTCCAGAAGAAACATTCTGTTGTGAAGGAGAACTCGGTCAGCTGCACCAGGCATGTATGCTCTTGTGAACATTGTGGGGTGTCAAAGCCACTGCTCATGGCCATAGGTAAGACTGCCTTCCTAAGTGGCCTCTAAAACCAAACATGCCTAGGCATGTTGCTTTTAAGACACCAGTTTCATGAATATGATTTCTCCAAACATTCATCTTCAGGGCTATTTTCAATTTTTCATTATTAGACAGTGCCTGAGGTGATTTTTAAAAGGAAATTCTGATGGAAATGTTTTCATCACTTTTGTTAGGTATGGAAGAACAAAGGAACTAGTCTCACTGTAAAAAAAAAAAAAAAGGTGCTAACACAGTTCCTGCAAAAATGTCTGATTCTGAGATGTGAAATTTAGCATGGGTCTCTTGTGCTTAGTTCCAGAGTGAAAAATAGATTGAGTGATAATAATCAAGAGAAAAATCATTCTTGTGCATGCTTGGTAGACAAGTAGCCTGAGGAATAGTGTTTGTGATATCAACTCATGATACGGAAGAATGTTTTTAGTCTCTGGAAAGTGGATAGCGTATTATATTGGTTCTCAGCAAATCTGGATTTTTTCCCTGCTTCTGCCACTGGCCTCACGAGTGATCCTGAGAAAGTCACTTTTCTCTGTCTCTGCTTCCACAGCTTTAAAATCAGGAATAAACCTCTTATCTTTGTTCTTTTTATTTATTTATTTTTTTAAGTTCTCTCAGACCTTTCAATTAAGAATCCAGAAGAGAGCTAGATAGTGTTATTATTGTGAATAGTCTAGGCTACCATGGGAGTAAAACAGAAATGATGACTCTACAACTTTTTTTAATACAAATTCTCCAGTGTTCAGTCTGGCACAAAATTGTTATGTATAACAGGAAAGAGAAATAACACAATGTTAAGGCAACTTTTCTTAAAAGAACCATTGATTTAGGGTACCTCAGATTTATGAAGCTCTGTTTAGATGGGGTTTTTTTCATATTTTCTTCAGTGACAATACATCACTTCAGGAAGCACAGAGGGTTGAAAATGCTGAAAAATTAAGCCAAATGTGTTTCACATCAAGTTTTTCAAATAATAGGTGGTTTCATTTTATATTAAAAAAAATAAAATTAGTTTAGTTGATATTTTAGGAGATCAGATGCTGCTCCATTTAGGACTTATCTGCGCTTGTACGTATGCGTATGTGCAGGCACACATGTGTCTATATACTTTCATTAATGTTTGGTTCTATAAAACATTTAGAAGAAATAAAAAAGAAGAAAATCTGGTCTCTCAACTACTTTAATTGACAATATCTCATTAAGTTGAGGGATTAATTTTATTCCAAGTGCATGGCAAAAGAGAAGTCAGAAATTTTACACAGAGCCAAGGGCAACAGGGGAGTTGCCTTTTTCAAGAAACCTGGCTATATGAAACTTGCAAAGTTTATGGAATCTCTCTGGTTTCTATTGCTTTACAAGATCTGACAGAGGAGTATTGTTTCCAGAAGTGTAACTTCTTAATGTGTTTCCCAGAATTCTTAGAATATTGTATGTAGGCTGTAGTGGTCTAAGGCTCACCTGCATTGGACTGGAATAACATTACCTATACATGGATAGAAGTAGGTAGCTCTGTATATATATGTACTGTTTTCTCAGTTTTTTTCAATGGATATTTGAAAATAACACAAAGCTGTTGAGATATTAAGGACCTTTCAGAGCACTAGAAGAGTATAGTTTAAAGTCTTTAAGTGCTAAGCAAACCTTTCTGCTTTGTTGTTTATTAATACTTAGCTGAAGGCACAACACTCTTCTCCCCCTGCCCCTTCATTTCACTAAATGCCTCACAGGTAGCATTTAAGAAGATCCGAAATTCCAAGAAATACAAACTAACTTGATTGATTCAGAAGCCTCTTCTCAAGTAAATTATCCTGATCAGTACTATGGCTTCATTTGGTATTTCCATGGATGTAAGGCACACAAGACAAATACTTTAAACTGCTGCTCCCCAGGACTGACCATGTGCAACCAATTGATAGTCAACTATGCATAATTATTTCATCTTTTCCTAATCTGTGAGCTATAAAGCACCTGTCATGGGTACCACCCAGACTTTTCAATAATATTAAAACAAAGCAAAACAAAAGAGCCCTCAAATATTGACTCAGTAATCTACCTCCCTCCCCCAAGGAAAACTTGCCTGCCATAAAATTCCAATCAGTTGCACACACACAATTATGAAAATATGGGCCTCAAACTTCATTCAAAAGCTTGATTACGCTAAATATAGACCAACATGTAATTTCTCCTTCCTTTCTATTTTTAAATCGTGTTCTTGACAAATGTTGAAATGATAATGAGAGCTTTAGATTGTTTTTTACTTTTTTGCATCTAAGGGTTTGTGGAGGGTTTCATGGCTTTAATAGCAATGTAGTCTTTATTGCTCCTTTAAAATACTAATAAAAGTGATGAAAAGGCATGAAAAATCATCACTGATTGCATAAGAATCCACTTAAAATATGATCTTTCCTTTGCTCAGTTATCATCTGTGGTGGTGTTTCCTTACAGAAATGGTAAAGGGCTAAAAGTCTTTAATAAAAAACACATGCTTTTCTTTACTCCATCACCACACTTGGATGTATTCCCCTGTGGAAAACTACACCAGGTTAACCACTGCAAGGCAGTCTTATGGTAAATCGGATCTGTTTTTAAAAATGCATTCCCAGAAGATTCAATTTAATGCACTGTTTCTGAGAATACCTCTAAGAAAGTGTGTTTTCTCTTTGATAGTCTTGCTCTTCATATTTGGAAGCAGTCTTGGCTGGTGAAAGGCAGGAATAGAAAACACTATTTTGAGACAATAAAGAACCAAAGATCTGAATCACTTAGAAATTACAGACAAGGAGCAGGTATGTGTTGCATTCGGTATTTTTTTGTTCTATCTCTGGACATGCAAAATTATTCTTCCCACTTACCAGAAGGGAATATGGATGATTTTCCTTGAAGTATCTAAGAGGCTCTGATTTCACTGATCCAAACCTCAAAATACGTCAACGACACTGAGTAGCTATTATCTGCACATCTGGCCAGGTCTGGAATGTAATGCACCTTCTAGTTAAAAATGCAAAATGTGTTTTTAAGGTTTTTTTTACTTATGTTTTGAAAGTTCATGCTGATTTGAGAAAATATCCCCACACTTACAATGGAAATTACTGTGGACTCAGTAGCATCTCTTGGAAGCAGAAAATTTTAAGCCAGATCTTCCCATTCGCAAATTGCATGTTGGGCTCTGCCAGTAATAATTGATTCCACATAAAACTACTTCCCTGCTTGCTCAGGAGTGGTGACAGAGCCTTGCACATTAAGGGGGCACAAGGAAGGAGAAAAGGATCTTAATTCAAAGACAGAAAGAGAGGCCTAGAACAAGCATTTGACCTTGCTCTGAAGGCAAAAAAATACTAGTAAGCGCTAAATGAAATAAAAAAAAATTACTATTGGTGAAATAAGAGTATCAGATCAGCTGGTTTTCTGGTGAAGCTGCTTTCCAGAAAGGTTAGAGGAACATAATACCTGACAATACACTCCCCCATTGTCCACCATACAAGTAGCTTCAAAAGCACACCAGGAGGGTTTTTTTCATGAAGGTGGTAGGTACAAGGAGGGTTATCAGTTTAGGAAGAGGCTCGTTTTCTTTGTAATTTCTTTCTCAGACTGTGAGAGGTTAAAATGGTTAAGCAGTTTTCCTTCGCTCCATATTATGGCTCATTCCTACAAGCAATAAAATGAAGGAATCACTTGTAAGGGCAGAAATGTCATTATTTTTGCACTCATCCTGACCCCAGCATCTAAAAATACAAAATGCTGGAATTTGTAGAGTAGGTGACATTTGAAAAAAGGGCCCAGGGAAGTCTAATAGTGTAAAGGCTAAACGTACTTAGGAGGTGGAGGGACAGAAATAGAGAGATATGTCTGCTTCTGACCTAGGCCTAACAAGATTGGCCACATAATTCATTTCAATGACTTCTTGTCTGTGCAGTTTACCTCTGGGTTTAGACAGAAACATTTCTCTTTAGCATAATGGATCACAGTGTCAAGTTGACTACGTTCTGCCTCAGAATGGGGTTAATTTTAGCCTGATCCTGATGTTGAACACACGAGGAATATATACGACTCATCAACCTTTGCCAAAAGCATAAGATACGTTCCTGAAACTCAAAGTCTATCTGCTATTTGAAAATATTCAGCTGCCTTGTATTAACTGAGCTGAGCTTCCTTTTAGGTCTCCAGCAGCCTACTGAAGCTACACGAGAAGGCATACAAAATTTCTAAATCACTGTATCACAGTCCTGCAATCCTTTTTTTTTTCCTTTTTTTTTTTCCTAACAGCCTCACTATACATCCAGTCAAAACCAAGTCCTTAATTCTGCTTCCACAGGAATACTGCATTATTTCTAGTGTATTAGCTAGTATTTATCCTGCAGACTCTCAGTTCTGAGCGTTCTACAGCCTGGAGAACTGGCCTTCTGAGCAGGTGTAAAAGATGAATTAATGAAATGGTGAGCAAAAGTTCTTTTTATTTTTCTTGATTCGAAGGCAGACATGGCTAAATGCCGAATCACATGAGTAAAATGATGAGGAGTCTATAAGAAATCTAGTAAGGATGGCCATACAGTTTCAGACAAAATAAGAAATTTCTCTGTATTTCCCTTAGCCTATTTTTTTATAATCAACAAATACCTGCTAATCCTGTCCTGTCCCTCCACTCAAATTTCCAGCTGTCATGTGTAGTCAAGCCACCTAGAAAGGTGTAAGCAAAGTATCCAAAGGGCAAAACAGCACAATCTTAGTAAGGGAATTTTGGGCATTTCCAGTCTCAAAGGACTTTGGCTGGTTTTTTTACTCTATTTTTCCAGAGTAGATGTGACCTAAGGCTAAAACCCTGCTCGACTGCAGTCCGTAACAAAAAACTCACGGGCTTCACCAGGGTCAGGCTTTCACTCAATGAGCCTGTAGCACGCTTTGCTGTTGCAAAACAGAACTGAACCCAAAGACCAGATATATCGAGTAAGCTGGTGGCATTTCTTAGCAGTTGTCTTTTTACCTGCCACAGTAGCAGCCTGTGGTGAGGCAGGAGAGACACTCGCAGTTTGCTATGAACGCGATCGTGCATTTCACACAACAAGTTCTTCTGCTTCCCCAAAGCATAATGATTCACCAGATTTAGCCAGGAGCTCTACTGAAAAGCTCCAGTCACACGTAGCCTCATCATTAACTGCTATATTTACCTTTCCCTCCGTACATCAATGTTTCTTCCCTTTTACCCCGACCCATCTCCGCGGCAGAGAAACCAGGCAGACGAATGCTGGGGCTGCTGCAGCTTTGGCAGTGTGCTTACCTTGTAGCGTCTTGTCTTTCCTACTTCAGAGAATATCAAAGCATGTCTCTCCTTCACTAACCTCACCGATACCACCATTTAGGCAAAGCACGGCCATTGCTTGCTCTCAGAGCCAGGTCCCTCCAAGGGCAGCACCAGCTTTTTGCCACTGAGCTCCTCAGTGCCAGCTGCAGCGGGAGATACTGTCAGTGTGTTGACAATTTTTTTCAGAAGCCCAGAGTCAACCCCTCTGAGATGCAGAGAGTCTCCTGTTATAAACTGGCATCGTTCCATTAAATTTATGCTGAGTTACACCATTTGCAACTGTGAGTCTACCCTCTTGTGTATATGAATTATGAAACAGATTTTAGTTACAGTATCCCACGTTGCTTCTCAAGTAATAAACCATACAATATTCACAGTCTCCTTAGACGCATGTTTAGTAATACCTTGTAATGTTTTTCATGGTTTTCCTACCTTCACTAATTTCATTATCTTAATGGTCAATGTCTTTACAGTTTTTGAAAAACCTTGGGTTAAAAACAGTTGTTAAGTATAGAACAACAATAGAACTACTAAAGAAAATCATAGTATGTCATTAAAACGCAATTGGCAAAAAATAAACAAGTTCTTGTTCATTTGCTAGTTATAGCTTTTAACCAGGGCACATATTCAAACTCCAGATTTTGGACGCGTACGAAATGTGAACCCTGATCTGAACAACAAGTAACCTAACCTCTCTTATTATAATGGGATGAAACAAAAACCATAGCTCCAAACACTCCTAAAATTTGGGGCTTTCTAAATCTGGATTTGAAATTTGTGGCTTGTGCCTACTCAAATAAACTTCTACTTAAAACCCGATTTCAATAAACTTCTATTTTGTGGCTTGGGCCTATTTAAGTAAGCCTTTTAAAATTAAGTTCTATTTATAGGCCTCGTATTTATTTACAGTATCGTTTTTTAGGATCTTAGGATTAGCTATATCTTTATGTGAAGTTGAACCTTTGCTCAGAGGATATTTCTCCCTTGTTCATCCATGATTATAATCTAAGGATTGCAACAGAAATGGTTGCGTCATGTGTTTATTATTATAAATAAATTGCTTATTGGCAGTGTTTCATTATAACAACATACAAGAAAAACCAGCGTGAGAGGGTGAGAAGATTTTAGTTACTTTCTCCTATTCCCATAATTTCTTTCTTTTCTTTGCTCGAAATAAATTCACTGTAAGAGGTTTTGAATTAAGTTTAATCACAAAGTAGTTCATGCCCTCACTGCATATTTCCCAAACTGGATAAAAGACTTGAGGCTATTGCTACAAATTATGATATTTTCATACAGTCTTCAAAAATGTCACTGAAAATGAAACCATCACAATTTTTGTAAATATATTTTCCCCTAGACCATTCTTTTTCAGCAACCATTCTTTATTATCCACTGCCTTCAATTTATCTCTTTTCTTTTTCCTTCCTTCCTTGTCTCTTTCCTTTTACCCAAATCTCTGCCAGTCTTTTTCCCTGTATTAGTGCCCTTTCCTCCTGTTTAGGGCCAAAAAACGATGGTGAACTCAGCTGATCCTCAGACAGCAAAAGTATACCTGACTTTGCTAGAGTCACCCTACAGGATGAAGGCTTTGATAATTTTCTTCTTATCTCCCTATTAGCACTTGAACTATACCTCTTTCTTATAAGACTCCAAGTTCTCTCCGAGGAGAGATGAGCAAAAGAAATATGACAGTTGCCACTTCTAGGTTTTCCAAAAGTTGGCAATCAAAGTGAGAAGTCATGAATCCACAGTACTGCTGCACTATCATTTTGTGTAGACCTAAGACACAACTTGTCATATGATTCCTTTAGGTTCCCTTACTTTATATGCTGTGTTTTTGTTTCAACAACGAAAAAGGTCCATTCTTTTTTCCATTTCAACTGAGGAGATATGACAAAAAGACAGAGTTTTCATGAACTAATTACAGTCCTTTGGAAATTACCTTTTGTGCTATGAAAATATGCTCTTTTTTTCTTTTTTTCCCTACTGAGGAGAAAGTAAGCAGTTTGACTAGAAAGTACTATTTAGAGTACAGTTACATAACATTTCCACAAAATTCCGACAATTTTTTAGCTCCTCTTTGTGAAAAGAAGTATGCTGCTTCCACAGAATTACACATACAATAATCTATAAAAATATTTTTATTAAGAAAAAATAAGAGTTTTTTCCTTTGGAAGAGAGTATTCCTTGTGTCGCAGTGCATAGTCACCATTCAACAAAGCCATCATGTTTTGCCCTGTTTCTAACAATACACAGCAGAACCTGCCAGCATGTACTCCTGTCTCCCGGCTTTGAAAATCAAGGAGAAATGTGTGTTGATCCCTAATGACAGACCTCAGCCTCTTAGGGTGCAAGTTCTCAGTCATTATAAGATGATCTAGAGCCGCACTGCCACCAAAACAGGCCCTACTACCCTTCCCCTGGGCCCTTGCCCTGCATTCCCATAACCTCTTTTTGCCAGAGACAGACAAACCAGGGACATGGCTGAGCTGAAAGCCCGTGGAGTTTCTGCAAGACCCATTTTCAGCTGAGAAGAAGGCAGGAGCAGGAACATGAGCAAGGAGGATGAAAACTAACAAGGAAAGCTAGCGGTGTGGTGGAGAGCTACTTAAGTCATCAAGAAAGCAGGTATAATCACGCCCTGAGCGTTCAATGGCCCACCCACCCTATTTACAACCCACGGTCTGTACAAGCAAAAACAGACTGCAACACAGCATCTCGGAAGTCTCAAAACTTGAAGAAAATTTAGAAGTCCTTGTCCACGCAAGATGGAGCAGCTCCAGAAGTTTCATAGATATGTTACTCATACCTAGAGCTGTAGGCCAGAAGGCAGTTGCCTACACTGGAAAACCATGATCATGATTTCATTTTATTGTTGTTGATGTGGTCTGGAAGGACTATGTGGGAAGTCCTTCCAGCTCAGCAAAGTGTTTACCAGCACCACTGCTAGAAATCAAAGAGAGGCATTTCTTGAAATGCCACTAAATTTGGTGGTGTTTCAAGACCGTATCCTCATACATATGTACAAGAGGGGTTGTGTAAGTCACAGTGGATGTGTATAATTATTTCACAAGAGAGCTTTATGCATCATTTACTACAACCAGTGTCTCTGCAATGTCTTTTCCACTTAGGTCTTGTACTGAAAGCACAGAGATGAACCAGTACTCAGATAGGATAAGAACGGGTTGAGGATTTTTCTATAGCTAAGAACTGCATGCAAAGGTGTTATCTACTCTTTGACGTTTGACCGGTGTGTGAGAGGACCCCGTGAGTAACTCATAACCAAATAGGTGTAGCTAAGGCTTTCAGGTTCCCTCAGTAAACTATACTAGCATGGGAAACAGAACCAAGATGAAGACAAGATGCTAAAGACATGAATCATGTCATTCATCTTACTTGCTGTCTCCTAGGACTGCTGAGTGAGCATTTCTTATTCAAACTATATGTTATCTGCATTGAGAAAGTCCCAGTTATTTGGATGGAGGTACCACACTTGCATCAGTATTAGAAATGTTCTCCGTCTCTCTCTCCCCCAACCAAGTGCGATAGAGTCATTATTTCTCATTTCAATAGACAACAGCAGGGTAACTTTTCATACAAGAAAAGCCAAATATCATGTGAATCATGTGAAAAAATCCCTTGTTTTTCCAGGAAGGATAGAACCATGAAAAGAATTGTAACAAAATGTGGCATACTACTTTTAGTGCCTTCCTGGCAGACAGGAAAAAAAAGCAACAAAAAAAAAGTTGCAAAGAAGCTTCATGGTTTATTCAATATACCACTGAGCCTTTTGGCCATCACTGTATATCTCTTCAAATTCTTGCTCCTGTTTTGATGGAAAACATTCAGTTCTATAATAATAGTACTTAGATAACCTGTACTTGACCTGTCTTTGGATAGTGATGATTTTCCATACAAGATGTTTTACTGTGATAACACAGTGATTCAGACACTCTATCTTAAGGCAGCTGGTGTACAAGTGCTTGGCTCTGGGATTTTTTTTCCTCTGCTGCTATTTGAATGTAAGCTGCGTGTTGAAGGCCTTTCATGCTAGGCACATTTTCAAAGTATTCTCCCAGTTAATGCATTTCCATTAGAATTCCTCTGTTTTTGATTTCAAGAACACAGCACTGCACCCATGGGAACTGAGCTTTTCAGGTGTTAAAGAGGATTTGTTATAAAGAAAGTGATTATAATAGGATTTAATGTAATTGAAAGTCAAGGTACAGTAGCCATACACTGTATCAGAGACAGCATTAAACTTGTATTGCAAGTGAAGGAATTTTGCTACGGAAAACCTGGGGCCACAATAAATAAACCAGGGTGGAAGACCTTCTGCTGTTGAGCGCCTTTTGTTGAGCTGGTGCTGTCCTGACTGCCTTGCTCCCCAACCGGCTCACATACTTAAATAAAGTCTTATTATTGAGTAATTATTATTCTTCAGAATTTTCATCTTCTTTTTCCTTATCATAGCTTGCACTCTTTTCTGTTGGCTTCATTCCTGCTGTCTCTCCATTTTCCAGGGGATCTTGCTTACCTCAAACAGCATCTTGAACTTCACTGTTTAATCATCATTTGTCTTCTCTTTCCTCCTGCTTTCTTTTCAGCTGCTTCTGCGAGTGTTACAACGTCCTTAGATAACTTCTTTCTTGAATTTATATGAGTAGTAGAAGTCACTGTTATTATATTTTATTACACTTTGTTCCCTCTTTGATATTCTTCAGCATTATGCATTCAGTAACTTCTCCAAATCAAAGGTCAGGAATTTAGCCCTGTTAGTATTTGGGCACTTATATGTCCATAGCTGAGTTGGTCAAAATGTTTTTCATTTAAAAGACAAAACGTCCTTGCCAATAAAAAAGTACCCTTAAAGAAAAAAAAAATGTGTTTTCACAACGTTCTCCATGGCAAAGGTGATTGTTCCAGCAAGAAATTGATTCAGATCAGACCAACCCAAACTAGACTGAGGCTTTTAATCAAACTGTTTCTTCAGCTTTGACTTTTCACAGGAATCTCTAACAAAAACTCTGATATTTTTCTTTCAAATTTCCTAGGGATATAATTGGCATCTGGAGGTCGGAGTGAATGTAGGTGACTGCATAGATTCATTTGCGTTTAAAAAAACTGTGATAGTGCTGAATTCAGAGCCCTCACCGATCTGGGTCTTCATACTGAACAAAGATGAGCAAGCATTTTCATGGACTAGACGAGCGGAAGGTTCTCACAAGCTATTCCATACTGAATGCCGTAGAACACATGCCCACTCTTGAGTCAACTACAGGTCAGACAACTTGGGATTTGCTGTATGCCTGCACACATGCATCAGCATCGCAGTCAGCATCACACCCCACCTCAGCGCCCGCTGCCATCCCGGAAACACAGGCCCCTCTGTGGTGTTGCATGGCAGCAATTACAATGGCATAAGCAGCAAACAGACACCTCCAGTTTTAAGCGACATCTTCCTGCATGGTTTGCTTTCCACAACTCTCCCCATCCACAGCTCACAAGATGCACAAGGGTAAGAAGAGGAAGATCTGCCGTGACCAGACATCTGCCAAGGGGAGCAGGATTTTGTTTCAGAAGGGAAACAAATGATGTACCATCACCTGAGGAGGTGGGGTTTGCCGGGTCAGAGGAGAGAGGGGTGGCTGTGGTTTTCAAGGCTTTCTTGCTGCTTGTCCTGTAAGCCTGCTTTAACATTCTCCTAGATGGGGCATGAAACTGGAGATCCCGGTTTCACCATTCCCACCCTTCTTCTCTTATTCTGAGTATAGCCTGAGCATCACTGGCAACTCTGTTTGAACCATCACTTTTATTCCATTTCCCAAATGTGCAGTGGCCATGTACTTCTAGAATTCCTCAGACATAGAAGAGAAAAAGCTGTTTACCCCATCGTTTCCTTTAATTATTTCTGCCACTTCACCTCTCATTTTGAGTAAGGATTTGTTTTCTTTCTTTCCGAGAAAGAAAAAAAAAACAATTGCGGAAGTTCATTATGAAGAAAAGTAAAATGTCACCAATAATTAGTTAAAAACACCAACCTGAGGAACCAGTTTAGGAACATGCATATAGACACACACACATAGAAAAAAAAATAAAAAAACAAAACAACAATTAGTGTTTAAAGCTTAAAATTCAGGACCTTTGATGAAAATGTGCAGTGGTGAGAGGTTCAATTTCTGATGATGTTCTTGAAGGGCAGAAAGAGAGATAATAACTTTGATGCCAGCTCTTTGTTTAAATGACTATTGTTTGTAGTTAGCTGCTATTTAATCTCCACTACAGAGAGGAACCACTACACAGCTAAACTCTCTTCTAATGAGATCATTATTTTCTTACCACTCTTCAGAATGAATGTCATTTTACATTGCAAAACTACAGAGGCAGCATTTTAGAACACTGCTACCTTTTATCTCACCAACATAAGAGGCACTTGAGAAAAGGACAAGGAGGGTCAAGAAGAAAATGTATGCAGCATAGCTTCTTTGCCTGGCAGGCAGGGAAAGGACAAAGGAAGAAGTCCATGATAACAAGACTGACCATCATTATTAGTGGAGAGGGGTCCAAGCCGCAAAGTTTCGGAATAGTTAGAGTGTTTGGCCCAGTATATTAAAGGGATTTGCCTGGATTTAACTCCAGCCTTCAGGGTTTAGTCACATTCTTAATCACTGCTAAATATTGTTTAGTATTTTGACATTTGCCAATTTTTATTCAGCTTGGAAAGACACCAGCAAGTTTAGCAGCACCAGAAACCTTGCTCCTTTTGCATACTGCCCCTTTAACGGGTGAAGCCTCTCCCTTCCAGACAAAGGGGACATGCATGTGATAGGTGCCATTTTGCATTTCATTTTAGCTGCAGACCAAGAGTGAGCAGGCTCAGAGAGATGAGAGCCGGTGCATTTTGCTACACGAGTTTAAAACCCTCCAGCCCGCCCTGCCCCTGTGGCAGATGTTGCATCCCCATAGAGCACCCGTAACAGAAAGCAAACATGTGCCCGTGCCTCAGCCACCGCAATCCACAGTTTGCAGGTGAAAGGGCTGATAAATGTAGCTCTGCACTAATACACCGGGATTGCTGTTGCAGGCATGGAAACATGGAAACCTGTGAGCAGGGAGGAAGGGTGCGCACTGCTGGAGGCAGTCAGGTTTTAAATTGCTCTAAGTCTCTGCCTTGGTGCCTGCCACTGGGATCGGTCAGTCCGGGTATTCATATTCATGGAGCTGACACTCTACCTGTGCCCCTCTGCCTTGTTAATAAATGAACGGAGGTTTCTGAACAGGAATTTGCAGAGCAAGGAGCTGCCTAGAGCCAGCTAATGAGAAAAAGTAGTCCCACGGAGCGGGTAGAAATTATACTGCCAGCCTTGAGCATCCAAAATCATGAAACTAGCCCAAGGAATCACGAGAGCTACTTAAAAATCATGTGATTTTAATAAACAATTCACACGGGATTCCTTTTATTTGCTTTCAATGCTATAGATTCCCAGGATCATGTTTATAAACTTTTAACCAGAATATAAGGCCCCAAAGGCTCCCGTTAAAAATAAGGGAAAGAGAGAAAGATCTGCATCCCCTCCTGCAACCCCAGGAATGGAGCCACATGACAACAAAAGATGTGTGTCAGAAATTGTCAGATTTTTAAAGCCATCCGAGCAGGCGATCGTTTAACTTCTTTCTCCCCCTCTCCCCGCAGCACGGAAGTTTTTGCGTTTGTTCCTTCTGTTATTTCATTTGTTCCCCCGTGTTTCTCTAAATCTGAAATAAGTCATTTCTTTTGCCCTTTGTTTACGGGAAAGCGTGTTTGAGAAGCAGGAGAATCAATGCTCCGCTCATCAAATGGAGCAGTGTTTGGCATTCGTAACATGAACGGACAAAAATAAATGCCTCTGGCTGCTGTTTTCGTCCTGCTGTACCCTGCTCCAGCTCTACCAGGCCTGCATCGGAGCGGCGGTGTGGGGAAAGGGGGCCTCTTTTTAAGTTCTCGGCGTAACGGTCAGAGCATTCAGGCATGTGCAGACATGCCAGCCCTGGTGCGCGCTTTTTGTTTTTGTTTGTTGTTTGTTTTCACAGCTGCTAATAATTATATTATCCAGCTAGAGAGGTAGTTCTGGGAAATGGGGATCTTTGGAAGCACCGAAGTGATAGGAAGAAGATGCCGCTTCCCTCCCCCCCTCCCTTCCCCATGTCAGTTTTCTGATACAAACAGCATTCCTGCCTCGTTCCCCTCTGAAGTTAAAAGACTTAAATTCTTTACAAGGGAGGTCATCCTTTCGCAGCCAAAACCCTGTTTGCTTTTGTCTTTCCACTGGCTTTCAAATGAAAGAAAAAGAAAAAAACAAACCCTGAGAGTGTGCACCAGCCCACTTCACCGACTCAGAAATTAAGCATAACAAGCTCAGGACCGGGGAGGGGGTGGGGGGCAGAAAAAGCTGTGTTTCAGTTCTTCATGTGTGTGCGCGCGCTCGGCGCAGAGTGCTTGCCAGCAGCTCTTGCACGACTGCTGCGCGGGTTGCGCTCAACGTGACCCAGCGGATGGCGAGCCAGCCAGCGCCTGGGCTGCGCTCACCCGGCATTCGGGACCTCGGTGTGCTCACTCAAAGGAACACTGTCAACTACCTTTAATAGTGTTAAATATAATTTATCGATTCTCCATTGTTTGTAATAATAACCTCCCTGAAGCTTGAGAATAATGTTTTCTTTTCCCCTGCAGATTTTGTCCTGTCAAACATTTATTTTTTTTCGTAGTGTTGCTAATAGACCTTGAAATTAACATTGCATTTATGTTGAGGATCTGCACTGCGATTGTTTGCGCTGGTGCACTGCACTCATCCATCAGCAACACAAAATAGGAGAAAGAAGATGCATCTGAGCCCCTTACCATCCTGGGGAAAAAAAATGGGTCAACTTTTGCCCTTAGACGTAGGCATGAAGCTCTCATTCAGGTCAGGAGGAGGCTGACTGCATATGTGTCACTGAGGCAGAATTTGGCTCCGTGCTTGTTAGCCGATTGCAGCTGTAAAGCTGGAAGGGGCATAAAATGTTGGGGAGTGTTTTAATACGTCCTATATAAACATTGGCTGTTGGAGATTTTTTTTTATTACTCTGTGAGGTCAGGTACACCTAAAATAAAATAAGGTTTCTATAATTCCCTACAAAATTAGAATAAGCTTTAAAGCGAATTAAATTGGGGTCTGAACCAAATGACAGTATCCCTTTGAACAGACACATAAGAAAAATCACCAAGCTCTCAGTAAAACTGGAAGACTGGGTTTGTCAGACTGACTTGGATTTAACAAAATGGCAGTTATTCCACTTTACATTAGCAATCAGCAATAAAAGAATTTATAATTTACTTTGAACTTTTTTTGCCCACTTTAACCTAAAACCTCAATAAAAAGAGTTATGCTGCTGTTAAAAGCACGTTGTGTTGGGAACCCCTGTAAAACACGGTGTGTTTCAGGGTCACATTAGCAAGTGGGAATCAGGAAACATTTAAAGGGCCCCTTATTACTTGCTAGTATCTCTTTCTTTCCCATGGAAAATGAAAAGTGAGCTGGAATGTAAACAGGGGGAAGCAGGAGAACAAGCAATGCACCAGGAGCGCATTTGGGATAGGCAAATCCTACGGCTTTGCGTGAGGCCTCTGGCTTCTGGGGCCGGGGTTTCCACAGCTTGTAGGGAGCTGCTGATGCGTGGAGGGCTGACGCTGCAAAAGAGCCAGCGCGGGGGGAAGGGAGCAGGGAGAGGGGGAAGGAGTAGCATACACAGCTCTTCACCTTTTGGTCTCTATTCAATTTACTTTCTGCGACTGTTACGAAAGCACTCAGCGCAACACAACCTGACGAAACAATCACGCTTGCAAAACCTGTGTGCATACCTAGAAATTGCCAGAACTTCATCTGTACGTAGGGTTCCCATCCAGGAAATAAAAGCTGGGTGATTTATGGCATTTTATTGCTCTTCTTGGCCATTGCTAATGTTTTCTTCATTGAGAAATGGCAGAAGCTGCAATTTGGATTTTTATTGTGCAGTTTGCCAGCCTTCTCCCCATCCCCCTTCCTCCTTTCTTTCTCCTTTCCTGGGTGAACTTGCTTTGGGTTTGGGATATGAAAATTTATGGAGGCAGATGAGTGTCAAGGGGACTGAATCCAAATACAGAACCAATGAGCATGTTGCCAGATTTTATCTACCCTTGCTGAAAATACAGTATCCAGAAAAAGAAGAGTGATTATAAAGGAGAGTGACTTAGCCTCTAACTTACACAAAAATTCTTGGACGGGTTTCTGGTTTTCTTTTTTAAACAAACAAAACAATGTTTCCTGGTTGGCAGTTCCCAAAGTCTTTCCTTTTTTTCCCATTTTTTGGCACATCGCTGAAAGGTCATGCTGATGTATTTCCAAAACATGCTCATTGAGTACAGCTTTGCAAAAAAATAACAGCCCCTTTCTTTGAGGCCTGATCCTGCTCTCATTTAAGGCAGAGACAAAATTTCAACTGTTTGCAGGGATACAGGAGTAGAGCCTAATCACAGTCAAACTAACTGTAGGATCAAATACAGGCTGGGTAGCACCAGCTACTCCTAAAGCTGCTGACTCTGTCTGACAATCCTGTTCACCATTGCTTGTGTCTGCCAGACTGCAATGGTTCAGGCTAACAATGGTCGTGCTACTTTCCAGCCTCAAGTAAAGATTCCTGACAATGAGGCAGGGGCTAAATCAGCTGTTTCTCGTGCTAAAATAGTCTAGTGACAACTCCTTTGAAAGCCCTTGTGCCCACGCACTTGGGGAAAAGAACTTTCAGACCTGTTGTGTTTCATTTCTGGGATGAACCATGCGCCACCAAAATACTGGCAGATGAAAATCCTTTCTAAGATTGCACTTTCCATACACTCAATGGGATGCAATTTTAAACCGCTGACTTTGGTTAAGCACTGTGCTTCAAAATGCACAAAGGCACGGCTGTGAAAACTGCAGGTGCATGAGCACGCTTCGCCTGCTGCTTCCGAGCATTTGAGTTTGCAGGGGTACCGTCTTGCAACGTGTGCACACGTATGTACGCACATGTGTGTGTTTGTGTGCGTCTGCCGTTGTTTATTTGGCTTAGGCAAGCAGGCCCGAGGCTGGGTACATGGACAAAGAGCTTGACTAGAACTCAAGGAACTTACGCTCTGTTCTTGGCGCAGTGTCAGGTTTCCTGCATGACCTTGTATAAGTCACTTATTCTGTCGTGTGCCTCTGTCGTCCTCCCCTGTAAGAACTTTCCTTCCTTCCAGTAGTGCTAGGTACTTAAAATGCATTAATGCACCAAGCAAGAATTGGCCAGAGGGGCAGAGGGGAGGGGTGGGTACTAAAGGAAGGCTTTCTTGATACCGTGAAGGGTCTCACTTGCTTCCAGGTAACTTTAACTGAAGAACAACTAACATTACCTGTACTCACTGTTGTACTGCAGTAGTGCTCAGAGGCACTAGTCATAAATTAGGAACCCGTTGTGCTAGGTGCTGTGCAAGCAAAGGACCAAAGTATGATATATTTGGCCTCAAAAGTATCTCAGCAGGATTTTCTTAATGCTGTGTAAATCGAAGCCAGTGTTGCAGATGTTTGTGCCCAGCACTTGTTTTCCTAGGGTTTTTATATTCAAGGGAACATAGCGTGAACTCAAGCACAAGCACTGGAAGTTTTAAGTACTGTTCTGATACGAAGCCTGCTGCTCTCTCTTTCAGTTGCTCTCAGTAAGTGAAATCTTCTTGGCTTCTGGACCAGGCTTTTATCTCACGAGTTAAAGCAAACACCAGTCTGTTGCCTTTAAACTCCAGCCCTGATCCCAGTGAGTTTGTAGAGGGCTGAGAGGCTTTGAAAGGAAAAGCAGGTTTTTTGTCACCTTTGACACACAAACATCCCAGCAAGTTACCTTTTTGTTTATTCCACTGTACAACTCCGAACACGCTGCTTTCAGGGTGCTCACCTTCCATAACATGACCTTTCAAGCAAATATATCCCTTCAAACTTTGGAATTCAGTGAGGTAGAATTAAAATCATTGACCTTTAATTCTCCTTTCCTCTTAGCCCACCTCCCTCTCATACGCTTTCCCTTTAATAACCAAGAAGCACATCTGCAGTTTTTGCCGTAAACACTGCAAAAAGCATTAAGGTTTTTAAGGTAACCCTGGCAAAATCCAAATTAGAAAACATACTGCAGTGATTCACATTTAACCTCCGAGTTATTTCACAGCATAGCTGACAGCCTGCATTCTTCAGAACTTTGTGTTGTTTGCTTTTTTCCTTCCCCTCTCTTTTTGTAAGCAGCAGGACAAAAAAAAAAAGAACAAACCCAAAAAAGCATAGGAATTTTTTCTCCATTGGGGGCCTGATACGTAAAATACACAGGAAGAACTAGTTCCTTTTCTGGTCACTGCACTAAAAAAAGACACATTTCTTGCAAGTTTAGAATAACTCTGTCAAATCAATAACAACAAACCCGCTGGTTTTTTAGAAAAAGTTGTGTAGTTTATTACTTGGTGATCTAGATCTTCAGCTTCCTCCCCCTCCGGTCAGGGCCACTCAGCCAAGAAAGAGCCTTCACTGTTTAAGTCATCACGGTGCGGTCATCATTTCCTAACCCTGCCAGTGCCACCACCTTGGCTCATCCTCTGGAGCTGTAGGGGAGACAAAAGCAGTTTGGGGAGCAGGGAGGGCGATGTACCCCGATGGCAGTGCGGAGCCAGTCGGCCGGAATGGAACGCATCAGCTCAGTCTCACTGAGAAAGCAAAAGCAAGAGAAAGATGCTACAAAGGGAAGGGGTGGGGTTCTGTTTTTCTCAGAAACGTGCTGCACTGTAGGACTGTGCCTTTTATTTTTGGCACAAATTGCTGTAGCAAATTATATAGCTTATCAGATGTGGTTTGTTAGGCTCAGTAAAGAAACCACTGCAAGGACTTGTTTTCCTTGTTGTCTGCACCCGATTATGAGATCGGCACAAATCAGATTCCTGATGTTGCACAGGAGCAAGGTTGAAACTCCACGGGCCTTGTTTTTCCTGTAACCGAATTAAGTGTGATTGGGTTACAAACCAATTCAGCCCAGTTAGGTTGATTCTCTCTCTGTCCTTACGCAGAAATAGTCTGCCTGTTCACCTTGATGCACAGGGATTTACTGACCGATAGGAAGCTACGTGCTGATTTCGATCATGGTGTAAGCCCACGCAGCTCCTCTTAAAACAGCTGAATGGAAGCGACGTTCCCTTGCTCCCGGGTTACGTTTGTTCCCTTAGTGTGTGAGAACCCACGAACTGCAGGATCAAATCCTGCAATCCCCTATCTTCTTCTCAATATCCCAGACCGTCCCTGAAGGATGTAAACATGAATTAGAGGAGATGTAGAAGGGATATCAGAGTACATTAATAAACAGGGTTTAGCTACAGCAGCTAAGGAGCAGATAGACATTTTGTTCAGTTCTCCCAGCTACTGGAAAAATAACCTTTAGTAAAAGGGTGGGCAGCGAGGATATTAACACTGCCAGTTAAATCCACTTGTATCCAGAGCTACACGCAGTGCCTCTCCCACACCAGCAAGACACCGTCACCCCCAAAATGGCATAGCCTGTTTGCCCTGGTGCTACTGGTCCCTGGTGAGCAGACCTACTCAACAGGGAACAGCTGGTGCCAAAGGTAGCAAGGAACAAGAGGGAGAAGATAGGCCAAATACAAAATCCTCAACCACCCATCTGTTTTCAGGGGAGAAGAGAAAATATTTCATTTTCTACCTGTAAAGAAAAATGGATTCATGTCACATACTTCCTTGATTATACCCAGCATTATGCAATTCAATAGATTTGCTGTCTTGATTAGACAGGCAGAATAGAATTTTAATTGTGAGTCTCTGGAAGGCAAAATGGAGAGATTTGTATGAAAAAATTGGGAGGCAGCAGCATTATTGGAAGGCTGAGCTTTTTATAGTCAGTCTTTCTGCTTCATTCAACCATCTGCCTTTACTTGTGCTCTGCTGCTTGGGGTTGAGAAGTTGCTGCCTTTAAAGATGAGGCGCCAAGTTTAACCAGATAAATAAATGTGTGCAAGATCTCTTCCTACTACCAGAATGGCCTTCAGCATTCCAGCTACATATGTCGACAAAAAGAATGTTTTAATTTTAATATTATTTTTACTGTTTATCAAACAGAAATGATGCATGTAGTTGCTTGCAGTCTAAGGAAAGTCCCTTTCAAAAGGGCCTGAGAAATGTAGGCTGACAAAACTATTTTACTGGGGGGCAAACAAAGAAATTTCTTTTTTTTAGATGCATGCTTGTAGTATGCTGGTAGGAAGGGGAGTTGGCTGGCCTAGGCTAGTGTTTACGGGTCAGGGAGAAGGTACGAGTGTCTGAGTCAGAAGCCAATGCTAATTTAAGGAATTTGGGGCTTAGTTCATGGCAGAAAGCAGAGCTGAACTCAGTCCAGGACCAGGTGAAAGCAAACATGGCTTTTATGATACCTTACTTCTATGTCAGTGATGAAATGTGTCAGTCATATTTACTGGCTAGGTGGGCAGTAAAGCCAGAAGTGTAGGTAGACATAGAACAGTTTGAGCAACACGTGCTGGTCTCCGCTACAGGGATTCAGCCCATTTGGGGATGTTATTTGCAAACAGTGATTTTCACTGAGGTATAATTTTCTCCCTGTCTTTTTAATCATAAAAGCTCTGGCCACGGAAAACATCAGATCCACAGGTTCATACATGGATTGTCCAGAATTTGAATACACAACTTCCAGCCCAAACAATCCATGCTTTGAGATGTGTATGGTCCCTGGTTTAACTCACTACAAGCAGGCTCTTAACCATTCAGTGATGCGCTTTCTCTGTGTGAAAAACTTTAAAAGCATGTTGGGTTCGTTCCAACAGGAAAAGCAGTTGCAGCCATAAACAGTTTCACAGGGCTGGGAAAATGTTCCCTGCCCAGATCTAACCTTTTCCATAGGTGGAATAGATATGAAAACATTTTGAAATCCACTGTTGCTATTAGACAAGTGATTTACATTGCTGAATTGGAGTTTTCAGTGGTTTGTTCTTGTCTATAACATGACCCTAGAGATCCTAGTGTCAGTCCAGTTAGTCAAGACATTTGAAAACTCAGGAAGTTTAAACTTTTTGATCTGAAAAATTATGCTGGAGCTCTCCTAAGACTGCTCAATGTAAGGGGATTTCAGGAATTTCTAGCTTCTCATTAGAAATAATTTCAGATACCACCTTGCTATCTGCCTTTGCTACGGGCCTGGCAGGACCGCACTCAGGCACTGTGTAGTAACAAGGACATCTTTGTTTCAGCTACCATTTCACCCCTCTTGGGCAGTGACCTCTGACAGTACTTCCATGAGCAGTGCCATGTCTGCAGAGGGAAAGGCTTGCTCAATTTTTGCACTAGCTTTGCTTGGTGACATCTCTGTATCTGCACAAGAGATGCAGCCACTAGCTGTAACATCACTATTTCTCCACCGTTTTTCACTTTTGTAGGTTTGCAACTATGTGGGCTCTTTTGAGGCCTGAAAAACCTGCACCATCACCTACTGAATGGCATTTTGTGTAGAAACAGGAACGTGGGTATTTGCAGAGGTCAACTTATCCATCGCATTTTATTTCTAATGTTTTTCCTTATCTCAAAGAATAAACTGTTCCTTCAGGGACTGTGCTCATACTGCACGTGGAGCTTTCTTTACTTCTTGAAGGAGTGTTGCAGTAAGAAGGTAGAAAGCAAACTTACAGCAAAAAGTAAGGAAGTAGCTATAGAAATGGTTATGAAACTACACAGCCTTGCAACATTGCCAAAACATCTATAAATCTCATTTCAAGGCAGGCATAACAGACAGTTAGGGACTGACTCAAGGTAATACTTAAGATGTGCCTTTACACAGCAAAGCACTTAAGTATCTGATTATCTTTAGTCTTGCCTTTTACCTAAGCATTTATTTATACACTTTGCTAAGCCTGATACTGAGCAAGAAAAGCTCATCTGAATTTAAGGCACTTTACTGAGAAGATCAAGATAATATTTCAACTGATTAACCAGAATTAAGGGTTTCTCCTCAGCGATGCGAAGGACATGCCAGTGCAACTGAATTCAACAAGAACTGCAAATGCTTTCTGCCACCTCTGGAAAATGATGCCTTTTTCCTAGGGATCTTGGCTGGGGCTTCCATGCCTGATGTTAGGTACCTACACATGGAAGTGTTGTTATTTGCTGTGTTAAACTCTAATCGGTTACTATTATTACAGGGGTTAAGCAAGCAAGTTTGGAATTTGAATTTGCACAAAAAAAAATCCCATGCACAGAGCAATGGGCCATCTACAGTACCAGAGAAAACGTATGGTCCAGCTGTTTCATGGTCTCTCCTTTCTGTGCCTCACAGAGTCAGTACTGCTGTGCTTAATGATAACACATTTATCTAAGTACACAGAAATAGATGTTAATTTTAAAATGTATCAAGTGTAAAAGAGAGACAAAAGGAGAAAACCACTGCTGCAACTTTCTGTTTGTGGACTTTCCGAATTTTTATTCTGAACACGAGCCTAACATCATTCACGGAAATACCAGCTCAGCACTGTTGAACAGCAGTCTGTTTCTTTATATTTATTTTGCCCCCTTATATTTTCTTCCATTAAAGTTTAGCAATGTACACAAACAAACTGCAATGAGAAAAAAAAAGACAAAAATGAAACTCATAAAAAGGCAGGCGATAGAAGTGACCTTTGCCACTCCTTTGATAGTATTTTGCACATTTCTCTGCTAGTGGCTAAGATTTTTTTTTACACTTTCAGGCAACCGTAGATGATAACATGAATAAAATTGTATGGTGTCTCATGAATTTAACAGAAACATTTTAGAGCCAATAATTGCTCTTTCCGGAGTGTACTTTAATTTAGAGATGGAATTCTTTCTGTGATTTATGTAGCAGTATATTTTATACCATGTAAGGTATGCTTTTGAAGCTGCCTCCTCACATACACACATATTTGAAATGTTTGCCTGTACACACACAGTGCACAAACATAAATACACAAATTTACAGACACGCACATACATAAGAACGTGCAACAGGCTACACGTGTATATGTGAATAAATCCACATACGAAGGCAGACATTTGTATTTCTGTGAATGCAGAAATTTAAAATTATTCTGTCTCTAATTAGATCATATTTTAGTATTATGTAGAGCCACAATGATTTATAAGCAAAAGATGGCACTCTAAGGGAAAACATAGGAAATGCTTGTGACTGACCTTCAGTGCTTCCCAGGACTACAGGTTATGGGTAAATTTTGTGTCTATTTGGGATCACCAAAAACCTCTGATTAGCAGAAATAACCACATGCTGATTGCTTTGTGGTTTTCTTCCTTTAAATACATGCTCAAGCAGAAGACACTCTCTGTGTAATGATATGCTAAGTAAGCAGAAACATATCATCTACTTGGACCATCTTCATCTGCTACAACAGGGTAGCAGCCCATTGTATTAGTTATGGTAGAGACTGCAACAAATAGATTTGTGCAGCCCATGGGCCCGTTCCTTTCATCGGCCAAAACATTTTCTATGCATGCTGTGCATGATGCAGACAGCTCTATATGTTTTGTGTTACTCTTCACCGATGTAAACACATGAACATGCTAATGCCAGTGACCTAGTCACACTCAGCTACGGCTTGCTTAATAACCTGGGGACGAAAAGCCAGGAATTTTATTCCTTTTTCTTCCACTTGCTGGCTTTCCCTTTTTCCTGTCCCACAAATTTAACTGAGATTTCACAAATTTTCCCACTTTGCAGCAAAAGGAAACCAGCCCTGTGTAAGTTTTTCCACACACAAGCGAGGCTGGTCCATTGCAAACTAGCCTTCAGATAGGGGCAGTCAGCCAGGACATAATACTTTGTGTATCCAAGTCCCTGGATAGCCATTGCCCCAGCTGCAACATTTCAGCCAGAAGACTCGAGCCTAGGGGCGGCTAATTCATAGAAAGAATCACAGAATCACAGAATCATAGAATCATAGAATCATAAAATCATAGAATAGTTGGGTTGGAAGGGACCTTTACAGGTCTTCTAGTCCAACCCCCCTGCAGTGAGCAGGGACATTTTCAGCTAGATCAGGTTGCTCAGAGCTCCGTCCAACCTGACCTTGAATGCTTCCAGGGAGGAGGCATCTACCACGTCTCTGGCCAGCCTGTTCCAGTGTTTCACCACCCTCACTGTAAAAAATTTCTTCCTTTTAATAACTGTAGTCCCCTGCATTGGAGAACAGCAACACCAGATTGTCACTGGACCAGCCTTAGGCCCCTGACCTCCCGCACCCCACATGAGCTGGTTGACTAGTGGGCTAATGATCTAGATAGAAACTTTTCCTCCACTGCAAAGATATTTAATTAGTAACAAGAACTGGAGTAGCTGGAATGGAGGAGAGAAGACAAAGAGCAGCACAGCAGCCCAGTGCTGACCACATTCAGACACAATCCTTACTTCATTTGTAGCAAGGCAGAGAGGTAAACCCCAGTCTGCTGTATCTAGGCAAGCTATGGAGACAGTTTGCTTTAACCAAAGAACCAATTCTGATAGCCTTTTTGACATTCACTATTCCTTCGAAAAATATTCCCATTTCAGTTGGGTACCTGTAGAAAAAGTAACTGTTTAGCATGAGAATGATGGGCCAAGGCCCCCTACAACCTAGGCATAAAGGACTGGGGCTTTTTCATTTCTTTTTTCTCCTCCATGTATGCTTCTGTGAGTCCCTCCCTGAAAATGGAAATGGTGTATTGTAATGCAGATTTCCTGCAGAATCTCACAGATCACTCTCTGCAGGGATTTCACTCTTCAGCTGAAATACTTTTCAGCCAAGGTATTGTTCATTTATTCAACAGCTTTATTTTTAAACATGGAATACTATAACTGTGCATTACTAATTCCTTTCAAAAGTATTATAGTGTTTATTTTTTGATTGAGTCTTGAGGGCTTAAGATCATTTAGCTGAGTTTTGTTGGGGTCTTTTTTATTCCATTATTTATGAATTTAAAATACACTATGAATGGATCAAAATAAAGTAAAATATCTCAAAACCCCACTGGTCTTGTTTTCCTTTCTTCAGTCCCAGCACCCGGTCTGTTTTCTCTTTCATGCTTTCCACAGAGAAACATTTTCTTTAATGTAATCACTGGCTGATTGACTCTTGCCTCTGTTTTCACTTTCCTCCTATTTGTGGAGGTCAGAGAAATAGCAAAGGTTTCATTTAACTTCTCATTAGAGACCACACTTAGGTCCCAAAGCACGCAAGAGCCCAGAGCTGACCGGAGAAACACCATCCACCTCAGCCCAGAGCCAAGGTATAAGACCAGAACTGGGAAGCAGCGAAAGCCTCAGTCCTGCCCTGAAATCAGGTCTGGTCTTTGCCCTGGGCCACCTAAGGCTGAAGTGACCAGCGGATGGTCTTCTTCAGCAGCGCAGTGGCATCACCCTCGCAACTGTTTCAGAAAACAGTCAGACAAGTCAAAAGGAGTGCGATGACAGTGAAGAAGCTCTCGCCCTCCAGCAGGTAAAAAGAAGATCTGCGCCCCAGTGCTACTGGTGCAGCTGGTAAAGATGGAAGATTTTGTGGGTGTCTAAGCTTTTTTTCTGCAGGTGCTTCACAGAGAATAATCCAGGTTTTGTGGAGAAAGGGGAAGATTCTGACCCACAGAAAACAAGATCCATGTGGAGGAGGGAGAGGGGAAGGGCGGTATTCGCTAGCTTCCTCCAGTGCTTTAAGCAAACTTTTGGCCTGAGCCCACTCTCAGCATCAGCCATATATACTGCATGCCTTACCCATTGTAACACTTCAGCAGTGGGAGAATGCGTTTGTCCTGGGCCTGTTCGTACTACCTCAACCCATGCTCAAGCCTAGAGAAATCAGTGCTGTCCTCGCAGTTCAGGTTTGCTGGCAGTACAAGGCAGGACGGCTCAGGAGATCTAAAGAAAATGAGCCCTGAACCATGCTGCTTGGGGATCAGATATTAATTCTTTTAATGCTTTTGTACAATTTCACCTGTTTCAAAAAGAAGCAGGAAGGTTTGTCCTTCCAATGATGACGACAGCACACAAGATTTCCAGTCTGGCTTGTGGAAAGGTCCTGAAGCATTATACTGATGGTCAAGAAGATGTTTCCACCTTACTGTAGCAGACCAAAGTTTGAGTCCTGTAGACATTAATAGGTCTCAAACATACCTAACTAGGGAATATTTTATCCCACCGAAAGCAAAGCATGGGATTAGGAATTTTGGTGAATCGGCACCTCTGAAAAACTGAGTTGCATTGTCGCTGTGGAAATAATGACCACAGGTATGGTTTTATATCTCCAAAGTAAAAAATACCAGAAAATGCAAGGCAATATTTAGACTTTGGTTAAGAAACCCTGAACAGAAGAAGTATTTGCTTTGGGCTAATAACAGTTGTAACCCCTTACACTATCTTTATTTGCTAACCTCTGTGTTAAAATGTGCATGGGCAATTTCCATTGATGCATGTAAACATAAATTATTGAATAAATAATAATTGCTTTAGAATTGTAAAAAATCAGCAGCCTTTCAGAGAAAAGGGACAGCAGTAGACAGATACATTTAGGTACTAATAACTCTGCCTTATGAGAGTAGCTTTACACAGTGTATAATGCATGAGTGGTAAAATAGGTCAAACCCTGGAAGCATCCACATCTTTGAAATCATTATGAATACAATGGCTTTACTGCATCACCAATTGCATAAGAGCTCTAAAGCAAAGCCGTATGTGGAATGCAAAACATAATGAAAATCCTTGCTCTTGTGTCACAGATTAGAGAGCTACTACAGATTTTGGATCCTTTCCCAATTTTAATACAGTTACATTCCTATGGCCAGTACTTCTACGTTTTCACTTCTGTGTGTGACAGAAGTTCGTTCCTTTATGCTTTTTGTACCATTCATAAGATTTCAGCTATTTGTGGTACAGGAAATTTGGCATGTTACCAATGACAGTAATTTTTATTCAAAGAAAAGTTTGACCATCCCATTTGTATTCCATTTGGGCTTTGAGGGGGAGGGCTTCATCCCATGATATCCCATCCCCCACAAACAGGAGAAGCTTGTTTGCTGCCTACCTAGCACTACAGCTAAAGTTATGTCAGTGCCAGGTAATGAAAAGACTTTGTTATTTAACAGGCAAATAATAGAGAGCCTTTGTGCAAGGATAATTACAGTGGTTTGGATATTCCTGGATTAACTCTTGGGATGAACGTTCATCTCAGTAAATCACTAATAAATATACATCAGCACCATGTCTCTCTCCATTTTATACTCTAGTCATCTTGGTCATACTGCTCACAAGTTTATCTGGGGCTGTTTTTGTAGTACAGGCTTCAATACCCTTTGCGTATGCTTGCCATACAACTGTAACAAACCAATCAGAACTTCCTGCATTTTACCTCAACCAATCTATCTTTTGATACAGCAGCAACAAGGTTATGTAGCTTGCTGGTTGCTGGGAAGAGTAACTGGCAAATATTTGCACAGCACTTTGAAGAAGTAGGACCTGACTCATCGTGGCATTACTTCAGTTTTACTTCAGTATTAACCATTAAAATTCATGTCACTATCATCTTAAAAACCACCTGCTGAGAACTGGGCCCATAAAAGGCGTCATGCTGTTGCTGCTCTTCTTGCACTATTTTGTATCTGTTATTTTTGCTTAGTTATCAGTTGTCTGAGTCAGTTCAGCATCTAAGTCGATGGGGAGTTTCTCGGAACAAGCGAGGGGATGCAGGGTGGTGGCAGATGTGAGTGGCAGGTGCTGGAGATGCCCGGCCGGAGAGCAGGAGGCACCTTTGCCCAGACCTCTTGCTAGTGTGAAAACACTCCATGTCAAAAGACTGGTTTCTATGGAAAGGAGAAAAGCATTGAAATTGTATAAAGAGCCCTAAATACTGACCACAAATACATGCTGCATCTCATGCCTTCGTAGTTTATGTCTGTAGAAGTCAATACAAGCCCAAGACTTTGCTGTGTATGTCACAGCTCCTTATTTCACAGGATGACCCACAGATACAGGCAATGACATTTTGTCCAGTACTGCTGCCCTGGCCCTTAGATCTGACTGAGGAGTTTTTGATGAAAATCAGGAGGCACAAGGTTCAAATATTTATCTTAGACTTACAAGTAGTATTATCTAAAGTAAATTATGCCACCTGGCAGCTCTTCTTAGTCAGAGGGCTACAAAATAGCCCCCTTTGAAGGAAAAGTAAGGCACAAAAGTTTATACAGGGAAGAGTGGGTGGGAAAGCACTGCTATTATTATTGAATAAGAGCGCTGCAAACTTGCTGTGAAAATTGGAAATCCATCATTTTATTGCCAAACCTGGTTTTGCCTACAATAATAGTCATGAACAGTGGAGATGGAAAAAAAGACCCATTAGGTCATTTTTTCTGTCTCTTGTTAATTAAGAGTGCCTCCCTAAAAGGATCTTGACTGTTTTGTTCATTTTAAAAATAGCTAAAGCAATGAGGGTTCAACTTGTTCCCTTGGGAGACCATTCAGCAGACTAACAGACCTCACTGTTCAGAAATTTTTCATCATTATCAGCATGGATTTTTCTTTATTCACTTTGATCCTGATACGTCTAGTTGTACCTGGTTGGACCATTTCTATATTACATCAAATTCCACCATTTCATCTCATGTACATATTTCTTTTCCAGGTCAGATACTGGGCTAAATCTGAGCTTCAGTGAAGAAACTGGATGTAAACTCAAGAGTAGCAATTGGCTATAATAGGTTCTATTTTTACTACATATTGAGCACACAAACAAAGAGAATTGCTATTTAAATTCTGACTTGGAAATCTGAAAATCAGGGGTTTTTTTCTCCAAGCACTTTTTCTTCCCCAAGTATATATCTGCCTGCTTCTCAAATGCACTTAAACACTTAGAAAGCAGCTTACAGACACCAGATTCTTGCCCTCAAAGAAAACTGAACTGACATGCTGGAGCTGCAGATCACATAGGAGTTCACATTTAAAGGGAAGGAATGTGTTTTATTTACTACAGTACCAATACCAGACATATCTTTGCTCGAACAGCTAAGGGTGAATGTGTCCTCTGTGCAGAAGGTCACAACAGGGTATGTACCACTTAAGTCTCAATTATGCTATATTTATACCTCCTTCTGAAACTTTCTCTAATTGCGAGATTCTGGGATTTTTTCTCCATTGAGCCATATTTTGGGTATTTCATTGTCTCATGGAGAAGTCAGTTGTAAGAAGAGTCAATTAAACATTATTGATAATGGTGTGAGGTAGACCTCCAAGTGTATAGCCAGAGAAAACAGTGAAAGGCACTTAAGTGATACTGGTAACTACCATTCTGCACATTGCTCCTCTTTCTTTTCACTCATTCTCAGCTTTCTAACAACTTTAACGTTCAATCCCCTGTAAACAAAGTAAAAGCTTTATTGAAAAAATCCTTTTTTTTCCCTCAGAAAACAGGGAGGGAAAACCGTGAAGAAAAATACAACAATCTTCCAACCAATGTTAAACAGGGAGAAAATGAAACCAAACTGCCAGCAAAAAAAATGAACAAACACATTTCAGAAGCTTAATATTAACCTTAAATTGAGCTAATGAAAATATAAAGAGGTTTCCTGCTGTTGCTCTGAGATACTTATGCTTTTATTTGAAACACCTTCTCCATAAAATGACATTGGTCTCAACATACCATCTTCTTTCAAGTTGACAACTTTTCTCCAGGGGGAAAAAAATTTGATAAAATATTCATGCCTGTAGCCAGACTCCTAAACCTGTGGCCAGGTACCCTAAAGAGAAACTAAAACTAAGAAGAGAAACACAAGATCCAATGCTTCTGGTTAGTAAGCCACTGATTTTTCTATGTTGCGAATTTTCAGGGGGGAATAACTGTGTCAGAAATACAGTTCTAGATCCTTGCTTCCTGTTTCTGGCCAACTCCTTCCTTCTTTTATGTTTTGCAGTTCAGATAAATAAAATACTTTCTGATTTGCAAAGTACAAGCTTGTTCCCTCCAACTGTCCCTCATTCTTGTGAAAATAAATTCCATGTGATCAACTTTCCCTAAGTCATACTCATTCTGGGATGAGAGATTACTCCAATGTGAAGCCTCTGAATCTAGTCAAATGCATGGCAGCGAAAAGAATGAGTGGATTACAGGTGCTAAAAAAATCAAAGTGAAAATAAAGAAATGCTTAAAACTATGTTACAGCACATATGTAGTATACTTCACAGGAAAGCCCAATGCATCTGCACTCTGGAGAATGGTATAATGCACCTGGGAACTTCCTAGGCTTGCTGTGTATATGCCAGACCCTTGAAATTAGCTAGTGTGAAAAATGTTCTTGTGGTTTCATTTCCTCTGCAGGGTTTTGGGTTAGGGTTTTGTTTTGTGGTTTTGCCTTTTTGGGGCTGTTGGTTATTTTTTCCTCCCTTTAAGCAATTAAAAATGCAAGGGAAAGAAATTCACCAGTTCAAGTCCCTCAAAGAGCAGGTTTACTATCCTCCATACATATTCTTACCTTCTGTTTGTCACCGTTTCCAAGCTCTGTCTATTACTGTACAAAGCAATCTGCTTTACCATTCTGACCCAAGAGCAGTGCAGACAGTCTGGGAACTGTTTCAGAATATGTTTAAGTATTACATATACACTCATGCTGTATCAGTTTACATTTAAAAAGGCGAGTTCAAAGAACTGATGGTGGTAAAATTTACGGTAGCCTTTAGTTCTTCTGGATATACTCTCTACAGTTCTGGGCTACCAAGCAGGAAAGCTCTGTCGCTCATTAACTTCGTCCTAAACAACAACATGAGCCAGAAGTGCCTGCAAGGGTTCCTCTCAATGCAAGGCGCACTGTTCCTCAAGGACTGAATGATTTGCAGCACTTTTTCCCGACAAGGCACCCAGGAAAGAAAAGCCCAGATGCTGCAGCCCAGACTTAGATGAAGCTTTACTCTTCTCTTACTCTTGTGTGAATGATAGTAGGGAGCTGTAGAGGATGTTCGTAGAGGCACGTTTCCTCTGTCACTCGGATGTCCCCAGTTTTCCTCAGGAGCTTTGAGGGATCCTTACATCAAAAGATGTGTAGTGGTTGAGCCTGCTGACATACTGGAAGGTGCACAAGTGCTGCCTGGGACCATGATTCTCTCCAGCCTGCAGCACAGAAAACCTAGGTGACTTTGTGGCTCTGAGGAAGACTATTTTGAAACTGCATGAAACCAATCATTCCACAAAAAACTTTTCCACAGTCAAAAGTTGGAGATATTCGTCCACAAATCAAACCTGTATTGCATTCAGTCCCTCTACTCCGCTCCCTGAAGACATTCAAGCAAACCTAGGATTCCTTATTCCAAACAGTAAAGTTAATACCAGCCATTGCCTTCTAAATTAATTTGAAGTCTGTTTGTTTGTGGTTGTACCAGAAGACAAAAATAAAGTTGTTGCAATCATCAGATTCTTCGATTCTGAAACTACGGTCAAGTCAAATATTTAGATATGTTTCTGATGTCTGCTATTTCTGGTAAGTGCTAACATTTTCAAGAAGTCCCATAGACAGGCTTGGCAGTCTTCATTTTACTCCAGAAAGGATTTTGTATCATCAGTTACACCCTAAAGCACAGAGGCTCACAGGAGCAATGGAAACTGACCTTTGCTGATGTAAGGCAGCAGTATATATAGATTTATATAATGCCTTGACCAAATCTATACAAGTACTACTACAGTTCCAGCTTTTCAACAGTAGATTAAGACAGTAATAACAGAAAATTAAGTTCATAAAACACTACAGTATGTTCTTAGAAAGATTCTAACAAAATTTGGTGAAATACCAAAGTGGTCAGTCTATTTCATCTTCAGACAAATGAGCAGACTAGGTGGATTGGACTGACTGTAAGAAAGCCTTGTCTTACTAACGGGATCTGAGCAGCCCCTTCTCCCAGCATTGCTAACGGTGGGGCTACTCTAGCAAAAGTACCTGTAGTTCCCAGTGCAAACTAGTAGACACAAGTTCACAGCGGGTTCCTGGGCTCTGTTTTGTCTAAAACTACTCAGCCATCCTGTGCAGCAAAGTAGCTGCTACCTTAGACCTCCTGGTTTTGCTGTGACCAGAGGGGCTGCATTGTTGTTAGCAATGGGGAGGGGGGAAATTCAATTGGGGGGGGGGGACGAAAACCCTAATGAAGGCAAGGGCATGGAAGTGACAGTTCAAACCAAGCAGCTCCAAAGCACTATTACTGCTTTCAGACTCCTTTAAACGTGTGAAGAAGAGCATGAATTCAAATTAATCAATTGTCTTTTAAAGTAGCTGAGGTAGCACTCTGACTATTACCTGTGCTTTTAGAGTGCATCTCAAATGTGTCATTCAGGCTTCTGAAGACAAGAAAGATACGAATGAATCACCTTGTTACAAATTAATCGCCCTGGGATTAGGGGTAAAAGTTTCAAAAGCACCTTAAAATGACTTAGAAATCTAATTCCCATTTCCAGAATTGACTTAGGCCCTTACATCCTGACTCTAGTCAACAGTCAATGGGATGATAGCTCCTAAATCACCCTAATGCATCCAAAAATGTTACCCACTTCTACACATAAGGCAACACCAAGCCCCTCTGTAGTCCCATTTGTCCTTCAGTGAGCGTCCCAGCCTTCTGCTTTTTCATCCCTGATTTCAGTTCATATTTACCATATGTTATGCTTTCATTTTCATTAAACATTTTGAAAGATGGAGATTTCAAACAGTGAGCTACTCATTCATTCATCTTTCCACACAGAAACCTAGCATCACTAAAACACCAGTTTCAGACTATTATTTTTAACTAATGAGAAAGGAAATGTTTTTCCTGACACTGACAGCAAAATCCGTCCACCTTTTTTTATTTTACAAGACGATACAGCATGTAGCACTGTCACATCTCAGACTAAGTGTATGTTTTGGTCTTCTTCCAGTTCCATGCCTTTTTCATAAGTTAATGAGCAATCACAGGATAGCCAAAATATCCTTTGGGTCCTAAAAGGGTAGAGCAATAGTTGAGCTACCTGGATTCTACTGCTCTTCCACTGACCAGATGATGATAATGTTCCTTTTCCTCCTTGGGGCATTGGAAAAATCTTTTTATTTCTCCATCTCTGTTCCCCTCCACCCTGTGACTGTCATGTCCATTGTATCTGCAACATTATGTTGGTAGCAATTCTATCATAAATGTCTGATTCCACTGTGACACAAGCTATAAAAAATAACCTAAGCAATATGTATGTCTAGATTACACCTATTCATAAGCGTATACGAATGTAATATCTTGCTCTCTGATACAAAAAAGATGAACTTCCTAGTGCTAGTGAATGACCAGTTAGAAAAGGGAATTAAGACAGGGCAGGGAGACAATGAACAAAAGCAAAAATCACATTCAGATCAGAAGGAAAATTATATTCACAGTAAGTCGGCAGTCATCCTGGCTTTCAGCTCTTTTTAAGATTTTCCCCCCTTTTTATATTGCTTACTTTTTAGTTCTTTTGCCCAAGACTCTGTATTTTTCAGTCTTTTGTCGTCTTCCTTAGACAAAAGCACAGGACTTGGAGAAAAGGATTGGAGAAGGGGAAATTCCTATCCTGACATTTATTTCTTCAGTGACCTTGACAAAGTCACTTTAATTTATTGTTTCCCTTGCTGTAACAAAATGGACAGGAATGAAAACGAAGTCTTTTTCTAACATCCACAACTGCTTTGCCATCCAGCCCTATCTGCTAAGTCTGCTCTGAAACCCCAGACTAAGTCACCGCAGATGTGAGCCGTAATTGTTATCAGTAATGCCTCGCCTCTCTTCTCGACACACTTTCTGCAGCGGTCAATACCTGTTCAGCAGCCGGCCATGGTGCGAGCATAGCAATCACCAGAATAAATGCTATGCCCTTTCTCCCAAGCCTGTTGCATCTCAATAAACTCTGCAGTGTCTCTGGCAAAGGGGGAATTCAAAAGGGTGGTCCCAAATCAGGAGTCTGAAGGGCTTTGCATTCAGAATAAGACACTATGGGAGTATCATGAAGACAGCTGCACTTACATCACTGAAAATAATTATTCTGATCCATGAACACAAGCTAAGCTATAAGAATGGTCTTGTAAGCAAGGTCTGTTTTAATAGAAACATAAGTATTATGCATTACAGTCTATTATAAATTGGTTGTAATTTTCTCCTGACACTCTGTGAATTAAACTAGTTAGGATACCAAAAAAAAATAACAAATGCCACAAAGCAGAAAGCAAGCTCAGTGTCTGAAGGTTAATGATTGCTCATGAAAGCTACAGAAATAAATTATCTGCCTAGGGACAGTGTCACATGATCGGCACAAAAGCTGCAACAGCCGAAAATGTTTATGTAGAGAAAAAAACACTGTCAGCATCACAGGGCCCTTCCCCCACCACTGAACCGGAGTCCCGAGCCAAACAGCTGCTCCTGACTGCTTACATTAAACTAATTTGTGCTGCAACATTGCAGCTGCTTAATTTTTAGACTGAACTTTATCACCAATAAGTGTTACAATAACAAGTGATCCAGCGCTGTCTCTGAAGAAATAGCAAGTTCCTCAACAACAAAGGCCAGCTTAAGGTGCTGAAATCCAAGAAAGAGTTAGGAAGACAATGGCCAAAGAAATATTTTAGATCATAATGACCTGCCCTTGCTTTTATTGGGAAAGGCTTAAAAGGTGGGTTTGCTCCTAAATTACTTGGGGGTCAGGCTGTGTCTCTAAGTGGATGGGGTTTGTCCCACCCCAACATCAGGGATTCGCAGCCAAGAACCATGGCAGGGGCTAATGGAGCAGCGAGGTGGAAGCAAAGCGAGGTGCTGGGGCTCCAGGCGGTCACCCACCCTTCCCAGCCAGCCCCCCCTGCACTGGGCATTTTGGGATTGCACTGCAGAGCCCCGTCACTCACACCCTTCCCCGCAGCCTTGCCCCTTCGCTTCTCCAGGCTCTCACTGCTTTAGGGTTTGGGGTCCTGGAGCACCGCTTGCACATCCTTCTGGCCACAGATTCACCGGTGATTCCTTAAAACATTTATTGCACTCAACATTCAAAAAGAAGAAGTTCAGAAAAAAAGGGGGAAAAAACTCTAGCTCATTCATACCCTAGCAGCTCGAAAGCCCTGACCTCCTCCTCACCCCTCCCTCTGCCTCCCTCCCTGAAAAACCGTGTTCAGAGGCAGTTGCATAGGAGGAAGTGTTTACAGAGCGGCAGCAGAGTGGTGCTCCTTGGGTAACAGCAGTGCTGCAATCACAAAATACCACGTTGTTCCTCCCCTTGCCCTCTGAATTATTTTCCTCTGTTAACATGCAGAGCTTCGTCTTCTGCCGAAACAGACACTGACCTGAACTGGTGGTGATTCCTGCCAAATATGCAGGCACTGTTTTGCTACATTTTGGAATTCGGTGAAGTCCATGTGTCAGGCCTTTGCTTGCGCTCAGGAAACGCCAGTGCTCAGACCAAAGCCCTCCCCGCCCCCTCCCGCCCCCAGTGCTTGGAATGCACAGGATCTTTTCAGTTTTTAATTAGTTTTAATATGATTAATGTTTTTAGCTGGATATCTTGTTACATCCAGTATGCTTGTTAAAAAAAAAACAAACCACCATTTAAATGTACTGGCCTTAGTTATTAAGAAAACAAATTGCGACCGGGGC